>Ga0172377_10003071_pt1 | contig 17120 bp, 17 predicted proteins | sample Pumphouse3metaG_FD_119749 | JGI IMG/M metagenome (GOLD analysis project Ga0172377, IMG submission 119749) | Leachate microbial communities from a municipal landfill in Southern Ontario, Canada - Pumphouse #3 metaG | ecosystem: Engineered > Solid waste > Landfill > Unclassified | place: Canada...
CGCAGTTGACAACCCCGGGCAATTTATCTATAATCTAACCGAAAACACTCTCCGGTAGCTCAATGGTAGAGCGGTTGGCTGTTAACCAATAGGTTGTAGGTTCGAATCCTACCCGGGGAGCCAACATACCCCAATGTTGATAACAGGGGTTTTATAGGCAAAGACGGGATCGAATATGCCGTCTTTGCGAGGCCCAAAGGGCCGAAGCAATCTAAAACAGATAAGAAAACGGCCTCCAGGCCGTAATAAAAAGGCGGAGGTCCTTAAAAACCTCCGCCTTTTTTGTCATTAGGTTTCTTCTTACGTCTTTGCGAGGAGCGAAGCGACGAAGCAATCTCTGCAGGTGTTTTGGAATATGATGAAAGAAAATACTATAACTTCAATTAACAGTTTTAGTTCTTTATTTAAGAAGATAAGAAAATCTAATAAAAAATACGTTTTCAGAGGACAAAAAGAAGATTGGGTTTTATTGCCTAAGGTTGCAAGAGAAAACATGTTTTCTCTTGTGGATGAACCTAAAATGTTAGATGAATTTAAGCAAAAAACTGCGCCATACTTTGTTGGGAATAATATAGAAAAAATGTCTGTCCCCGAACATGATTTTGATTGGTATATTTTGGCGCAACATTTTGGATTACGAACAAGATGTTTAGATTGGACGGATAGGTTTGAAATTGCCCTTTTTTTTGCAACTAAGGGGTCAATGGACAAAGATGGGGTCATATGGATGTATGAACTGCCTGAGGATTATTCCACTAGATGGCTTCCTTTGGGGCACAAGGATGTTTTAGAAAAAAGGCCCTTTGATTTTGAAGAAAATAAGTTGTACCATCAAAAATCTTTTTTAAACATAAGACCGGATAATCAATATGGCATAGGCGATTTGCGATCATATCCGTGGAAACCCATGGAGGAACGGGAAAAGGGACTTGCGAAAGTTTTTATATATGCGAAAGATAAGTCAATGATAACATCTGATTTGAATAACAGAGGTATAAATCACACATATATTTTTGGAGAAGAAACAGAAACTCATAAAGATATTGAAAATATTTGTGAAGAGATAAACTCTAAATACAAAAGGGTATTAATATGACGGATTCAATTTTAAGTACTATTAAATCCCTAACCACCCAACTTGAAAAGTTCCTTAAGTCTTGCAAACAGGAAGGCGATAAGACAATAGACGACGTGCTTAAGCGCCTTGAGGATCTCAAAAAAGAGTAGTATTTCCGGGCGCAAAATAAACAATTTCGATACCATCCTCTTTGATTACAATTTTCTCAATAAACTTTTTCAAAAAATCACGTTTTTCCTGAATATTCGTCCCCATGAATATCTCTTCCATTTCTTTTCGGAAGTTCATTACCATCGGCCGTGTGATCTGGACAGGCCTATGCTGATGGTTTATGGCTTCATGGTAAGATATCTCTTCTTGCAGGGTATCTTTCTGGCTTTTAAGCTCCTTTAGCCGGGGAGCCACAAGGCTTAGATCTATCACTCCGCCCTCAATGGCCTCATACTGCATGGCAATACGCCTCTGTATATCGGCCAATTTCTTTTTTAGACCGGTTATTCTAACTCCATGGTCCGTTCTTAGCGATCTTGCGGCAGAGTTAATATCATCAACCAATTTCCGCATGTTTTTGTCGGAAAACAAAAGGTCTTTTACTCTTTTGGTTACTTCCGCGTCGAGCTCATCCGCCCTTATCCGATGCCCGGCACATACATTTTTCCCTTTCTTGGAATAGGTTATACAGTCGTAATAAGCGTATTTTCGGCCACGGCCATATCCCGTAACACCGAAGGCCCCGCCGCACTTGTCGCATTTCATAAGCCCCGAAAGTAAATACTGGCTTGCTGTAACCCTGGCAGGCTGGTTTTTGGGCTGTCTTTGCTCGATGAGTTTCTGGACCCTGTTGAATAGCTCTTCGCTTATGATGGCCTCATGCGTGTTTTTAATAATTATCCATTCAGATCTGGGCTTGAACTGTCTGCCGGTGGTTTTATTGTCCTTTTTGTTAAAAACCGTCCATCCGATATATGTTTCATTTCTTAGAATGTTAGCGATACTGGTAGGGCTCCACTTGTTCCCGGAACGGGGCTTAAGGTGTTCATTATTGAGATGCATAACAATATTCTTAAGGCCATTACCCCGGGCGTATAGTTCAAATATCAGCTTTACAATTTCTGCCTCAGAATCGTTTATTTCATATTTTGTCTTCGGGTTCTTTTTGTCATCAAAAACCCGCGTATTCTTGTACCCGTAAATGGAATACCCACCGTTCCTGTATCCTTTCCGGGCGTTCTCGGACATGCCCCGAAGAGTTTCCTGAGCAAGTATAGCGCTATAGAACTCATCTATAACCTCTATCATCCCCTCCATTAACTGGCCCTGTGGGGTATTATCTATGGGCTCCGATATGGATATAACGTCTATACCGCGCTTTTTAAGCATGGCTTTATAGACGATGCTGTCCTGCCTGTTCCTCGCGAACCTGGACAACTTCCACACCAGTATGGCTTGAAAGGGAGGAACTCTCTTTTTTGTCTCGCCTATCATTTCAAGAAAGGCGGGCCTGTTGACCGATAAAGCGCTTTCGCCCTCATCAACATATTCCTTACAGATCGTCATGTTATGTTTCAAGGCATATTCAGTAAGGAGCCTTAACTGAGAGGGGATACTGTTATTCTTCTCAGCCTGCTGATCGCTGGATACCCTGGCATAAAGCGCTACGTTCATTGTGCGACTGGCTCCTTTTCCCGTATCATCATCCCGGAATTTCTGCGAAGCCCTACCGGCATTTTTGTGTCTTTGGGCGTAGCGGAATATCCGGGATCCATATTCCTCACAAAAAACTTAGCCGTCTCCCGAATCTTCTCCCCATACCACTTACCGAACTCCGCGTTGGGGGAGTCGCCGACAGTTTCAATTATCTTCAATTCAGACATCTTTGACCTCCAGGACAATATATTACCGAATAACGGTATTTAGTATGCCTACAATAATAAAATATACCATTAGAATAGTACTCTGTCAAGGGATTTTTTCCTATTATATTAAGATAATTTACGCTTCGATTGACTAATATCCGTTCGCGGTGATATAATGCAAAAAACTACAAAAGGAGATCACCCCATGCCTATAAAAGTGAACCTAAGCAAATTACTCGGCGAACGTAAACTCCGCGCCTCAGAAGTATCCAGAAAAACCGGCATCAACAAAAATACTCTTTCGTCGCTATACAACGAAAATGTGACGGGTATAAGATTTGACACCTTGGAAAAGCTCTGTAAATTTCTGGATTGTAAGGTGGGGGATCTGATCGAGCATATAAATAAAAAATAGGATGACATTGTGGGATTAACTGAGTATAAGAAAAATGGAAAAATAAAGCGAGATTTTGTCAGGACGATAAAAAATATTTTAAGTAACATACCCGCTACGCCTCTGGGTCTTCGGACTAAAGCGCATTTTGGGCGGGTTTTTTATTTTACAGGTCAATAATTGTATTCGGTGATATTGCATGAAAATGAAAGAATCACAAAAAATTGAATTTAAGGGATCAACGGCTGAATTAAAGCAGGCTTTAGAAGATATATGCGCATTTGCCAATGGTGGTGTGGGTGTTCTGTATTTTGGGATCAACGACGACGGAAAAGTTGTTGGACAGGATGTTTCAGACAGGACTATCCAAAGGGTCTCAACTTCCATTCTTTCTTCTATCGAACCGCGGGTTTATCCTAACATTTATGAAGAAACAATAAACGGAAAAACTGTTCTGGTCGTTGACGTCAAAAACGGGCCCGATCGTCCGTACTTTTACAGAGGAAAAGCATATAAACGTATCGGTACAAGTAATGCTTATCTATCCCGATATGAGGTCGAAAAATCACTTTATGAACGGGATAACCCGAAATATCGGTACGAAAGAACTGCCATCAAGGAATATGAGGGGACTTTAGACCGTAAAACAATAAATTGGTTTTTAAAAAAAGCCAAAGAAGAGCGTTCTCTTCCTGTTGATGCGAATGACAAGCAAGCCGATATTCTCAAAAAACTAAATTTAGTTACTGGCGGGCAAATTAATCTTGCCGGGCTTATGTGTTTTGGTAAAGAGATTCAGAGGTATGTTCCGGAGGCGCTGGTTAAATGCGCTATTTTCGAGGGACTAGAGAAAAGATCTGACCGCATAGTTGAATACGAAGATTTCAGAACTAATGTATTTGAGCAAATCGAAGGCGTGCAGAAATTCATACAGAAACACTGCCGCAAAAAATATGCTGTGAATCCCGAAAACGCGAGACGTGAACCCGTCTACGAATGGCCCCTTTTGGCAATACGTGAAGCCGTGTCAAACGCTATCGCGCACAGAGATTACATGATATCGGGGCATACGGATATTGCTATTTTTGATGATAGGATCGAAATATGGTCTTCGGGTACATTACCGGAGGGGATAAAGATAGAGGATCTTAATAAAACCCATAAATCCGTGCTCCGAAATCCTGCCATTGCTGAAATGCTCTATTTCGCCGGATATATTGAAAGATGGGGTTCGGGTATCAAGGCGATGAACACCCTTGCTAAACAGGCAGGTTTACCGGAACCATCCTATGCGGAGATCGGTTCAAATTTTGTGGTAACGTTTAAAAAAGCCAAGACGAAAGAGCGCGGCGGATTAAATGGCGGATTAAGTGGCGGATTAAATGGAGGATTAAATGGAGGATTAAATGGAGGATTATTCGATGGATTAAGCGAAGGATTGAAGTCCCTGTATTTGGCTGTTGAACGAAATCCGGGTAAACAAGCTAAGGAATTGTCCGAGCTCTTGTCGAGACCTGTGAGTACATTAGATAAGCAAATAAAAAAGCTTGTAGATCAAAACTTAATTAAACGTATAGGCAGTAAAAAGACCGGCGGATATTGGATTGTTAGTGATGACAAAAACAAAAAGTAAAAAAATATCAGGAATAAACACCTGGCCGGAAGACGATAGGCCAAGAGAAAAACTCCTCAAAAAGGGTGCGGGAGCTTTGAGCAATTCAGAACTCCTGGCCATTCTTCTTCGAACCGGCACGAATGGCACGAGTGCCATTGATCTCGCCCGCAAGATACTCAAGAAATTTGGCACGTTTCGCAATATGGCTCACACCGACGCCCGGGACTGGAAAGAGTTCAAGGGGTTAGGCGGGGCCAAGATAGCCCACATTCAGGCCGCGCTTGAGATCGGCAGACGGTTTCGTGAAGATGAGGCAAGCGCCGGGAAACAAAAGATATCTTCAGCAAAGGATATTGTGGATATTCTTATGCCGCAGATGCGTGATCTAAAGACTGAAAGTTTTAAGGTTGTATATCTTGATAGCAATAATCGTGTTATGGACATCGCCAACGCAGCCACCGGTACCGTTAATCAAGCCGCGCCGATAGTGCGGGAGATCATTCATGGTGCCCTGCAGAAATTTGCGGTATCCATTATTTGTGTGCATAATCATCCGAGTGGTAATATAACGCCAAGCACAGAAGACAAGAAATTTACAAAAGAATTGAAAGTTGCAGGGGGTTTGATGCAGATCAAGGTCATTGACCATGTCATTGTCGGGGATAATAAATATTACAGTTTTGCTCGGGAAGGGCTTTTGTGTGACAGCGATTCGAACAAGATTGAAGAAATTCGGAAATAGAGGAGAGTCATAATGGCTGTAAAGAATGGAAAAAAGAAGAGTGGAAAAAGCTTTGAAGAATCTCTTTGGGAGTCGGCAAATAAGCTGCGGGGGAAAGTTGAGCCGTCTGAATATAAGCATGTTGTACTTGGACTCATCTTTCTTAAATTCGCTAGTGATAAATTTGAGCAGAGAAAAGAAGAGCTGATTTCCGAAGGAAAAAAGCAATACATAGACATGGTGGAATTTTACACCATGAAGAATGTGTTTTATCTGCCAGAGGAATCCCGCTGGAGCTATCTAAAAAAACACGCCAAACAAGATGACCTTGCTCTAAAAATTGATACAGCGCTTGCTACGGTAGAAAAATCAAATCCAAGCCTGAAAGGCGCCCTTCCGGATAACTACTATTCCCGCCTTGATCTTGATGTGAGCAAACTTGCCTCGCTTTTGGATACTGTAAACAATATTGATACCTTGAAAGATAGAGAACAGGACATTGTCGGCCGGGTGTATGAATATTTCTTGAGTAAATTTGCCTTAGCGGAAGGAAAAGGCAAGGGCGAATTCTATACGCCCAAATGTATAGTTAATTTGATCGCCGAGATGATTGAACCTTACGAAGGCACGATTTATGACCCTTGTTGTGGTTCTGGCGGCATGTTTGTTCAGTCTGTCAAATTCATTGAAAGTCACCATGGGAACAAGAAGAAACTTTCAATTTATGGGCAAGAATATACTGCCACAACATATAAATTGGCAAAAATGAATCTTGCTATCAGAGGGATTTCCGGAAACCTTGGCGATGTTGCTGAGAATACCTTCTTTCGTGACCAGCATAAGGATCTGAAGGCCGATTTTATTATGGCAAACCCGCCTTTTAATCAGAAACAATGGCGGGCTGATAATGAATTAAAAGATGATCCGCGCTGGAATGGTTATGAAGTGCCTCCGACAGGTAATGCGAATTATGCCTGGATATTGCACATGGTTTCAAAACTTTCTGAAAATGGTGTTGCCGGGTTTATTCTTGCCAATGGCGCTTTATCTGGCGGCGGGGATGAATATAAAATCAGGCGTAAGATGATTGAGAATAATCTGGTTGAGGCGATTATGATATTGCCACAGAATATGTTCTACACAACAAACATAAGTGTCACAATCTGGATTTTGAATAAAAACAAAAAAGCTCGAACGATAGAACACAATGGCACCGTAAGAAAATACCGAACCCGAGAGAAAGAAATCTTGTTTCTGGATTTGCGTGAGATGGGTTCGCCGTTCGAAAAGAAATACACGCAGCTTACCGAGGATGATATTAAGCAAGTCGCAACCACCTACCATAATTGGCAACAGGTTGGATTTGAGAAAACCTATAAAAACACGCCGGAATACTGCTTTAGTGCCAGTTTTGAAGATGTTGCCCAGAAGGATTTCTCTCTGGTTCCGAGCAAATATATAGAATTTGTTAACCGGGACGAAAATATTGATTTTGATGAGAAAATGACGGCTCTTCAGACTGATTTTTCGGGATTGCTGAAAGAAGAGGCGAAGTCAAAGCAGGATTTATTGAGGGTTTTTAAAGAGCTGGGATATGAGATTAAATTATAAGCCAATTGGCAAATATATTCGCTTAGTCGATGAGCGAAATGCTGGTCTGAAAATACAGACCCTTCTTGGTTTGAGTATTTCAAAAGAATTTATTCCGTCCGTTGCAAATATTATTGGCTCGGACATGGAAAACTATAAAATCATTCGGAGGAACCAATTTGCTTGTAGTTTGATGCAGGTTCGACGTGATAAAAAAATGCCGGTTGCTCTTTTAAAGGAAATGGACGAAGCAATAATTTCACAGGCATATCCGGTTTTCGAGGTAATTGACACCGAAGTGCTTCTGCCGGAATATTTGATGATGTGGTTTAGCAGACCTGAATTTGACAGAGAAGCCTGTTTTTATGCCGTTGGCGGTGTTCGCGGTGGATTGGAATGGGAAGACCTGTGCAATATGCAACTCCCCGTCCCGTCAATCGAAAAACAAAAAGATATTGTTAAAGAATACCACACCATTGTCAACCGCATAACGCTGAACGAACAGCTCATCCAGAAACTTGAAGAAACCGCTCAGACAATTTACAAACAGTGGTTTGTGGATTTTGAAATTCCAGATGACAATGGAACCCCTTATAAATCGAGTGGTGGGACAATGGAATATAATTCGGATATCAGGAAAGATATCCCGAAGGGATGGGAAGTACGCCCTGTGGGTTTTTTAGTTAAGAATAGTCTTGGCGGGGACTGGGGTGTGGGAGAGTTAGATGGTACTTATAATAAAAAGGTGCTTTGTCTGCGGGGAACCGATATCCCTAACTTCACTAATGGGATATTTGATTCAATGCCCGAACGATATATTCCTGATCGGAATTTGAAGAGTAAATGTCTTGGAAAAAATCATCTTGTTGTTGAAATCTCTGGGGGGAGTCCTACTCAATCGACTGGAAGGTCTACGCTGATTAGCGAAGAACACATTAAAAAGCTAAAGCATCCGGTAATATGTTCAAATTTTTGCAGAGCAATTGAACTAACCAGTGAGGAATATTCGTACTTCTTATATAGAACATTTCGGTATTTATATGCTACCGGTCTTGTATTCAATTACGAGAACAGTACAACAGGTGTAAAAAACTTTAATTTGAGCAGTTTTCTGTCGGAAGAATTTATTCCAATTCCCCCCAAAAATATGGTGATTAGGTTTAGTAGAGTTAGCGAGGTGGTTAATCGAAACATAATTACCATAGGTCAGGAGATTGAGAAGTTATTAAGGGATCACGATATGCTACTTGCTTATTTTTTGATGGGCCATAGCGAATAAGGAATCTATGAAATTCACAGAAGAAAAACTTGAACAGGCAGTTATTGAGCTTTTTGAGGGTGAAGGCTATCAGCATCTCACCGGCGAACATATTCATAAAGAGCTATCAGATGTTCTGCTTTGCGATGATCTCAAGCAATATTTGCTTGATAGGTATTCCGGTGAAGATATTACATTAAATGAAATTAATTCGATTATACGAAGACTGGATCTTTGTCCTTCTTCCCCGCTTTATGAAAGTAACAGGGAAATAATAAGGCTGGTTGCTGATGGGTTCTTTCTAAAGCGTGAGGATCGCTGCAAGAAAGATCTTTATATCCAGTTAATTGATTTTGGCGCTTTAGCCGAGGCGCGGAATCCAAAAACCGGTGAGGTACCCACCATTGTGGCGGAGGAACAAGCGCCATATTATGCGGGACATAATATTTTTAAGTTTGTCAATCAGCTTGAGATACAAGGTACAGAAAAACGCATTCCTGACGCTATTGTTTATATAAACGGCTTACCTCTTGTGGTAATTGAGTTTAAAAGCGCAGTCAAAGAAAATACAACTATAAAGAACGCCTTTGATCAGCTTACAATCCGTTATCGCAGGGATATCCCCGAGCTGCTTAAATATAATGCGTTTTGTGTTATTAGTGATGGGGTTAATAGCAGGGCGGGTTCTTTATTTGCTCCGTATGATTTCTTTTACGCATGGCGCAAAACTGACGGTAACGAGTTAAAGGAAGTCGATGGCATTGATTCCCTTTACACAATGGTGGCGGGGCTATTTAACCGGGAGCGATTGGTTGATGTAATCCGAAATTTTATATTTTTCCCTGATACCGCTAAAGAGGACATAAAGATTGTTTGTCGCTATCCTCAATATTATGCGGCCCGAAAGTTGTTTTGTTCTATCAAAGATAATATGCGCCCAAAAGGGGACGGTAAAGGCGGCACCTATTTCGGCGCTACCGGCAGCGGCAAAAGCTTTACCATGCTTTATCTTACCCGCCTTCTTATGAAGAGCACGCATTTTTCAAGCCCAACAATTATCCTCATTACTGACCGCACCGATTTGGATGATCAGCTTTCTGGACAGTTTACCAACGCCAAGAAGTTTATTGGGGACGAAACCGTTATCAGCGTTGAAAGCCGTGAGGAGTTGAGGAATTGCCTCCAAGGCAGAAATAGCGGAGGAGTTTTTCTTACCACTATTCAGAAATTTACTGAGGATTTGAAGCTTCTTACCGACCGCTCTAATGTTATCTGCATTTCTGACGAGGCTCATCGATCGCAAGTAAACCTTGACCAAAAAATTAAGTTAACCGCTGACGGCGTGACAAAAACTTACGGTTTCGCAAAATACTTGCGTGACTCCCTACCCAATGCGACTTATGTCGGGTTTACCGGAACCCCGATTGATGCAACACTTGATGTTTTTGGCGATGTTATTGATGCTTATACGATGAAAGAGTCAGTAGAGGACAATATTACTGTCCGGATTGTGTATGAGGGTAGAGCCGCGAAAGTGCTTTTAGACGAGAAAAAACTTAAAGAAATTGAAGAGTATTATAAAAAATGCGCTGAAGAAGGCGCAAATGATTATCAGATCGAAGAGAGTAAAAAAGCCGTTATGAATATGGAAGTTATTCTTGGCGATCCGGACAGGCTTGAATCTGTGGCAAAAGACTTTGTTGAACATTATGAACAACGTTTATCTGAAGGCGCGAGTATTCTTGGCAAGGTGATGTATGTCTCATCAAGCAGACAGATAGCTTATGACTTATACAAGCAAATAATAAAGATACGGCCAGAATGGGCAGAGATTAAAGAATGCGATGAAGGCGTTATTCTAACGGAGAAGGAACGCAAAGAGATAAAGCCGATCGAAAAGATTAAGATGGTAATGACGCGCTGTAAAGATGACCCTAAAGAACTCTGGGATATGCTTGGGACAAAAGATCATCGCAAAGAACTTGACCGCCAATTCAAATCCGACAAGTCAAATTTCAAGATCGCAATTGTTGTTGATATGTGGATTACAGGTTTTGATGTTCCATTTCTTGACGCTATTTATATAGATAAACCGGTTCAGCAGCATTCCCTTATTCAAACTATATCACGTGTAAACCGGGTATATGAGGGCAAAGAAATCGGGCTTGTTGTAGATTATATCGGCATAAAGAGCAATATGAATATCGCCCTCAAGAAATATTCGCAAGTTGAAGAAGGGGATTTTGAGGATATTTTAAAGGCAGTTGTTATCGTGAAAGACCAACTGGATTTATTGACAAAACTTTTTCATAAGTTTGACTCAAGGCCTTATTTTAGTGGGTCTCCATTGGAACAATTGAGATGTCTCAATAGGGCAGCTGAATATGTCCAGCTTTCCGAAGAGATAGAAAAGCGTTTTATGAGCATGGTTAAGAAGCTTAGATCTGCCTACAAGATATGTATTTCAAGCGAAGAGATTGTTCATAAGGAGCGGGATTACATTCATTACTATTTTGCCATTGCTGCCATTATTCACAAACTCACCAAGGGCGAAGCGCCTGATACTGCGCAGATGAATGAAAAGGTACGTGAGATGATAAAAGAGGCCCTTCTAAGTGATGGCGTGGAAGAGGTTTTTAAGATTGGCGAAAAGAAGTCCGATAAAAACATTGATATATTTAGCGATGAATATTTGGCAAAAATTGACAAAATTCAGTTGCCCAATACGAAAATAAAATTGCTTCAGCAACTGTTAAAAATGGCTATTGATGAATTTAAGAAAGTTAACAAAATTAAAGGTGTCGATTTTACAAAAAAGTTTAAGGCATTGGTTGATAAATATAACGAGCGTAAAGAGAACTTGGCATTTGCCAATGATGTTCTTGATGACATCGCCGGACAATTTGCAGACCTCTTTAAGGATTTGCAGAAAGAGAAAAACTCATTCGAAGAAATGGGTATCAATTTTGAAGAAAAGGCTTTTTACGATATCTTGAAGGCGGTCGCTGAAAAACATCAATTTGAATATCCTCACGAAAAATTAATTCCCCTTTCACAAGCGGTAAAAGTGGTGGTCGATGATAAAGCAAAATATACAGATTGGGCCCATCGCGATGACATCAAGGCGGAATTAAAAGTTGATTTGATATTAATACTGGCCGAGCACGGTTATCCGCCGGTTCCCAAAGATGAAGTTTTTAAAGAGATATTTGAGCAAGCAGAGAATTTTAAGAAGTATATATAAAAAGATGATCTTTGTGCACGAATTCCGGAAACACAATATATAATTTTCGTAACAATAGTAACGGCAAGTAAAATTAAACATTGTGTTGCCCAAAATTACCCTGTAGGTCAATTAATAGGAGTCTTGAAGTGCCTTACCGAAAAAATCATATATGCAAGTTGCCAGATGACTTAACTTACAAAATATGGCGATATATGGATGTCACAAAATTTATAGCTTTGCTTGAAGATAAAACGCTCTTCTTTCCCAATATTAATTTATTCCCAGATCCAATGGAAGGATATCTGTCGACATTAACTCATGCAAAGCTCGTTTTCCCAGATCTAAATTTACCTGAAAATGAACAAAGAAAAAGTCTAGAAATCAAAGAACGGAACATAAAGATTTTAAAGTTTGGGAGAGATTCACTATATATTTCAGCGTGGCATAAGAATGATAATGAATCGGCTGCAATGTGGCGTCTTTATTTGAAAAGTGAAGAGGGGATTGCTATCCAATCGACAATTCAATGCTTTATAAGTGCCATCTCTGAAAGTGAAGAAGCTATTAGCATCGGGAAAGTAAAATACATTGATTACAATAACGAAGAAATTCCGTGCAATAATGTTTTAGCACCGGCACTCTATAAGAGGAAAAGCTATGAACATGAGAAAGAGGTTAGGGCAATTATTCTAAAGCCAAATGGAGGAGAAGGAATCAATGTAAAAATTGACTTGGATATGCTAATAGAAAAAATATATTTAGCCCCCAGTACACCTGAATGGCTTTATGGGGTAGTTGAAAAAGTACTTAAAAGATATAATTTGGATAAGAGGATTTCAAGCTCATCATTAGATCAGGCACCCTTGTATTAGCCCTGGGTATTAGGTGTTAAAGATATGGTACAAGAGAAACAAAAAGAAGCATTAGAATAAATATTCCAATCAAGAAAGAAAAGGGAAAGAAAAATTTCGAACCGCACAGAAGAAATCTAAAACACTTGAAGGTATGGTTTCACGCGAAACTAATTTATTTAAGACTTATAGGGGAAAACAGTAAAATGCTATTCTTTTTCCGGAAGGAAAGCTCCAGCAGAAAGGGAAAAACTAATGAAACCCATTCTCAGTCGCACAAAGCATTGTAAAACACGGTGTTAATGGATGGGGTTTTGGCACTTGAAAGATGATGCTGATAATGTTATCCCTCTTGATAATTTAAGGTGAAGTTGTTTTTTAATGAAATCCGATTTTGAACGTTTAATTTTTTATAGGAGCAATGAGTGCTATGGCTGAAAAAGAAAAACAAGTAGGAAATCCAACTGTAAATAAAAGTCCGGATTCTGGATTTACTTATAAATCAAGTAGGATATTCAAGCCTATGCCTCCTGCAACGTTAGACTTAATCTTTTTTAAGAAAATGTTTTTCATTCTGAACAATTGTAATAGAGAACTAGCTGAAATTGATGTATCCAGACTGAAGATTCAGCCATCTCAGAGCCAAGAGGATTTTGACAGCCTGAAGGAATATGCTAAATCACTTTACAGGGTGACGATACACATCTATGGCTCTAAAGGTGAATATATTATGACCGAAAATGTTGACACATTTGACTCGCCTGATTTGCCAGACAGTGTCAGTAAGATTGAATTCGAGAACTCAAGTAGATTTAGGGTGTCTTTGGAAAAGGAACTCGGGAATCAATTCAAGATCACGTTTGATTTTACTAAACCTAAAATATTCGACTTTAATGTATCTCCTTCTCTTGCGACACCTGTTAATAGCGCAATAAATATCATTGGTGAAAATGAAATTTGGGTATCAGGTGTTTATCAGAAAGTAATATCTCCTCTTGAAGAAAGAAAAAACAAGCATGGATGGTTACATGGCAATAACATATACGATATCTTTGTGTGGATTCTGTTCATGCCTGTTATTTTTAGGAGTATGTACGTAATTCAGCAAGCCCTGCCGCAAGGGTTTGCTAATATGTCAGGAGTCTTAAAAGGAGCAATATATGTGTATGCATTCTTCCTGTTTCTTAATGTATTCAGAATTATATTTAGTTATGCTAGATGGGTGTTCCCTTACTTGGAGCTTAACAGTCCACTGATAAAAACTAAGAAACATCGATATATCTTAGGAGCAATAATACTGTCCATGATATGCGCTGTCGTTTTTGATTTGGGCAGAACGATAATTTTTCTTTTGATTAAGTCTTGAACAGTATTTTTAGAAGTTATGGAGATGTAATACTTAATCATCGTGACAATAATAACAGTCTGATGATCGAATGTCAGGCCTCCCCATTGGCCCAAAAAAGGCAAAAGGGGAGGCCTGACGTCGATGGTTCGAGAATAGGCATTTAAACTAAGAAAAGAGAAATACGGATTTTAGGGTATTTGTCATGAAAAAGATCGTGCTTATCACAATCGCATGTTTCATGCCCGCTATTGCGCAGGCTATTACCTATGACGATATTCTGGCGCATAAGGCAAGCACATCAAGGCCGTTTTGGGGCGATCACTACCAGTATGAACATGTTCGATGGGTTTCGCATCAGCCGTATTTTGAGGGCGCAACCGATGAGCAATTAAAAGAAATGGAGCAGGAAGCTTTAGAGGCCGTTGATGAACGTGGGCAGATCGACATCGGGGTGGTGGACTTGGACGTTGACGGCAAGGATGAGTATATAAAGGTGATCTGGACAGCTTATGGCGGGCCCGCAAAGGGGCTGGTGATCGATGTTTATCAGGACAAAGAGCTAAAGAGCAAAATCGGCTCAATAAACCCGCAGGCCGAAGGGTATCACCCGAATTTCATTGTGGCAAATATTGATTCTGATAAGGCGATTGAGATCGTTACTTTCGCCGGTGTGCCGGATCCTGCGATGTCAGGATCGGTAGATGATAATAAGCCATTTGAACCGCGTTTTGCGGACAGATTCTTGAAAGTCAGCATTTATAAGTATCAAGACGGGGATTTGAAGTTAAGCGGGCAGTATCTTACAAAAGGTAAATACGAGCCACATTATGTGCCGGTAAATACGGGTTTACCAAAATAGCGCGAGATTTATTTTAGTGTGCCTTTATTAAGAAGGAATCCGATGTTAGACAATAATTTGAAATGTTTTACCGTAGGGCACTCAAATCATCAATTTGATAAATTTATTGAATTGCTCAAGAAGAACAATATTGATGTTTTAGTTGATGTGCGGAGTTCACCCTATAGTCAATATGTTCCACAGTTTAATAAAGAGCTCTTGGAAAAAGATCTGAAAAATAATGGTGTCCGCTATGTATTTCTTGGAGAGGGATTAGGTGCGAGGCATACAAATCCTGATCTATGCTTTGAAGATAAAGGAGTTCCCGATTTTAGGCTTGTCAGGAATATGGATGTTTTTAAAAGGGATTTGATGGAGTTGATAAATTTAATAAAACAAGGGCATAACGTTTCTATTATGTGTTCAGAAAAAGATCCTTTTGACTGTCATAGGTTTGTTTTAGTTTCCTATGCTCTAAGTAAAGAGGGAGTAACAGTAAAACATATCTTGGATGACGGATCTTTAATCTCAAACAATCAGGTTGAAGACAGGCTTATTGGAAAGTACAAGATTAATTATCAGCAAGGGGATTTGTTTTCTAAGCAATTGACAAGAGAAGATGCTGTAGAAGAAGGCTACGTTTTAAGGAATAAAGATATTGGTTACGCTAAAGAAGCGCCCAAAAGTATAGAGGAGGAATTTTAATGAAATTATTTACAATCGGGTTCACTAAGAAATCCGCAGAGGATTTCTTTGAAATTTTAAAGAAAAATCGTGTTAAGCGGCTGATCGATATTAGATTGAACACTAAATCACAGCTTGCCGGATTTGCTAAGCAGAACGATCTGAAGTATTTTCTTGAACAGATAGGTAATATTGAATATCAATATATGGCAAACCTTGCGCCGACAAAAGAGCTTTTAGTCGGGTACCAAGAAAAACGGGTTAGCTGGGATCAATATGAAAAAGAGTATATTGCTATTCTTGATAAGCGCGAGATTTTGTCCAGTATAGATTATTCAATATTTGAAAACGCGTGTTTTTTGTGCAGTGAATCAGTGGCAAAACAATGTCATAGGCGTTTAGCCGCTGAGTACATAGCTAAGGCAAATAAGGCAATTGAAATAATTCATTTGTAAAGAAATTATTCCACTGCTTAAGGGATGGGCATATGGTTTTTAAAGAAATTATTTGTTTAGCCAACTCTTACAAATTACAGAATCGATGTGTTGCTGGAAAAGAAGTTAATGGATTTAAGTGGATAAGACCGGTTAGTAGCAGGGAAACGGGTGAGTTGGATTTAGGGCAAATTCGATTAGGAGTCAGCGGAATACCGAAACTCTTAGATATTATAAAATTTCCTACATTAAATCCACGCCCAAACTATTTTCAACCCGAGAATATCCTAATACAAGAAGGTCATTGCTGGAATAAGATCGGGGATTTCCCTATTGGAAGAATTGATGAGCTTTTAGATTCTCCGGATACCCTATGGAATAATAATGGCGGTAAAAACGATTATGTTTCTAAGGATATATTGCAGAAAGAGCCAGCAGTAGCGTCACTGTATTTTATAAAACCACAAACTTTTAAAATTCATAACGTTGAGCGATCAACGGGAAGTATCCAAACAAGGGCGCTCTTTGTTTGTTCCCGGGTCGAATATGATCTTGTTGTTACAGACCCGGAAGCTAAAGAAGAATTTTTGAAGCTTGGAAAAGGAGATTTCGCATTAGATAAAGATGTCTATTTGTGCATCAGCTTGGCGGAGGAATTCCAAGGATGCCATTATAAATTGATAGCATCTGTTATTAGGTGTGAAAGAAAAAAGAGTATAGTCAGACGTGTTGGATAAGTTTCTTAAAATAAAGGAGCTATAATCTAAATGCAGGAAAAGGCAGCAAGTCCTGTATTTAGCGCATAACTTTTTATGTTGAATGAGAATGTCCACCGTCTGGCAGAGTATTGTAAACGACGATAGGAGAAAAATATGAAATATACCAAACTGATTATAGCAATGTTGTTAGTGATAGGCTTGATGGGATGCGCAAGCACTGGTTTCCTTATGGCAAAGCCAAAAGTCACCCTATATGACCAGGCATATCCTACCAAAAGCATCGATTCAAAGGTAGATGTGTTCAATACAACTAGACCAGATAGAGAATATACAGAGATAGCACAGATTGCATGCAGAGATACTGACGATTCTTGGAATATGAAACCATTAGTGTCTCGTTATAAGTCGAATAAAAGTAATTGGTTATGAGAATCATTCGTTTTTTCTTCAAGCTCAAGCATAGCAAACACCTGTAAAATGGGAGTTTTCTCGAATATTGTAACGCTCA
>Ga0172377_10003073_pt1 | contig 17117 bp, 13 predicted proteins | sample Pumphouse3metaG_FD_119749 | JGI IMG/M metagenome (GOLD analysis project Ga0172377, IMG submission 119749) | Leachate microbial communities from a municipal landfill in Southern Ontario, Canada - Pumphouse #3 metaG | ecosystem: Engineered > Solid waste > Landfill > Unclassified | place: Canada...
ACCATGTTTGCGACAACCGCCTTTCAATCGTCATTTACCAATTTGGAACGTTTCCTGGTCTGGCTCGGCAAATTAAGTACTTTTGATCCGCCTGCTGTTGAAGGCAGGGATGAATCTGGCGAAACCGTACTTGAGTCTACAGCACCGCCAGCTGGGACGGCGCATTATTATGAGGCTTTGCTCTGGTTGGCAAACCCGGAGAACCGGAAATCGATTTTTAATCCGGCATTTACACCGAGCAACTACAGCTCAATGGCAGTGCCGGAATATTTTCAAAGCAACTATAAATATGATCCGATTGCTAATCCTGAAGGTGCCGGTTGGTTGCAGCAGGCATATGTCGGTCCCCTTGCTTATGAAGCGTCGCGTGAAAATCTATATACGCAGGTCGGAGAAAATGGCGAACCTATTATTATGGAAGAAAAAAAGTATGATAGGCGAGGTACTGCCATTTCTAAACCATTTATACTATATTATAAAGACCGCGGTGTTCGACCTCCGCTGACCAATGAGGAATATTATCTTTATACCCGCATCCCCGGACGGGGAGGTTATAGCAGAGGCAAAAATATCGGACCGGCACGGCTTTGACGGAGTAATTGAAAATGAACAGAAAAAATTATGAACGCGGTCAGGCCATGGTAGAAATGTGTGCCGGTTTGATCGGTATTTTAGTGATGATTGTTGCTGTTATTCTGATTTCGGGCATCAGTGTTACAAACATAAAAATGCTTCAGGAGAGTAAACGTAACGCTGAAATTAACGCACTGAAATCCGAAGTCGATGAACTGACTGTTCGTGCTGATATTAACTATTGGTATTACGGAGATAATCGGATGCCTTTTGACGGTAATGACCGTGCCGTTTTCCTGTCAAATGATGAAGCCGGTGTAATTACTGAGGCGCTGCAAAGCGGAGATTACTCGGAAGCCAATGCCGCGGATCGACCAAATTACGCTTTCACTCCCTTGAACCAGGTTGAATTACGCACCGGGGCACGCGCGGAAAACACTAATCTGATTAACAGTAATTTTTTTAGCTATGCAACTGCCGCCAACCTGGTTAACGGCTCTTTCGAAACAGACAACAGCCTTTATTCATATCGTTCGATGTCTTCACGCGATCGACGCGCGTTCTATAATGCGGCCGCGCACTGGCTGGGCATTAACCCGCAAACAATGCTGAATCAGTGGCAAAATGCAAATCTGGCTTGGATGCCTAAAAATGCCGATGGCGAAGCGACAGGCATAAATCCATAAGACCCCGGAATGGTTTCCTGAATCCGCGATTAATCGGATCACGATTATGGTTAACCCGCTTACTGTTTCTCGCTGAATCTTTCACGTAATCAGGAGGTTGCAAAGGTCGATCAAGGTATTATTGTACTTTTAACTACATCCTCAGGTAGGATGAACTTTATAAACCCATAAAAAAGGAATTGAACATGGAAGAATTATGACCAAAAATTCAAGAGTGGATTGCGTTGTATGGATTAAAAGTAATTGCGGCACTGTTGATAGTGCTGATCGGGCGTATCGTCGCCAAAATTGTACGTGCATTACTCAAGAAAACACTTCGCAAATTGCATATTGATGAGACGCTGATATCCTTCATATCTAATATATGTTATTTCGGTATTTTTGCTTTTGCCGTAATTGCGGCGTTGGGGAAAATGGGTGTGGAAACAGCCTCATTTGTAGTGGTTCTGGGTTCCGCGGGTTTGGCTATCGGTTTGGCATTGCAGGGTTCGCTGGCCAATTTTGCCGCAGGAATTTTGATGATTATATTCAAGCCATTCAAGGTAGGTGATTATATTGAAGGTGGCGGTGCCGCAGGTTCAGTGGAAGACATAGGAATTTTCACTACTGATCTAAATTCGCCGGACAATAAAAAGATTATCATACCGAACGCCAAACTTACTACTGACAAAATTGTCAATTATTCGGCCAAAGAAATTCGCCGCGTTGATATTGTCGCAGGTGTCAGTTACCACGATGATCTGGACAAGGTAAAACGGGTTTTGGAGGATATTCTGGCTAAAGACGAAAGAGTTCTTGCTGAACCAGCTTCAGTTGTCGCAGTACTTGAATTAGGCGACAGCAGTATAAACTTAGTGGTCCGTCCGTGGGTAAAAACCGCTGATTACTGGCCAGTATTGTTTTCTGTCAAAGAAAATATCAAAAAGCGTTTTGATGCTGAAGGTATAACTATTCCTTTCCCGCAACAGGATGTCCATATTCACAAAGCGGATTGAGTTGTCACGTTAAAATTGGAAGCGCCGTCATTGCAATATTACAATGACGGCGTATTTGTTTTTAACGTGAATGGGCAAGAAGCTTGTCCAATAACTGTTGCTTGCTGATGTTGTCTATCTGGAATAATTTTCGACGCGAAGCCTGCCCTGAAATCAGCCTGACAGAAGATTTGGAAACACCAGCTATCTTTGCAAGATATTTGCAAAGACATGCATTGGCTTTGCCGTCAACCGGCGGGGCAGTAATGCTGATCTTTATGGCATCGCCTTGAATTCCGACAATTGAATCCCGGGACGACTTGGGTTGAATCCAGCATGGTATTACAACTCCGTGCTGATTTTCTTCAAGGAGCGTCGATAGGGGTTCAGGATTCATTTCACTGCGGGGTATCGGCAACTTCCGGGTTGTCTTCAATTTCAGGTTCTGCTGATTCTGCCGGTGCCGGTGAGCTGGTATCTTTTTCCATTTCCGTGTCACTTTTTGAAGTTTCTTCTTCAATAATTGGCATTCCAATCAGCTTACGTACTTCGTTACCGGTTAAAGATTCTTTTTCCAATAACTCACAGGCTATTTTTTCCAGTTCGTCATAATGGGTTCTGAGTATATCTCTGGCGCGTTCGAGAGCGCTGTGAACAATATTCTTAACTTCTTCATCAATTTTAGCAGCGGTCACCTGACTGTAGTTGTCGCCGCTACCCTGATCTGCTCGAACATGCACCGGATGAGTCAAATCGCCATAACGCACCGGTCCGATAACATCGTTCATCCCAAACGCACAAACCATTAACCTGGCGATTCTTGAAGCATGTTCAATATCGCCTGCCGCGCCGCTGGTGATATCCTTAAAAACCAGTTCCTCTGCTACCCGTCCGCCCATCAGCACAGCCAGCTCATCCATCAGCTCGTTACGGCTTTGAGTATATGAATCTTCATTGGGCATGGTCATGGTGGCCCCGAGATAAGCGCAGCCGCGCGGAATAATTGTAACCTTGTGTACCGGAGTGGCGTTTTCGCAGTACATTGCGAGCAATGTGTGGCCGGCCTCATGATAAGCAGTAAGCTTACGTTCGCGATCGTTTATTTTACGACTGCGGCGTTCACGTCCCCAGCGAACTTTGTCGCGGGCTTCTTCCATATCAGCCTGAATGGCAAATTCGCGATTATTTCGAGCTGCCAACAATGCAGCTTCATTACATAAATTGGCAAGGTCCGCGCCTGAAAAACCGGGGGTAGTTTTGGCGATCAAGTCCAGTTTTACATCCGGACCAACACGAATATTTTTAATATGGACATCGAGAATCTGGCGACGTCCCTTGATATCCGGCAAATCAAGGTTGATTTGACGGTCAAATCGGCCCGGACGCAATAATGCGGGATCGAGGACGTCTGGACGGTTGGTTGCAGCAATTACAATGATGCCGCTTTGAGTTTCCAGCCCATCCATTTCCACCAACATGGCGTTAAGAGTCTGTTCGCGTTCATCGTGTCCGCCGCCCAGACCAGAGAAGCGCGACCGGCCGACGGCATCAATTTCGTCAATGAAAATCAGGCTGGGAGAGTGTTTTCGCGCCTGTTCAAACATGTCACGAACACGGCTCGCTCCAACCCCGACAAACATTTCTACAAAATCTGAACCGCTAATGGAAAAGAACGGGGTATTAGCTGCAGATGCGACTGCTTTGGCAAGCAGTGTTTTGCCGGTTCCGGGCTGTCCTGTAAGCAGGCAGCCTTTCGGTATTTTGCCGCCGATTAATTTAAACTTGAGTGGGTCTTTCAGAAAGTCAATAATCTCTTTGACTTCTTCTTTGGCTTCATCAGCACCGGCGATATCGTCAAAACTGATATTGAGATCGCTGGGCATAATTACGCGGGCGCGACTTTTTCCAAATTGCATCGCTCCTTTGCCTGCCATTTTCATCTGACGTGAAAATAAAAAATAAATTAATCCGATAATCAACAATATTGGAATCAGCGTGACCAGTGCATTCCACCAGTTTTCACGGGTTTCTACTTCACGTGAAACATTATAAGAGCGCAACATTTCATCAATTTTTTCGGAATAAACCACTCTGGTCCGATAGTTGACGATGTTCTCTGATTTAACGGTTTTAGCTTCTTGAGCGGTTTCAGGTTTGTCCTCTGTTTGGGACTGGGATGGCGGAGTAACGGCAATTGCAGTGAGGCGCATTTTGCCCTCAATATTCATGATACGGTCACTTTCAGCATTGGTTTTAGCACTGATAATCTGACCTTGCTGCAAATATGTCTCAAATTCGCTTTGGCTGATTTTGCGCGTCGGAGATTCGCCAAATCCGGTTTTCATCACCAGAAGTACCCCGAAAGCAATCAGGATCAAGAGCCAGACTATAGCGGAAGCCGGAGATCTTTTGATCGGCGGTAAAGGAGGGGTGCCGCCTTTTTGATTTGATTTATTATCCTGTTCTTTTTCCTGCTGCTGTGGAGGCTTATTTTTGTTGTCCATTAAATTTCCCTGATAAAAGTAAAGTATTGAATAGAAAATATACCCTATGCGATTGAAAATTCAACACATAATTGCCGAGGATTTTGAGAACTGGTCCGCATCCCTCAAGTTCTTTGATACCGGAGTACCAGTGGTTTTAAAAGCCTGAAACCAACACGCAATACGACAACTGGCTAGAGCATAAATATGGCGGTTTCAATAACCCGCCATATTAAAACACAAAACCTGAAAGCGTAAATCAGCTTGTCGGTTTATTGATGATTAAATAAACGACGAAGCCAAGCAAGACGATAATTCCCAGCCCCAAAAGCCCCAACAAAGCCAAAATAAGCTTGTGGCTTTTGACCCCTTTCTTGCGATCTTCAAGGGCGAAAGGTGAAAGATTGTCCATCTTGGTGACGACAGTTTTTATCGCAATATCAGTACTGTCCAGATCAATTCCGGTGCGCGTATGAGTAGTACTGGTAATGCTGCCGTCATCATAATCATATAAAATTTCTACGCCGCCAAGTTGAATGATATCGCTGGAATTAAGTACCTGCTCGGAAATTGGAACATTATTGACGCGAGTTCCATTGGTGCTCTCTTTATCACGGAGCAGATATCTGCCGTCTTCAGTTTTTATAAAATCGCAATGATGAGAACTCAAACTCGGATCTTTAATGCAAAAATTATTAGCATCAGAACGTCCCGCAGTGTGGAGATCCTCAGTCAGCTCAAACGATTTTCCCCGAAGTTTTTCGGATAGAACAATCAGTTTCGGGTTCGCCATAATTGCCTCTGCTCCTTGGTTTTCATAATTCGATAAGGCTTAAACAATTGAATTTATTAAATATAACAACAATAATGGTTATTTCAAAATATCAGGCGCGAAAAACGTCAATTATCTGACCATTATCTGAAAATCAACAATTTGTGCATCAAAAAAATTTGTGTTGATAGTGATAGAAAAATTTTGATAAGGGGATTATAGTAACTTTTTCAAATTTTCTGAATAAGCTTGTTTTAAGGAGAAATCATGCTTTCTGCGCTGATAAACAAATGGACAGCCGGGATTTTACAGGTCGCTATCATGACTGCAGTATGCGCTGCCGAAATTGGAAGTGTGACGATTATCCAGGATAGCGGACGTCTTCCAGAGGAGATAATCAGATATAACATTCAGCTCAAAGCTGGTGATATTTTTGATGAAAATATTTTAAATTCCGACATTAAACGTCTCTACGGCACCGGTTTTTTCGCGGATATCGTTTCGGAAACAAAAGATGTTGGCGATGGCAAGGTTGATATCACAATACGCACCAAGGCCAAGCCGACGGTAAAAAATATTTATATCTCTGGGAATATCAAGTTTTCTTCTTATGAGCTGATGAAAAATGTTTCTCTTTCAGCCGAACAACCGCTTAATGATAATCAGCTTCGCGACAGCGCCAATAAACTTCGTGAATTTTACAAAAGTAAAGGTTACAACGAAGCACAGATAACTCCTGAATTGAAAACACTTGAAGACGGTCGTGTGGATGTGATTTTTCAGATCAATGAAAATCTGCGCATGAAAATCAACAAGGTGACTTTTGAGGGTAATACGGTTTATAGTAGTTGGACAATGAAAAATACTATTGCCAATCGCTGGTCGGTTTTAAGCAGTATTTTTGACATGGGGCTTTATGAACCGGGAGAACTTGAAAACGACAAGGTGCGCTTACGCGAATTATTCTGGAATAAAGGTTATCTGGATTTTAAAGTTGAAGAAATACAGGTCAGCCAATTGGAAAAATCACCGGAATATGTCGATCTTAATTTCAAGATCTACGAAGGTGTGCCGTATAAAATTGGGAAAATCACGATTGCCGGCGCAAAGATTTTTTCCGCTGAACAGCTGATGGAAATGGTGAGATTGCGCGAAGGGCAGACCTTTGATAACCGCCTGGAGCAGGAGACCACAAAAGATATTTCCGGATTGTATCAGACCCTTGGACATGCCGACGTGGTCTGTAGAATTGAACGTATTCCAAATTTTGAAACCAAATTTGTCGATCTCAATATTGTCATTAGTGAGGGACGCCGTTACGAGGTAAAAGATGTTATCATCAGCGGCAACAAAATCACCAAGGATAAAGTTATCCGTCGTGAATTAGTGATTCAGCCGGGAGATCCATTGGATAACAATCGTATTGAAGCCAGTCAATCCAGGCTGATGGGAATGGGATATTTCAACAAGGTTGATGCCGTATCAGTCAATAGTGATGAAATCGGCAAACGCGATGTCGCTTTTGAGGTTGAAGAAAAAAGCACATTTTCGTTCAAAATCGGCGGCGGCTACTCGGATACGGACAGCCTCCTCGGAATGGCTGAAATCAGCAACTCTAATTTTGACATTACCGATCCGCAAAGTTATTTCCAAGGCGGCGGACAGCGTTTCCGGCTTCAAGGCATGTTTGGTCTTGAGCGAATGGGATTCAATGCTGACTTCACGGAGCCATGGCTCTTTGATATTCCGTTGCGTCTGGACCTTTCGGGATATTGGAACGAATATCAATATGATTACTGGTATGAGCAGCGTGGCGGTGGCAAATTTACCCTGGCTAAACAGTTTTTCGATGATTTTACCTCGGTCGCGCTCGGTTATAAACTTGAATATGTAAGAGTTTTTCATGTTGACCGTACCGAATCTCAGGAGATGAGGGATTCACAGGGGCACTGGCTAGTCAGTCAACCTTCGCTTTCGCTTACCCGTGATACTCGCGATAACCTCCTGGAACCGACCTCCGGGTATTATTTGAACTTCACTTCCTCAATTACGCCGCAATTTCTCGGATCCTCTGAAAATTATTATCGGCTTGAAGCCAAGGGTAGCCTCTATTATTCATTCTTGGACAAAGCGATTATTACCCATGTCGGGGGTAAAATCGGAACCGTTTCCGGCTTTAACTACAATGACGATGTTCCGATTTTTGAACGTTATTTTCTGGGCGGCGGCGACAGTATCCGCGGTTTTCCTTATCGTGAAATCGGGCACAACGATGTCAATGGGCACAATCTCGGAGGGCAGTCGATGCTGTTGGTTACTGCTGAAGTCAGCCATCCGATCTGGAATTTTATTCGTGGTGCCGCTTTTGTCGATATCGGCAATGCCTGGGAAAAATCTTACCGTTACGACATGAGCGGTATCAACGTCGGCGCTGGTTACGGATTGCGCATCAAGGTTCCTTACTTAAATGCGCCGGTAAGACTTGACCTGGCTTATCCGATTCTGAATAACCAGGACGATGTCAAAAATACCTTGCGTTTCCACTTCAATATGGGATTCGCGTTCTGATGTTCGACAAGCAGGAACTGAAATTTCCGGTTGACTGGGAGTTCAGAATTGTCACTGAACAGGATAAGCATCCGGGAGTATTTAATGAATTAAGCAAGGTTCTGACGAGCTTTAGAATTTGCGCGCCGCTGAAAACCGGACGCGAATCAAGCGGTGGGAAATATCTTACCTGCATGGTCAAGGTTTCCTTTCCGGATCGTCAGTACATGGAATCGGTTAGCGCGGCACTGGCGAAAGTACCCGGAGTGAAAATGGTGATTTGATTTCACACGACGTGGACTTAAAATTAGCGCGCGCATAATGCGCGCGTGAATTTTAAACAACAACTTCAAAAAACGTATTTGTCAACTACAGGTTGGAAAACATTCTATGCCCAATTATATTAAGTCTCGATATTTTACGCCTGAACCCGCAGGTTTTGTGATGATTTGCGGTAAAGCGGGTACACACCGGAAACACAGGAATATTGCCATGGATTTTGCTTTGAAAGCATTTGCAGTCCTGATTATTTTGTGCCTGATGTCTGTTGTCGCGCCAGCTGACGACAGTGAATCCAATTTAAAATTTCAAAAAGGACTGGAAGCCATAGAAGCGCGCAATTATTATGGTGCGGCAAAACGGTTTCTCGATGCTGAGTTTTTGGCTGATACGGTATCGCTGAAAGCAAAAGCGGTTCAAGCTGCCGTCGAAGCCTACCGGAAGGCAAATGTATATTACAAAGAATTTGAATGCATCGAGAAACTGCTTAACAGTTATCCAGCCCTGGTCAACTATCCTGCTTTGGTCGACCGCGAATATGAGATCGGAGATCTTTTTTTTGCCGGACATCGCGATCCTGCCTACTGGCCGCTGCGTTGGATTCCATGGCTGAAAGGCGAAGATCGTTCCGAAGAAATTTACAGCAAGGCGCTCAAGCATGCGCCTTTCGCGCAGTCGTCGCCGTTGGCCAAGTTGCGCTTGTCGGCACTGCTGATTGATCGTGGAAAACCACAGGAAGCAATGCCACATTTGCGGGAAATAATTGAAAAACACAGCAACTCCAAAGTCTGCAAGTTCGCTTATCTTGAGCTTGGTACAGCTCTTTTTGAATTGTCGCAGCGGGGCGATGGTGATGGTAAATATAACCAGGAATGTGTCAGGGTGATGAAAGAGTTTGTCCTGAAATTTCCGGATGCTTCAGAACGGGATTGGGCAGAGAAAATAATTTTAAAATCAAAAGACACAGCGGCTGAACGGATTCTCGGCATGGCCAAATTTTACGATCGTATCAACCGCCCGGATCCTGCCGAACGCTATTTGAATAGTGTTCTGCAAAAATATCCTGATACTGAGGCCGCCGAAAAATCGGAAGAGTTGTTGGTCAAAATGGATAAAACCTTCGCGCCGGAGGCATTTCGCCCTGAAATCGAAAGTCGCATTCAAACCTTTCCCAATGTGCCGATTCCTGAAGCGCATTCCGAATTGTTGGTGGTACCTGAAAACAGCGACGGTAAATGGCTGTTGCCGATTCGTGACTTGGGGCTTGACAAAGCCAAAGAATATCGCAAAGGAGCAGAAAATTGATGAAGACAAGTTTATACAAATTTAAAGCGGTGATTGCGTCATTGAGTATGATGGCGGTGCTGGCGATGGCGGGTGGTTGTTACAACATCGGCTACATGGGACATCCGCAGATTGAAAGTATCGGCATTGCTCCGGTTACCAATCAAACGACCGGTTACAACGCCGCATTTGAAATGCGTAATCTGCTTTGCGAACAATTCATGAATGACGGCACGTATAAGTTGAAGGGACTCCAGGATTCTGATTGTCTGCTTTATGCGAACATCGTTGGTTTCGATGTTTCCAAAAGTCGAGATACCTCCCGCGACGACGATGTTACCTTCAGAGTTATTGAGTGGAATATCACAGTTACAGTCGAGTTTTCGGTGATTATTCCCGGTCGGAAAGAACCCGTTATCCCCAAACGTGAGGTTAGCGGTTCGGCAAGATTCCAGTCCAGCGGCGACATGGAAAACAGCCGTCGAAGCGGATTGCGGATGGCTTGCCGCAGTGCCGCGCAGACTATCGTTCAATATACTACGGAAGCGTGGTAGTCAATAGTTTTAAAATTTGCGCGCGCATAATGCGCGCGCGAATTTCACGATGCTGTATAAAGGAATATTATGCCGCTTTTAAAGGTCAGAAATCTATCAATAGAATTTAATAACGGCGGGAGATTTTTGCCGGTCGTTTCAGAGGTCTCTTTTGATGTCGGAGCGGGTGAAATTCTGGCTTTGGTTGGAGAAAGCGGTTGCGGTAAAAGCGTCAGCTGTATGGCATTGGCCGGATTGCTGCCGCGCGGCATAGCCAGAGTATCCGGCGAAATTGAGTTTACACATCGCGAAGCGGTCAGCTATCCGTTGCAGATGTCCGGTCGCGATCTGCGTAAAATCCGTGGTGGCGGAATTGCGTATATTTTCCAGGAACCGTCTTCGTCTTTGAATCCGGTGTTCAGAATCGGAGATCAGATTATTGAAGCTCTGGAACTTCACCGCCCTGAAATCAGCGATTATCAGAAGGAAGCGGTAAAACTCTTGAAACAGGTTGGCATACCGGCGCCGGAAACACGACTGCGCTCTTTTCCGCATGAGATGAGCGGAGGAATGCAACAACGGGTTATGATTGCGATGGCGCTGGCCGGCAAACCTTCTTTGCTGGTGGCTGATGAACCAACCACAGCGCTGGACGTTACTATTCAGTCGCAAATTCTGGAACTACTGCAACAGTTGCGCGTTGAACACCAAATGGGCATTATTCTGGTTACTCACAACCTGGGAATTGTTGCGGAAATGGCTGATCGGGTGGCGGTGATGTATGCCGGAAATATTGTCGAAACCGGATCCGCGACGGCGATTATTGAGAATCCGCAACATCCGTATACCAAGGCATTGCTGGCAGCAGTTCCGAAATTGCATCATTCCCAGGAACGTCTTTTTACCATTCCCGGCATGGTGCCGCAACCTGCGGATTTTCCACCTGGCTGCCGCTTTTCCGGGCGTTGTTCTGAAGCTGCGGCGCAAAACGAGGAGTTTCAGTCGCGGTGTCGCAACGAAAAACCGCATGCAATTGAGTTTGAGTCCGGACATTTCAGTAACTGCTTTCTCAACCCAGGGAGTAATGAGCAATGACCAACCGATCATTAATTCCGCTGATTCTGGTTCTGACGTCAATCGTAATCCTGACGGTGATACTGACCAATACCGGAACGGTTCGGCGTGAAATTGCCCGTAAGCATCAGGCGGATTTGCCGAAACCAGCCGACCGTATGCCGATCCGATTGCAACCGGACAATTCACTGAACCGATATTTGATTGAGTCAAAACCCGTAAATCCAGCTGAACGGTTGGCTCTTGACAAAATGACCATGAACGCTTCTGCCGCCATGCATCTGGAAAATTACGAAGCGGCAATCGACTTTGCCAGTACCACATTGGTATTTGATCCGCAGAATTATACAGCGTTATCGGTACTTGGAAAATCGTTATTTGTAACTAATCGCTTCAAAGAAGCTGAAGCGGTTTATATGCGTCAGGCTTTTTTCTATAAAAAAGATCCGGTAGTTTTAAGCAATCTTGGATATACCTACGCCCAATTGCGTAATTATAAAGCCGCACTGGAAATGCTTCAAAATGCATTGCGTTACGATTCCGAATCAGGTCAGATTCTATTGAGTATGGCTGGGATTTATGCGCTGGATAAACAGAAAAATGAAGCTTTAGAATATTTTTATCTTGCTTCCCTGAAGTTGGGTACCAAGCTTCTTGATGCGATTGACGAGCCGATGTTTGACAATATCCGCGAAGAACCTGATTTTAAAAATATTACCAAGGCACTGGAAGCGCGGAGTTTGCAGAAATGAGCAAAATCAGAATTCTGTCGGAACAGGTAAGCAACCGGATTGCAGCTGGCGAAGTGATTGAACGTCCGGCTTCGGTTGTAAAAGAATTAGTAGAAAATGCGATTGATGCCGGGGCGACCAGAATAAGTGTTGCCATTGAAAAAGCTGGCGTTAAGCTGATTTCGGTTACGGACAATGGTTACGGCATGGATGCCGACGATGCGTTGCTTTGTCTGGAACCTCATGCGACCGGAAAAATCCGGGAAGAGTCCGACATTGACAATATCATAACACTTGGTTTTCGTGGTGAAGCCATACCGAGTATCGCCTCGGTGTCGCGATTTACCTTGAGAACACGACATGCCGATTCTCCTGACGGCACCGAGGTTGTCGTCAATGGGGGCAAGGCTGTTAAAGCCGAGCCGACCGGATGTGCGCCGGGTACCGAAATTATGGTGCGCGATCTTTTTTTCAATACCCCGGCAAGAAAAAAATTTATGCGTTCTGCCGCAACCGAAGAAAAACATATTCAGGAAGTGGTTTATCAACTTGCTTTGCCTTACCCGGAAATATATTTTGAACTGACTATTGACGGCAACCGGATTTTTTCATCGCCGGGCGCGCCGACCTTGGAGTCACGGATTACCACTTTTTTCGGGCGCAATTTTATGAATTCATTGTTGCCGGTAGCATATTCATCCGAAGGAATTACGGTGAACGGATTTACTGCACTACACGGATTTACACGCAGTTCGCGGCGTGAACAACGAACTTTTGTGAATGGACGCGCGGTAGAAGCTCCGGCACTATATCGCGGCATCCGTGAGGGCTATGGCGGCATGGTAGAAATTGGACGTTTCCCACCCGCAATAATTTTTATGCGCGTTGATCCGCATGATGTTGATGTCAATGTCCATCCGGCCAAAAGAGAGGTGCGCTTCCGGCACGAATATAAACTGTCCGGAATTATCGCTGAAGCCATCAAAACTGCTTTGCGTCAGGCTCCGGCACCCACAGTCAGTATTGATCCGGCAATTTCTTTGCGCGCGCTTCTTGATGCCTCTGAAATAGTCTATGAACAGAATGATGCGGAGCAACCGGCATTAGATTTTACGCCGCCACCTGCGGATACCGGATTTAATCATTTCGAAAGACAGATTAGAAACATTGCTCCGATAGCTGTTTCATCTGTAAATCATGAATTTGCGGATCAACCGTTGTCCCGGGATTTTGAAGAGAATCAGGAGCCGATGCTTCCGGGCAGCGGACGAATCAGGTTGCTGGGGTTTCTGGATTGTTCATATTTGGTTGCGATTGCCGATAACGGACTGCTGGTGGTTGACCAGCATGCCGCACACGAAAGAGTATTGTTCGAACGGCTGCTCAAAAACGCCGGAAAAGTCCCGGTTCAGAAATTATTGCTACCGATTACGCTTGAACTTTCACGCGCCGAAACCGCTTTCGTTGAAAAAAACCTCGACGCCTTCAGTAAAATCGGATTCGATATTGCACCGTTGAGCAGCAACACCATTATGCTGAATGGTGTTCCGGCATCGTTGAAACAGGAAAATATCGGCGGCGTCTTACGCGATACGTTGTCGGAATTGCTGGAAAATAATTCCGCAGCAAGCGGTTCGGTGGATGAGATAGCACTCGCTGCCTGCAAGGCCGCCGTTAAGGCGCATGATCTGCTGACCATGGATGAAGCGCGCGGCTTACTGAATCAGATGGCAAAATGTGACTTGCCGTTTTCATGCCCGCACGGCAGACCAACTATTATCAATATCTCAAAAGCGGAATTGGAAAAACGCTTCGGGCGACGTTGACCAACATTTACCAGTCGGTACGGTCATAATTGCGATAATTGACAGCTTCATATAGATGTGCTTCTTCAATATTCGGCGCTCCCCCCAGATCGGCGATGGTTCTCGCCACTTTCAGAATGCGGTCATAAGCACGCGGGCTGAGGCTGAAACGCCGAATGGCATTGCGAAGCAAGGTTTCAGAACCATGTCCGATACGGCAACACTTCTGAAGATCTCGCGGCGTCATATGCGCGTTGCAAAAAATGCCGGTTCCGGCAAATCGTTCAGACTGAATCGCTCTGGCGACAATTACTCTTTTCAAAATGTCGGCGCTCGATTCACCATCGGGAACCTTGATTAATTCATCTTCATCAAGGCGCATGACTTCAACATGCAGGTCAATGCGATCAAGCAGCGGCCCGGATATCCGCCCGCGATATTTGCGAATTTCATTCGGTTTACATCGGCAGCCGTGTACGCTGGACATGCCGCATGGGCAGGGATTCATTGCCGCCACCAGAATAAATTTGGCCGGAAAGGTGTAATTTCCGTTGGCCCGTGAAACGGATACATTGCCGCTTTCAAGGGGTTGACGAAGAACTTCCAGCACGTTCCGCTTGAATTCCGGCAGTTCGTCCAGGAAAAGTACGCCGTTGTGTGCCCTGCTGATCGAACCGGGGGCAGGATTTTTTCCGCCTCCGATCATTCCAACATCGCTGGCAGTGTGATGCGGCGACACAAAGGGGCGGGTTCTCAAAAGCGGACGTCCTGGTTCGAGCATCCCAAGTACACTGTGTATGCGGCTGGTTTCAAGAGTTTCTTCCAGAGTCATCGGCGGCAGAATACCCGGCAGACGCATGGCAATCATACTTTTTCCGGTACCAGGAGGGCCGCAGAGCAGTGAATTATGTCCGCCTGCAGCGGCAATTTCCATAGCGCGGCGTGCAATGCTTTGACCTTTTACTTCGCAAAAATCGGGCTGACGCAGATTTGCCACATTGCCATCTTCTAGTTTTCCGGTATATGGAAGCATTGGTTTGCCGTTGAAAAAATCAACTGCATCCTGTAGATTGGCAATCGGAAAAACGGGTAAATCGCCGGCAGCCAGCGCGGCCTCGGAAGCATTTTCTTCCGGTACCAGCAATGCGTTCAGCTGTTTTTCTTCACGCATCCGCATGGCAATGGGCAGTACTCCCCGTATCGGGCGTACTCGTCCGTTAAGCGCAAGCTCTCCGGCGATTGCGGCCGCTGCCAGTTTTTCACGGTCAATAAATCCGGAAGCAGCCAGCAAGCCCATCGCAATCGGAAGATCAAAAGCGGTACCTTCCTTGCGGAGATCAGCGGGAGCGAGATTGATTACCGTCATACCCTGAGGATGCGGATAACCACAATTTTGCATGGCGGAACGTACCCGGTCGCGGCTTTCTTTGACCGCAGCATCCGGCAGTCCGACAATCGAAACTATCGAATTTTCACCGGCCTTGGTGGCATTGATTTCTACTTCGACCAGAAAGGCGTCAATACCGACAACAGCAGCCGAATAGGTTTTGGCCAGCATAAAATCTCCCTTGAGTTATTATAATGAAATTAAGTTAATGTAATACGTTTTTGGTTGCCGGCAAATCACGTTCGCAAATACTATTTTTAATGCCGATTGCGTTGATTCTAAGTTGTTTTCGGTATCGCGCCGGCGACGAACCCATAATCTGAGAAAAACGTCTGATGAAATGATAAGTGTCCAGATATCCGAGATCAGCGGCGATCTCAGAAATCGGTCGATTTGAAATCGCAAGCATTTCCACTGCTCGGTTCATCCGCAAATTGTCGATATAATTTTTAGGCGATACTCCCAGCTTGTCTTTGAAAATTTTTCTGAGATAATTTTCGCTGATATTGCAAAATTCCGCCATTTCGGAGACTGTCCACCATTTGGCAGGAGCGCGTTTGATTTCCCGTAACAGGCTTTCAAATGCCGAATGCGCCCGCGACTCCACAGCCTGTTCACTTCTGCTGTGATGATAAATTTCAAAAATCAGATTCAACAACATGCTGTTTGCTTCCAGATATGATGCGGTTGTGGATTCGCGAAGCTTATCGATTATCGGCAGCAGGAACCGTTCAGACGCGAAATTGAAACATCCATTTTTTATTATTCCTGCGTCAATGAGAGCATGAACCGTTTTTCCCGTGAAGCCGATGGAATCTTCAATAAAATTTCCCTTGTATCCGAAATAACTTTGTTTGAAATTTGGGGTCGCGGTTATCCACTGGCCCGGTAATATTTCTCTTGATCCGCCATGCTCGTTCCAATAGAGGCCGCGCCCTGCTGTCATCTGCGTAATTATTGCGAACGGAAACATTCGCGGAGTCGGCACGCCGCTTTGCCGTGGACCGCTTTTTACCCCGACATAATAACTGCAGATAAGTATTCCAGAATCAAGAATGTTTGTTCGCATTCCTGCGGGAACCGGAGTAATATTGATCTCACCGTTATCGATTTTGTAATCCATGAGGGTTGAATTATCCATTTTTTATTTGAATTAATCGAATATATTATGCTTGTTCAAGTTTTCAATCTTTAATATTAAAAAAGGATTCTTGCCAAAATGCACAAAAACTATCTGAATTGGACCCGTTCTGAAACTGAAGCTGAAATCAATACGATGCTTGACACGCTGTCGGAGGAATATCCGGTCTCTGAAGGTAATGATGGCATTGCTGTAAAATTCGTTCACAGCAATATTCCGGAATCGCTGAAAGTATCATCGCCGCATAATGGTGAAGTGACTATCGAATATGGTTCGCTTGCCGCCGCTGCTCGCGGAGTTGCCCATGCTTTGGCCGGCGAGTTGATTGAAGAGAACAGCAGCTTTTCCACGCTCGGGATAATGCTGGATTGTTCACGCAATGCGGTGATGACGGTGCCGTATCTGAAAAAATGGTTGCGGCGTCTCTCTTTGTTAGGCTATAATATGGTGATGCTTTATACAGAAGATACTTATCGCTTGCCGGACGAGCCGTATTTCGGTTATATGCGCGGCGGCTATACCTTGGAGGAAATGCAGGAAGTTGATGACTATGCGGCCAAACTGGGGATTGAAATGGTCGCCTGTATTCAGACGCTCGGACACTTGGAGCATGTTATTCGTTGGGATGCCTATCATGATATCAAAGATACGGATCGGGTACTGCTGGTCGATGAAGCAAAGACCTACAATCTTATTGAGAAAATGTTGCAGTTCTGGAGTAAGGCCTTCCGATCCCGGCGTATTCATGTCGGTATGGATGAAACCCATGATCTCGGTCGCGGCCGTTTCATGGATAAGTTCGGATATGAACGCGGCTTCGATATTTTTAACCGGCATTTGAGCAAGGT
>Ga0172377_10003077_pt1 | contig 17102 bp, 24 predicted proteins | sample Pumphouse3metaG_FD_119749 | JGI IMG/M metagenome (GOLD analysis project Ga0172377, IMG submission 119749) | Leachate microbial communities from a municipal landfill in Southern Ontario, Canada - Pumphouse #3 metaG | ecosystem: Engineered > Solid waste > Landfill > Unclassified | place: Canada...
AATATCAAGAATTATAAAGAAAAGTTTGAACAACGTGTGAAAGATATATTCGAAGAAGTATGGACAGAGCAGAAATGCGACGAAGAAATTCCGAAATATTTAGCTGAAGGACATACACTCGAATCCGTTAAATCTGAAGCATTGCGTGAATGTGAGTTATATGTTGAAAGACGCATTAAAAAGCTGGACGCATATCTTACACATTCTAAGAATCTGTCTGATGCTATGAAATACTGGAAGATTGAACTTTCAGAACTTGAAATTATAGTGGATGATATTTATATCTGTTATATTGACCAGGTGTGCGACATTAACAAAGAGATTGTATTGATGGATATGTATGACGACGGCATGTTCAATAACATGTTGGGTATTGTTGACCTTAAAACATCAAAAGAGCAGAAAGGTGTCAATCTCGGACAGAAATTCGGAAACGGATATTCTACAAAACACTTCGTAGAATACATGCTTCAAGGACTTATGTATATGTGGGCATACTACAGGAAGACGGGGAATCTTGTGGATTATGTTGAGATTGATTATATGAAATACGGAGATGACCCTTTCAAATATCCCTTGTCCGAATTTGAGAAGTATGGCGGAATTGACAGAATGAAAGTGGTTGAAGTGTTTGATGAAATGATGCCCATCTTGTATGAAAAACTGCAATCTATGAATCCCGACGACTATACTAAAAACCACGACAACTCTTTCTTTTATAAGATGTGTAACGACGCAGGGTTAAGGATTGATAATTCTTGGTGTAGTAACAGTCTTAGTATGTGGCCAGGTAGAGGGTATTGTCATGTTTCGAGAACATGCGATTCGGAGATTGAGGATGGATTATTATGAAACAAGAAGTCGTTGATTGGAACTTAGTAGTTGAAGGAAATGTATTGTATGATATTTGTTTAAGTAAAATACATTCAGAGTTGCCTGGTACAAGATATACTTGGGATGAAATAGCAATCTTCTCAAGTATTAAGAACGGGAATATTATGCGTCGTATGTTTTACGGTGAATTATTAAGACGAAAAGAGGGATAACTATTACACGAAAAAATAAAATAGATTGGTATATGAAGAAGGATGAACATACGTTAATACATTTATGTCAGAAAAAGAAAGCAGGTATCTTATCTGAAACATGGGACGAACTTGCCGAGATGTTCCTCTTAGATATTTCCGGTGATAAACTTAGAAAAAGATATGACCGTATATTAGTAAAGTCGTGGGATGCTTATGAACCTGAGTTGTTGAAATATTGTCCCACGCCGCATACGGACACATACCCTAATACATATCCAGCGAGATTAGCTGACGATGAGGCATTCAAGTATATACCTGACTCTGGTGAACATAAACTTCAAGATAAGTTTTATAAATATAAAGTCGTAGGGAAAGGAGACGGAGTAAACGAACTTACTGAAATTTCAGACATGTCGTTAAAAGGTATGACACCTCAAGAAATATTAGAGAAATTCGAATACAGTCCTGAATCTTGGGAACTTGTTAAAAGTAGCAGTGAACTTAGAGGAATTCAAAGGGCTACAGGGACGGAAACGTCTTATTATAATAACAATATTACTGTTAAACCCAGAAACGCCGGAGTTACAGAGAAAGGACTCTTGACTATGCTTGCTGATGTATTGGAGTCTCCTTTATTCTCAGACATCAAACCGCGAACTAAATATGAAGACGTAAATGAAAAATGTTTAGTTGTTAATCTCGCAGATATCCATCTTAATAAATTTAGTACCGTGGAAGAATGTGGTTCTTCCTCAGACCTTCTAAAATCTGTTAAAGTTGTTACTGAGATTGTTGATAGGATTGTCGATACATATCAAGACCATACAAACATGAACATTTTATTAAACATCTCACATGATTATTTTAATTCCGATACCGTGACCAATACGACTACGGCAGGCACTAAACAAGACAATGACAAACCTTGGTATATAATGTATAAACAAGGAATGCATCTCTTACATTACGTGATTGATTCGTTGTCTGAACTCGGCAACCTTACTGTGTTTTACATTCAAAGTAATCATGATAACGTGTCAACCTACATTACCATGCTCGGACTTCAAAAATATTATCAAAACCATCCCGGAATTACGTTCGACATTAAGATGACCCCAAGGCGCGTCTTTATGTTCCATGATAAAATGTTATGTTTTATTCATGATGCACCTAAGAGCAGTAAACTTACGGAATTGTTTATTAATGATGAACCTGAGAAATATGGAACATCTTCTCAAAGATTTGTGTTTGAAGGACATAAACATAAATACAACCTTGTCGAAGAATCAGGATTTACAATCATCACGTTACCGAGTCTCGGTGGTGTAGATGCATGGACAAACAAAAATTACGGACGTGGTTCTAAACCCGCAGCAAACACATGTCTTTTATACAAAGATTCACAAGACTATGAATTAAGGATGTGGTATGTAGATGAATGTTAAGAAGTTATTAATTGACAGACGAAAAAATTTAATACATTATTTTTTACCTTTCGTATTAGGGATATTGGCATTGTTAGGGTTCGTCTTATTTATTATGTTTATGGAACCTTTTTACTTTATCCTTTTGATACCGTTACTTGTGTATTTACGTATATATGATCTTGCGGGTGTCGAGAAGTGACTCCTACTTCAAGAGTTTCAGGACGTAGTTCAACAGCACGAAAACCTGCATATTCTACTAAAACATCAAGTTCAGAAAAGGCACCAACAAGACGAAATACTAAAAGTGTTGGGAGTTCTCGTAAGAAAGTTAATAATGTGAAGAGTAATGTTAAAAGTAACAGGAATGCAGGTAAGGACGCAGAAAAAAAGACAGTCTCTTTGTTAAAGAACTGGTTTACGAAGCTTGGTATTGAATGCGATGTTCGTGTCCTTCCTCATAACAGGACAGTAAAACAACCTATAGATATACAAGTGTTGGGCGACGTGTTGTTTGGTATAGAATGCAAACTGAGAAGAGATGTATTAAGAGTAGAAAACGAACAATACATCATTAACTTCTTAGTGAAAGATTTATCAGGAACAGTTTCAAGGTCAAGTAAAAGAAGACAAGTTGAAGACCAGCAAATCTATATTGATTCATGTAAGTTGATAGGATTGTATTGTGTCGTTACGAAACTTGATGAGTCACAGACGGAATATAACTATATATTTTTCCCTCATATCATACTACATGACGCGTATAAGAATAATGTTGTTCGTATGGAATTGAGTACTGAAACGGATTCTATATACGTATGGAAACCAAGGAAAGATAACAGAGAATTTATAGATTTTATACGAAGAAACTTTCCAAAACATCTCTTAGACAATCCGAGATTTCATGTCCCGTGAATAACCTAAGATAACTACTCTCTGTGATAGTCCTATTCGTGTCACCAGCGCCCCAGGAGCGACGATCTTTTGATAATCGACTTAATGTATGCAAAACGCATTTATTTGTCAAACCGCGTTCAGTAGAACCATGTATAGAATTTATAGATCGTCGATTCTAGACCCCTTCTAGGGGCATTTAGGGGTATCACAGATACCCGTAAATCCCCGAATTTCAGGAATCTGAAAGATTCCTTTCTTGACACGATTAGAGGCATCGTAGAAGATGTCAAAGATATCTTGATTCTAAAGAATCTATAGGTATCATGAATACTTTATTCTTTATGTATGAAATATTAAAAATAAGGAAATAAACATGAAACAATTAACAAGATATTTTATTTATTTTATTATCACTTTACTCTTTTTAGGATATACTTATTATAATGAACCTACAGACTATATGAATACATTCCAAGAATATAAAATGTTTATATTGGTGGGTGTTTCGTTAGGTGTGATGGCAATCCTTTTCTATTTTACAGGGATACTTATTTTATATAAGAAAGATAGTGCAATAGCGTGGTTCTACTACGTCATGTCTGTATCGGATACATCTAACAGTGATACATATACTGAACTCGAAGACATGGCATGTGCCATCAATCAAATACACAAACTTAAAGATAATGAAATCTTGAAGGTGAAAAAATGAATATTCTAAATTATGTGATTGATGTATGGATACTTCTGTGTATAGGAATGTGTTACTATGGTATATCGCTCCAATACATCAATATCCTTCTATTGCCGGTAATCACAATAACAACCCTCGTCGCTTTGATGGCATTAGCAGCATGTATTATTATATTAATGGGTTGGTTTCCGAAGAGTTTGAATGCTTTTTATGAAGCGACAGTAAATAATAAATTCGACCTGAAGAATGATGAATATTATAAAAAATATTATAAGAAATAATAATATGAGAAACGATGCAACAAACCCTAATAAAGTTATTGAATTTATATTTGTAAACGGTTCGGTTTTAAGAATAACGGCGGACTCGTGCGAGTGTTGTCCTACAAGCTTAAAGTATGAATTAATAAAATAAGGTGATAATATGATAACAGTTTTTATATCTCAACCTATGCGTGATTTATCAGAAGAAGAGATTTGGACGGAGAGACTTCGAATTATGGGCGATATTGAGTTCGAATTCGAAATTGACAAATGTGAAATAGAATTTTTAGAATCGTATCTCAAAGAATTTCCTCATTGTGAAGTTAAAGAATCATCCGTTTGGTATCTCGGAAAATCCATCACATTGATGTCTGAAGCCGACATTGTGGTGTTCGCTGGTGATTGGAAGAATGCTCGCGGTTGCTTGATTGAGCGTAAGATTGCTGAGGAATATGGGTTTACTATTATGGAGATAAAATAACATGAAAGAGTCTAAAGTTATTGATATGGATTGTGACGGTGTGATATTAGATATCATCCGCGATACACATGTACAGATTCGTAAAGAAAAAGAATCTGATTTTAATTTTTATGGTTATCTTGACGCTTGGGAAATGCCTAGATTGCAAAAAGAAAGACCTGACATGTATGAATACGTCAAGAATTTATGGGACGATCCTGAATTTATGGGAAGTTTGAATCGTATTCCGTATGCGTTTTCACTTATAAAAGAGTTAATAGGACAAGGATATAAGGTCATAATACATACGCATATGCCTGGAAAGGAAGAAGTAAGGAATGTGAGAAAAGAATTTTTCGGTAACCTATGGTCTCTTATGGCAATGGACGTAAGTTTATTTGGACAACCATTACCGAGTTTGCTGATAGATGAAACTCCTGAAAAACGAACCATATCTTCAGACGTATGCATCGAAGATAATTATATGAATCTTAAGAAATCAGACGCCAAAATTAAAGTGTTGATACAATATCCATACAACAAAGACGTGACGATACAAGATTTCACTAAATCAGGTGAACGAGGTTATATCTTCAAATCAGTCCGTGAGTTGTATAACAATATAAAATCAAATAATAGTATACTTCGTAAGGACAATACAAGTAATGAAGATTGTATTACTTGCGCATGGTGTACGCATAGTATGTATAAAGCATACGAGTATAATGCTGAATCTCGCGAACATTCAAACAACTTCACTCTTCATCTTTGTAAGGAATGTGGAACCACGTTACACGAATATACAGATAAAGAGATTGATGATTTATGGGTATTGGCAGACGGAACTTTATGTTAATAAAGTGACAAGTAACGAAGTGTACGACGGAACTTTATGTTAATAAAGTTCTTAGGATATGAAATATCCCATGGCAATTTAAACTAGCTGAGCCAGTTTAAAAGTTTATGTTAATAAGGTGACTAAGATATAATAAGAGGTATAAATATGAACGAACAAGTAGAAAAAGAATATAATGAATATGTGGAGATTATGCTAATTAAATGGGAAGAATTTAAAGAAGCATTTCCCGACTTAACACATAAATACGCAGGACAGTCTCTCGGACCGTTCTTTGCAGAATGTATTAGAGAAAAATTTAAATTAAAAGAGTTAAATACCGGATATGGTGTGAGATTAATTCCCGAAGATACTAAATTAATAATGGAAATATATCCATATAAATTAGATTGGTATTATAAAACATATAGAACAGATTTAATTTAATTTGTGTAATTATTTCACATTTTTGCTTGATAATCTATTCGTAAAAATATTATATCAGAGTTATTCTATTCTTTAAATAAACATCTTTTGATTTCGTGTATTAATAAGGGGATAAATCTTGGCTCAAAAAAAAAATAAATGAAATATTTAATAATAATAAACAATTATCTAATGAAATTCAAATCTCTAATATTAAAGAATTAACTATCTTAACAGAATGATGTATAGATATGTTTTACGAACGTTTAATTATAAAATAAATAAGTAAATGATTACTTATTACATAATAATATGTATTAAATTACTTATTCAAAATCTACTCTGTATATGGACCATGTATTGGTTGCTTTTTTCCATGTTTTGCCTGTTTGTGGTTCGATAAATAATATACTTTTATCTTCCATGATGGCAAAATTAAAAGCATGCTAAGAAAGATTTCCCGAAGAATCATATCTACTTCCTTCGCATTTTCCAACAGCCAACTATCCATCTACAACACCCATCAATCCATCAAACAACACAGCAAAGTTTTCGCAGTCGAGATTTTTAGATTTGCGTATCTCATTCTTTTTTATTTCTTTTACGTTGTCTGTGTAGAATGGGTTGGTGTCTATTTTTTCAAACTCTTCTTCAAACTTATAAGACTTCAAGTATTTTAGGTGATGTACTCCAAGTCTTGGGATTACATCTTCTAAAAATTTAAGGTTGACAAGATCATATTCTGAATCTCCGAACGACACATTCTTACAACCCGTCTCTTTTTCTATAATCTTTTTAAGTTCTGATTTCGTGATCCTGATATTATTTCCATCGTTCTGTTTAGGTATTGCTACCAGATCGTTAAATCTGGTCTCACCTGATACCCCACCTTCGTATGATGTATTAGTGTTTTTAATAAAAATGTTAAGTAAGGATTGTAATAATCCCATATCATCACTCCTTCATCCTTTTATTTTTGAATTTTCTTTGTAAAATCCGTCAAGATTATTTTTAGTGCTAATTTTAATGTACCAAACAAAGGTGATTTTTTAATATCTAACCACACATCTTGTAACATAAGTATTACGGGTTCGGTTTCTTTTAATATTAAATCAGCTTCTTCTTGTGTAATTCCATCGGGTAAACATTCTGCCCAAACTTTACCGTAATCAATTAACAATTTAATATTGTTTGTTCCGTTCTTATATAGTAAATAAAAGATTGCTACTAAGAATAACATAATACCAAACAAAATTACCTGTTCTAAAGGAGATGAAAGTAGGAAATAATCCCACAATACATCAAACAATTCTGTAAATATTTCTAACATTTTATCTTACTCCTATGTATATATTAAAAATTTAGATGTTTAAAACGGGACATCTAAATAATACTTTGAACCAGCCTTTATGAGATATGTATTCTTATAACCTGCGGTCGTCGTTTCTCCCTACCATGCTTTTCTTTCACGGATATATAATATTTGATTATAGTGGTGATAATTACCGCTTTCTATGTAATACAGCGACAATAATCTTAGAGGTCTTGTGAGATTTGGTGTTCTTAGGTTGCCGTAACCGTTGCTTGTACTTGGGACATATGGACCGATAACACGTGATCCCCATCCTGTATATGCTACAAACCTACTGGCTCTACCTTGAGCTAAATAAGAGTAAGCTAACACTCTATCTTTACCCATCTCAAAACCCGAAGTCGTGTCACAAAATTCGTACCTGTTTTGACTTCCTGGTCTATGTCCGGCAAATCTTCCTGAAGATATGGTGTTATCTCGCATGTTTACAGTTGCGTGTCTGGGACCGAAACGGTGGTCTCTATCACCGGTAGTAGTTTGTCCACGAACACCGTCCATGTTTTGGATGAGCTCGCTCTATACAGTCTTATACATGAAATTTTGCTCGAATTGTCCGAATTGATAATATCCGCCATATCGTGAATCATAGGCGTTATCCTTTAATTTGTTTCCGAACCCGATTTCATATCGCATGCCTATCGTAGGATATATATTTAATTCTATCCAGTCGGTAGATGTGTAACTTGTTGGACCTTTAATGAGACCGAGGGTTGAATCAAACTCATATGCCGATGGCACCGTCCATCCCTAAGGTTTACCTGCCGTAAGATTAAAGAATTTACTGAATACGTCATTTCCTCTTGAGAGTTGGTTAGTAAGAGAACTACCCTGCTCAAACGTGAACACATTCCATCCAGCTTTAAGGTTTACCTTTAATACAAATATAACAGTTCCATAAGGTTGTCGTGGTTCCATGAAGTGTGGAACTGTATTACCTTGTTCATCCTTAAATATAATTCGCGTCCAGTCAAAACCGTCATATTGCTATCTATTTATCTCTACGTCCATCTCATAGTCTTGAAGTGTGTATATAGAATGTGTATACAGTGTTTGTGGATTTTCCTATTTCTTCGACGATATAAGAAGTTGATAATTTATATTATCGTTGCTCAGTCGTTTATTATACTTATATGCTTGTTTATAACCGACAGGTAAATTTGCCACAGTATTACATGTGAATGCTTGCGGCATGTTACCGACAGGGAAACGTTTCACTTCGTATGTTTTAGAATCGTCAGTATATTCCTATGAAACATCATATGTATACGAATATCCGTCTATATTAAACTTTCTAAATTCTACGTATTGACTAAGGATCGATAGATTATGAGCAGAGAGTGTCAAATTTTGTGTATATGTATTGACTACACCTGAAGTTTTATTTACTGACCTAATATCTAATCGCATACTAGTACTTGACACTATCGTGAGCGTGATTGTTAGACGTGACGTCCGAGGACTTAAACCGCTCGTTATTGTTGAATATGCGGGGGTACTATCTCCCATTCTATAATTGATACTAATACTATTATATTGAATCGTAAGGAAAGGTATTGTACCAAGATATATGTAAAAGTTCGCGTTAGTTGGCGTGTTCGAACTAAACATTAAATCGGATATGGTGAGTTCTTTAAGTGTGTATCCCGGAAATGTCATATTATGTTGTTTATCCGCCGTAGAAATGATGTTATTCTCATCATTCAGTAATATGTCATATTCATCCTATAATGTAATTATACTTGTTCTCTGTCCTATATTTGGACAACTCCAACCGGTATAACATAAAGACGCACTTGTATCATCGACACCTGCCCAATTTACATAAAATTCACCTAATGCTATCTTATCTTCATCAGATTTATAAAAACATGCACCTTGTATGGAATTATACGAGTCCTATCCCGTGTTTGATACACCGAAAGTCACTTGGTTTATGTTAACTTCTGCCTATGTGATTTTGTTTTGTTTTATGGCATAACTCACAATTCTACTGAAATCGTCCTTGTATGACGAACCGTTTCTATAATTATACCAAAATAACATTGTGTCACGTATCGTTTTAGATCTTGTCAATACTCGTCCGGTACTGGAGTCATATTCTGTATAATATACAGGAACGTGATCGCGTAATGTTTTAGTGTTTAAGTCCTATAAAAACAGGTCACATGTAGTGGCATCGTCGTTATCTCCCCATGTATGTGAATATCCTAAACCCCAATCGAAGAACAACACCTGATTTGTTTCGGGGACGTATTCGAAAGTATACGGTAGTTTTCTATAATTAACACCTGTTTGATTATTGATATATCTATCAGCTTTCATGTGCTCATCTATTCCGTCGATTGTCGTTGATTCTATCAATGTAAATTTCGGATTTCCTGCATCATACGTAAGTCTATATTTTCGGAATAATATATTTATAACTCCATTAGGTGTATACATCATATACCAATAAGATGAACCACCGTTGTAATACCACGGACTTGCATATCCGGAAACATACGCTATACAATATTTAACACCTTCTTCTTCATAAAACTTAAAACAATTAGTGTATGAGAATGGAACATTAATAGTCTTATCGTAGTATGATAACCACATAACCTTTGAAGTATGATTAACGACAATGAATGTTTCGTCAGAGAATGTATGAATATCATCTACAAGATAGTTAAATTCAAACTCTCTAAGACCTGGTTTATCTTTATTAAACCCATGAAGCTTTAGAACGTCACGAGTATTTACATCTTTCAGTCCGTGTAACATCATGGTCTAGTCTGTAACTCTTCCTATCATCTAATTCCTCCTTACAATTATTAATAATGTAAAAAATAAACATATCTTAAATAATATAAGATATTAAAACATTTGTCGCTTAGTCACTATGTTATCATCGTCGACGGTTAACGGACCCGTCACATCAAACAATAAACTTCCCGTTTCGAAGTCCCATAATCGCACACGTTGTCCTGTGACAATGTTATTAGATAATATGATATCACTTTGATAAACGGTCGTCGTCCCTTTTTTACCTATGACTTTCATATACAATCCCAGACTTTGATTTTTATCGCTATTCTCTAAGATTACATCTTTTAAACAGTATTGTTCTATAGTTTTAATAAGTCCTGCCGGCGTTACGGCATTACTATAATTTGTAACTTCTCCATACTTAGGTTTTCCAATCTGGAGTGTCATGTTACTTGTCTCATACCATACGTTCCTTGAAGATGTGTGGTAACCTGACGTAAAGGTTGCTGACCTTCCAGGAGGTATGGAGAAGGACGTTATCGTACTATCTTTATTCAACCCGTCAGTCCCGAAACCTGACACAGTAATACTTTGCGTTTTACTATAATTCATTACAGTAATATTAGCTGAACGTAATGTTGTGGGTATAGTAGAAGGTTGAGGAAGAATGAAACTCGTATTACCTGAACATACAAATACAGTATCTTTTACGTCTGATACAGACAAGGTATAAGAACTTGTACTTACAACCTTTAATTCAGGAATAGTTCCTGATACGAGTGCAGCAGTTCCTGCTAAATCATTCACATTTATACTACCTAAGTTAATCTTAGAACCTGCTATGTTCGCGTTAGTCTAAATGTGTGTATTAGAGATGTTAGTTATGCTGTTTCCTTGTCCTGATAAGTTAAGTGTTTTATTCTTCAATGTTTGAACAGTTTCTGTACCCACAACGGAACTCGTGCTTCCTATCCCGTGAACATTCATGCTTTTGGTAGGGTGTTCTGTATCTATACCATTTACAAACGTAAATACGGCATTGAGATCATAAACTATATTAGCACAGTCTGTGTTATATGTATTACTGTAAATGATTCGACCTGCACTTACGTTATTTCCGCCCTACGCTCCTTGAAATCTTTGTACTAAGTTTGCCATATATTATTCTCCGTATGATTAATTTATATTATTCCATACTATTCTTCTATAATTTTATCTATGTTTTGTGAGATATCTTCATATGTCAATGACTAGTCTGTCGTGTAGTATGGAAATTCAGACTTAACTTTTTCTATGACTTTGTTGAATATTTTGTTTTGAAGGTTGATTTTCTCTCGAGCATGTTCCTATGTCTCACAGTCTTTATATAACAGAAGATTACAATCGTCACACACGTCATCAACCTTAGGTTAAATGATAGCCACTTACTGTTGAGTCATTTTTAAATGTGCCTGTTTTTGGCAGACTATATTGTTTTATTTTACCTTCTATAACTTGTATCATTTTATCACCTTCTTATTTTACAACAAATGTTAATCCTGCTGGTTTACCATATGAATTGTTAAATCTATCTGCATCTGCTTGAGTTCTAGCATACCCTGTGGTAGCATTAGAGCCATAGAACATATAATTCACATTAGTAACCCTGGAAGGGTCAAATGAACTTAAATCGAGTGTAGTAGCACTAGAATTATAGAACATATTGTCCATATTAGTAACCTTGGAAGTATCAAATGAACTTAAATCAAGCGTAGTAGCATTAGAGCCAGAGAACATGTTACTCATAGTAGTAACACTAGAAGTATCAAATGAACTTAAATCAAGTGTGGTAGCCTTAGACTGACAGAACATATAATTCATATTAGTAACATTAGAAGTATCAAATGAACTTAAATCTAAAGTGGTTGCGTTAGAATTCCTAAACATGTTACTCATAGTAGTAACACTAGAAGTATCAAATGAACTTAAATCAAGTGTAGTAGCGCTAGAACCATAGAACATACTATTCATATTAGTAACCTTGGAAGTTTCAAATGAACTTAAATCAAGTGTAGTAGCTTTAGAGTCATAGAACATATAATTCATGTTAGTAACATTGGAAGTGTCAAATGAACTTAAATCGAGTGTAGTAGCACTAGAATTATAGAACATATCACCCATATTAGTAACCTTGGAAGTATCGAATGAACTTAAATCAAGCGTAGCAGCATTAGAGCCAAAGAACATGCCAGTCATATGAGTAACATTAGAAGTATCAAAGTTACTTAAATCAAGCGTAGTAGCTTTAGAACCATAGAACATGTTACTCATAGTAGTAACACTTTTATTATTAGAATCCACTCTAGTCACTGGGGTTGCTAAATAACTTCCTGAACCATAGAACATATAATCATAAGATGTAACTTCTTCACCTTGTATTATGTGAGGAATTTCTATTTCTAATTCACTACCTCGATATACCCACCTACCGCTAACTTTCACAAAATCATCATCTTGTGCTAAATACACTTCTCCTATATATTCGTTCTCAATCTTCACTGCAACCTCGGGCGACATAGCGGCACTCACCTCTATTCCGTTCACAACACATATTGTTTCCACTTTGATTCTATATGTATTTCCGGAGACTACGGCTCCTGTAATCAATCCTTCTGTGACATCACCTTCGATCCTGTATTGTTGTCCTGTCTCATATACATGTATGACATAAGCAACAACATCCACACCATTCCCACCCACACCTCGAGACCAACATATTGTCGCAGAGGGTGTGGTGCTGTCGAACTAAACTTGTTTTATATCAGATACGAACGTAGGATATTTAAGTCCTGTGCATGTTCCTGAGATAGTCGCGGGACCTTCACCTACATCATTCTGTGCCGAAATTTGATAATGATATAAGTCTTGTGTTCTTAGGGTAAATATTTCAGAGATTGTTGTTACTACTCCTGTGACGGGGTGTTGAACTCTGTATCTACATGTAATGTTACCGGAACTTCCTGCACTTAAAACAGCTCTCTAATACGTGTTTACTTGATTTGATACAGGGAAATACATGTTACCGAATATGAGTACGTCATGATAACCCGTATCAGGTAATTCATACCCGCCTAAATCATCAGGTATCGTACTTGTTACAGATATAGTGTTATGAGTTAATGTATTCACCTTAACTCTGGGTTTTTCAGGCGTTGTTAACCAAGCATCTACCAAATCTACACCATCGGATTCACCGCCAGCGTTATACGCCTTTACAGTAACGGTAAACTTACCTTTATCTTGTAGAGTAAGATTATAAGACGCAGTGTTTGAATTCCCATGTAAAGTTCCGTTTAAATATATATTATATCCTTCTGCACCTTCACTTCCAGTCCATGTAAGATTTACAACAGGAAGTGTACCTGTTCGAGATAAGTTTGTTATGTGTCCAGGTGGAGTTGCTTTCTCAGGAACATCCATTCACCACACACCTCCTTATTATTATATTTATTATAAAACATCTTATTAACGTATAAAGTTATCAAATTAAAAAATAAGTTGGGATATATTTTATATCCCGCAAAACTACATCGAACCACGTTACTATGTAGTTTGAGATTATGGCGTGCTGTTCTAGTTATAGTTGTAAACATATGTATTCACTTTTCCTACATCCGTCACTGTTCCTATTTGAGTTCCGTTCTTATACATGATTATGTTGAATCCTTGAACTGACCCGTAATCTCCCCAACTCTCAGGGTCTGTCCATTGCAACGTAAATTTGTTTTCGTTTCCTACATTACTTATCAAAGGAGACCTTGGAACTGTGGGCGGATCTGTACCTACAATAGTTACATTATAACTTGAACTTCTGTTCATCATATATTCTGAACCACTTATTAATGCCCTAGTTTCCACAGTCATGGAGTATGTTTGACCTACAACCAGACCACTATACCAAGCATCATTCAATTGCGCAGGTGTTACATATACATTACTACCTGAAGACATCTTTAAAGCATACCTGTATATATCAGGGTCTGTATCTTTAGGTTCAGGTATATCCCATAAGAATCTGGATTTCTGTGTAGTTTTATCATATTCTACAAACCTGACGTTCGTAACTGGGTCAGGAAATGTCATGGACACAATAGCAGGGCTTTGTGTATACGCAGAATCACCTGCATCGTTCCTTGCATATACCCTGAAATACCAATCTTTACCGCGATTTGTTGCAGAGTTAAGATATGTATAAGTATACGTCAAAACATTTCCTATTACATCTTGTGTAACGAGAGTACCGTCTCTATATATTCCTATAACGTATGTTTTTGTAGCTTGTGAATCACCCCATGTACTCGGTTCTTGCCATTCTATCTTGAATTCTGTATAATTCTTTCTCGGTCTTGAGACGGAAACATTTCTCGGACTTGAAGGTTTGGTGGTAGGTGTTACGGTCAATACCTTACTATGTTCCGCTGATACACCTATGGAGTTTGTTGCTCTGACATAGAATGTGTATGATGTATTAAAGAGTATTCCAGTAGTATCAATATATAGATTAGTTCCTGTAGATACCCAACTTCCATTATCTTTCTTAACTTCATATTTAGTGATGGTAGAACCATTCGCAGTAAATGCATTAAACTGCACCCTAAGTGTTTGTGACGATAATGTATAAGTTCCTGCACGTATGTTCGGGTCAGAAGATGTTGGTACATTGTTGTTCGTGACGGATTTCGTGACTTCAGAACTGTCTCCTGCATCATTCCTCGCTATAATCTTAAAGTTATACGTAGTTCCTGCTGTTCCTGCAAATACATGACTTGTATCCGTGTTAGTTTTAGTAGCTATAAGGGTTGTTCCGTTATATATTAAATAATTTCGTACATCTTGATAATCTCCCCATGACGTAGGTGCTGTCCATGTTATATTTATATTCACGGAATTAGTGACGGGTACAGCATTAAAGTTTTGAGGAAGAGAAGGTTTGGTTGACGGACTTGGCGTCGTGATAGATACTGTCTTCTATGAACTATATCCCATTACAGACTTTGCTCTGACAGACAACGAATACGAAGTGCTTTTAGCAAGATTTGGTATTGTATAACTTGTCACATTACCTACATCAACATAACTTCCTGAATCTATTCTATATTCATAACCCGTAATGCTACTACCCCTCGCTACGAATCCCGACCATGAAACATTCCATGTTTTATTAGGGAATGAATATGTATTTGTAGTTATCGTTGATGACTAAGAGTTTGGTACATTATTAGTGGTAGCTGAAACTTGGGATTGTGGACCCAATCCCGCATCGTTCTCTGCAACAACAATACATGTATACGAAGTTCCAAGACTTCCTGTGGTATATGTATATGTAGGATTCGTGACAGTATATGTATTAGCACCGACAGTTACTTTATATTGTTTTGTGAATCTATCATCACCCCATGTTTCAGGTTCTGTCCATGTTAACACTATGTTTTTTGTGTCCGTAGGTGTACTCGCTTGTAAGTTTCTGACGACCGTAGGTTTAACTGTAGGATTATATAAAGGAGTTCCTGACTTTGTAGTTATGTCTCCGTTTCCTTCGTTATTTACACCTCGTACCTGAATATTGTATGATTGGTTGTTGTTTAATCCTGATATAGTAAATTCCGTTGTCGCAGCACCTACATCTATCCATGTTCCCGAATCTATATTGTATTGATATTTAGTTATGGCAGTTCCACCGTTATCAATACTGTTGATAGTGACCTTCAAGGCCATATCTAACCCTTCTATAGTAATATCAGGGGCATACGGATATGTAGTAACAGCTCTATTTAAAAAATAGTTGGAACTTGTACCCAGTGTGTTGACCGTCATAAGATTACCTGAAAAAGATGGAGTACCGTAAGTTATTACATTCTATCCCGTTGTATACGTCAATACATTTCCAACATTCAAATTATTAATAACTTTAACACCATTCTGAGTTATATCAAGAATATAGCCCGTAATGTCTCCGCCATTATCCTAAGGTTTAGTCCATGTGAATGTGACTGTGCGTGTATCGTGGTTATATACTGAGACGATAGAAGATACATTACTTGCTATGTTTGCTGTCTTACCTGAACTTGTGAGTTTCGTTGATTCACCTGCATCATTCACGGCATACACATCAAAACTATAAGTTCCCTAAGAAGGCATAGTTACTTCATAACTTGTATTTGTTGTGGTGTATGTATTAGAGCCTTGAACAATCTTATACGATTTAACATTATATGAATCACCCCATGTCGTCGGCTAGTCCCATGTTAAGTTCAACTTAAGCGTGTTTCTGACAAGAGATATACTTAAATTACGGACAGGTCCCGGAAGTGTGCTTGGTGGAAGTGTGGTTGCATATATGTATTGTGGATCTGTGTAGAGCGATATAAGTGAACCTGTGACTGGGTGGTAGTAGCGTTCATACATGTATAAGCGGTATTCAGTTCCAGGAATATAAGACTGACCCGCCTTTAAATCTGTCAACCATGCTTCCCAAACGTGTTCATTCCTTAAGATTTGACCTATATCCGCCCCCGAACTCGGATATGTTGTTGAGAAATAATATCTATGATTATATGACTCGTTATATTTATCATATCCGCCCCTGTCTTCAGGACTCGTTACTCTTATTTTTATGTCATATTTCGTAGTTTCTATAATTTCTAATATAGGATTTGCAGGCGTTGTTAACCACGCATCTACATATGTTCCTTTTGCTGAACCTACTGCATTACATGCTTCTATTTCTACAGTATATTTACCTTTCTCTGATAATGTGAATGAATAAGATGTATTAGTGGTGGTTGTCTTCAATACACCGTCAACATATACTTTATATCCTGTAACGACTAAATCTTCTCCCTATGGTCTTGTCCATGACATGTTACAAGTTGGATAAGTTCCCGTCCTTGTGATGTTCGTAGGTTCTGTGGGC
>Ga0172377_10003078_pt1 | contig 17100 bp, 9 predicted proteins | sample Pumphouse3metaG_FD_119749 | JGI IMG/M metagenome (GOLD analysis project Ga0172377, IMG submission 119749) | Leachate microbial communities from a municipal landfill in Southern Ontario, Canada - Pumphouse #3 metaG | ecosystem: Engineered > Solid waste > Landfill > Unclassified | place: Canada...
AGCACCCTTAAGTCCGGTTGCCAAAGAGGCTCTTCTCGCCCAAGGCTTAGAAGCTCCTCGGCAAGGTAGCGGCATCGGAGGCCGAGTGCTTTCTTCCGATTTAGTTGATAGCGTGCAACCCCTTGCAGATGTTGCTTTCCCAGGTCCTGTTGAGGAAACCCCTGTTCGAAGTGTGCGAAAGATTACCGCCCAACGTATGCATGCATCTCTTGCTACTACCGCCCAGTTTACGATGAATGCGTATGCTGATGCGACCGCATTGCAGTCTTTGCGAGCTCGTTTTAAAGCAAGTGCTCCTGAGTTAGGTCTGCAAGGTATTACTATTAATGATATTATCCTCTATGCAGTTGCCAAAACTATTGTCCAATTCCCCTATATGAATACTCACTTTTTAGGCGATAAGATGCTTACTTTTACCCATGTGCATCTTGGATCTGCAGTCGATACTCCCAAGGGATTGTTAGTTCCTGTAGTGAAATTTGCAGACCAGCGTTCTTTAAAGGGGATCAGTGATGAGTTCAAGCGCTTAGCTACAGCTAGTATCGCTGGTAAAGCCCAACCTGAAGATCTCAGTGGTGGAACCTTTACAGTAACGAATCTCGGAGCACTAGGCATAGATACCTTCACACCAGTGTTGAATGTACCTGAAGTTGCGATTTTGGGTGTCGGGGGAATTTCCATGCGGGCACTTGAGGATGCTGACGGAGATTTCGTCTTTATTCCTCATATTGGGCTCTCTTTGACGATTGACCACCAAGGTGTCGATGGAGCTCCAGCGGCAAAATTCCTGAAAGCCCTCTGTGCAAACATTGGTGCAGTCGATATTTTGCTGGCATTATAGGAGGATGACTGATGGATGTATTTGATCTTATTATAATTGGAGCTGGCCCCGGTGGCTACATAGCTGCTGAACGTGCCGGATCCTTAGGGAAAAATGTGTTATTGATTGAGCGTGATCAAATGGGTGGCGTGTGTACCAACTTAGGTTGTATACCCACCAAGAGTCTCCTCAACGCCGCTAAGCTGTATCGTTCTGCCCAAGAGTCTGAGAAAATGGGCGTGACTGCTACATCGGTCGATTTTAACCTGACTACAGCTATGAAGTGGAAGCAAGAGACGGTTGAAACTCTGCGCAGTGGTATTACGTTCTTAATGAAGAATGCCAAAGTTACGGTAGTTTTTGGTGAGGCTGTTTGCCTTGATGCCAACCATGTGCAAGTAGACAAGACGGTGTATGAAGGAACAGATCTTATTATTGCCACTGGCTCTTCTCCCGCAGTACCTCCGATTCCTGGGCACGATTTACCACATGTGGTTACGAGCAATGAGATTCTCTCAATAGAAAAATTACCTACTTCCCTAGCGATTATTGGGGGCGGGGTGATTGGAGTCGAATTTGCTTCATTTTTTGCTTCGGTCGGGGTGAAAGTTTCCATCATTGAAATGATGGATGAAATTTTACCGATGATGGATGGTGAATTTGCTAAGCTGATGCGACGAGAGATGAAACCGGTCGAGTTCCGTCTTGGTTGTAAAGTAACTGAAATTACTCGTGATGGTGTTAAGTATACTGATGCCAAAGGGGCTGTCCAAAACCAAGCAGCCGATATGGTGTTGCTGAGTGTCGGGCGCAAACCTAATCTCGAAGCGTTGCAGGCTCTTAACTTAGATACTAATCGGCTTGGTGTTGTTGTTGATGACCAATTACGGACTAACATTCCCCATGTGTATGCCATTGGAGATGTTAATGGGAAGTCTTTACTGGCCCATTCAGCTTCACGGATGGCTGAAGTCGTTGTAGCTAACCTATACGGTGAAAACAAGCAAAAAATGCGCTATCAAGCAATTCCCTGGGCAGTGTATGGAATTCCAGAGGCCGCAGGGTGTGGATTGACTGAAAGTGAGGCCAAAAAGTCAGGTCGTGAAATTGTGACGGCTACTACTCAGATGCGGGCTAATGGACGTTTCCTTGCTGAACACGGCAAGCGGGCGGCCGGCTTGTGCAAGGTCGTGGCTGATGCCAAGACTAAAGCAATTCTTGGTGTTCACTTACTTGGTCCCTATAGTAGTGAAATAATCTACGGAGCAGCGGCAATTATTGAAGCTGAGTTAAGAATTAAGGATGTGAAGGAAATCGTATTTCCTCATCCTAGTGTGTCAGAGATTATACGAGACACGCTATTTGCAATTGAAGGCACCCTTTGAGGTGGAGGAGAAGATATGGCTAAAAATATTTCATTAGATCCGGTAGAACTTCGTAAGAAAGATACCGTTAAAACCCCGGCAATTCCCATCAATCAATATACCCCTGATTTTAAGAAGGAGTTGAAGTTATATGGAAAAGAACGTTTAATTAAGGTGTTTTATGACATGTTAGTTATTCGTGAATTTGAAAATATGCTCGACTCGATTAAGAAAGAGGGTGTTTATCAGGGAATTTCATATAATCATAGAGGCCCCGCCCACTTGAGTGCAGGCCAAGAATCAGCCGCAGTGGGTCAGGCTATGAACCTAGATGCTGAAGATTTTATCTTTGGATCTCACCGTAGTCACGGTGAAATCTTGGCTAAATGTCTGTCAGCTATTGCGAAGCTTGATGAAAAAGAGATTGAGCAAATTCTGAAAGAATTCATGGGTGGAGAGACCTATGCTGTGGTTACAGAACATTTTCCTGGCAAAAATAGTAAGGATTTAGCTGAAAACTTCATTATTTATGGTACGTTAGCCGAAATTTATGCCAAACGAACCGGCTTCAGCCGTGGTTTAGGTGGTTCAATGCATACCTTCTTTGCTCCGTTTGGTAGTATGCCAAATAATGCTATTGTCGGTGGTTCTGGTACGATTGCTTTTGGTTCCGCTTTGTATAAAAAAGTGAACAGGAAGAAAGGTATTGTTATCGCCAATTTGGGTGACGGCGCGATGGCTCGTGGACCAGTTTGGGAAGCGATCAATATGGCCGCTATGGATCAATACAACACCTTATGGGATGACGACATGAAAGGTGCTCCTCCCTATATGATCAATATCTTCAATAACTTTTATGGAATGGGAGGGCAGCCAGTTGGCGAAACTTCTGGGGTTGGGATTGCCGCCCGCATCGGAGCTGGCGTGAATCCTGATGCAATGCATACTGAACGGGTTGATGGATTTAATCCATTGGCAGTAGCTGATGCAATTACCCGCAAGAAAAAGCTTTTATTAGAAGGGAAAGGTCCTGTCCTATTAGATACTATTACTTACCGATTTAGTGGCCACAGTCCTTCTGATGCTATGACTTACCGTACCAAGGAAGAATTGGATCTGTTTAGAGAACAAGACCCCGTCTTTGCATACGGCCGCTATATTGTCGAAAACGGCTTAGTCAAAGAAGATGACCTCAAAGAAATGCAGACTACTATTCTAGAGAAGATGCGCAAAGCAATGGAAATCACCGTAGATGATAAGTTATCGCCTATGGTTGATGAGGCATTTGTTGAAAGCGTCATGTTTAGTAACGGAAATGTTGAAAAACTTGGTGAGGCGCAACCTGAGCTCTCTCAAAAACTTGCAGAAAATCCAAGAGTGAAACAGATTGCTCGCCGGTCCCGTTATGCATTTGATGAGGATGGCAAAGAGTTACCATCCAGTCGTCAATACCAATATCGTGATGCTGTCTTTGAAGCTATGGTCCATCGGTTCGCTATTGATCCAACCATGGTTGCTTATGGGGAAGATCATCGTGATTGGGGTGGAGCATTTGCTTGTTATCGTGGTTTAACAGAATTACTTCCCTATCATCGTTTCTTTAACTCACCTATTTCTGAGTCGGCAATTGTCGGCAGTGGTGTTGGGTATGCGATGAGCGGTGGTCGTGCTGTAGTTGAGCTTATGTATTGTGACTTCCTAGGGTGTGCTGGAGATGAGGTCTTTAACCAAATGCCTAAATGGCAGGCCATGTCTGCTGGAGCATTACAGATGCCTCTGGTTCTCCGTGTCTCAGTTGGAAACAAGTATGGTGCCCAACACTCACAGGAATGGACCAGTATGGTTGCTTCTGTGCCTGGTCTTAAGGCGATGTATCCAGCTACTCCATATGACGTGAAGGGGATGCTCAATTATGCTCTACGTGGAACTGACCCAGTAGTATTCTTTGAAAGCCAGAAACTGTATGGGATTGGGGAGTTGTTTGAGAAATCTGGTGTACCTGAAGGGTATTATGAGATTCCCGAAGGGGAACCGGCGCTACGCAGAGAGGGTAAAGATCTTACCTTAATTGCTTTAGGGCCCTCTTTATATACGTGTCTTGAGGCTGCTGACGAGCTCAAAGCGACGTATAACTTAGATGCTGAAGTAATAGATCTCCGTTGGATTAACCCACTTCATTATGAAATGTTAGTCGAGTCTGTCAAGAAAACGGGACGGGCTGTGCTAGTAACCGATAGTGCAGAGCGGGGTAGTTATCTTCAGACGGTAGCTGCAAACCTCGGTCGGTTAGCTTTCGATTATTTAGATGCTCCCCCAGTGGTAGTTGGTTCACGTAACTGGATCACCCCGCCAGCTGAGATGGAAGATTACTACTTTCCACAACCTGATACTATTATAGATGCAATTCATGAGCAGATTCTGCCGTTAGCCAATCACAAGGTGCGGCGTAATAGAACTGATGGTGAATTCAATCGTATCCAGGGAGCAGGGGTATAAGAGAATTGGATGAGACCCGCCTTTTGGCGGGCCTCATTATTACGAGTAGAGGAATGGATATGGCCAAAGCACAAGAAGATAAGATTACAACATTACAAGGACAAATTAATAGCAGTGATAAGGCAGTTCGCCTTACTGCGGCTCATCAGCTAGGTGAGGCCATGCAAAGTAAAGCGTTGCAAAGAGAGGTGTTGCTAGAGGTGAATAACCATGTTCATACTACCTATTCGTTTAGTCCGTATGAACCAGCAGGCGCTGCTTTTGCCGCTTGGGAAGCTGGGTTGGCCATTGTGGGATCGATTGATCACGATAGTATCTCTGCAGCTCATGAAATGTTGGAAGCTTCAGCCATGTTAGGGATTGCCAGTACGGTTGGTTTCGAAGTTCGCTCTGGTTTCCAAGAGACTCCATTCGCTGATAAAAAGATCAACAATCCCGACTCTCTTGGCATTGCCTATATGTGCGTGCATGGCGTGCCGGTTCGTGCTATAGCAGCTGTAGATCAATTTTTAGCTCCCATACGGGCTATTAGAAATATACGCAACAGAGCTCAAGTTGATGCTTTGAATGCTCTTATCTGTGATAGTGCTTTAGGAAAAATAGATTTTGAACTAGATGTAATACCACTTTCACGACTAAACGAGGGTGGCAGTATAACTGAACGCCATATCCTCTCTGCGTTTGCCTCAAAAATACTAAAAGTTGCACCAGCGGGTAAGGCAACAGTCGATTTTCTAGAAACCCAACTAAAAATTTCTTTAACAGGTTCCATGCGTAAGTTATTACTTGACCCTACTAATGTTCATTATCATTACGACTTACTCGGGGTATTGAAGGGAAATTATCTTCCCCGGTTTTTTATTCAACCTAGTCGCGAAGAGACGGTTGATGTAAAAGAGGTAGTTAATTTTGCCCTTTCAATTGGAGCAATACCAGCGTACGCTTATTTAGGGGATGTTGGTGAGAGTGTAACGGGAGATAAAAAGGCCGAGCAGTTTGAAGATGCATATCTTGATGATTTGGTAGCTTATTTAGCTAAGATTGGATTTCCTGCTATTACCTACATGCCTCCACGCAACAGTGAGGCGCAGATGGAGAGGTTACAGAAATTGTGTAGAAAACATAATCTTATGGAAATCAGTGGAGTCGATATCAACTCATCGCGGCAATCATTTAATTGTCCAGAAATGCTAGCGCCAGGTTGTATCCATTTGGTCGACTCTGCTTGGGCTCTCGTGGCTCACGAGAAATTGGTAAATCATGATGAGACGTGGGGATTATTCCATCCTAACTCCCCATTAGCGACTAATACGTTAGCTCAGCGAATTGAGGTATATGCTCGTTTAGCAAAAGAGATGGATCCTTTTGAGCCAACCTCTATTTTGGAACTTGCCTCAAAAGTTTTGCGTTAAGGAGAGATGAAATTGGATAATGTTAAACGATGGGTACCACCAGTGGTACGAGGAATGACTAGCGATGGTGAAACGGGTCTGGTAGTTAGTGTAATTGATGCTTCTGGGCCAGCATTGACCTTTCCCCATCCTATCGATAAGCAGAGCATAGATGAAACGGTGCATGCTTGGCGTCAGCTTTTTAACGAATACTGCACTAAAAATAACAGTTATCCGGCCTCGGTCGGCATTGCGGGACTTGATTGGGCGCTGGGCTTAGGGGTTACCTTCGAAGAGGCCCAAGTAGCTCAGGGTGTCAGTAGAAATCCTTTAGAGAAGAGGGTAATTACCCGTGCCAATATCATGCAAAATAAAATTTCGTTGGTGACAGGTGGTGCTCAGGGCTTTGGAGAAGGGATCGTTAAAGGGTTAGTGGCAGAGGGTGGTTTTGTCTATATTGCCGATTTGAACCGAGCAGGAGCCGAAGCCTTGGCGTTACAATTAAATGAAGAGGCTGGGCGTCAGGTAGCCTCGGCTCTCTTTGTGGATGTAACCAATGAAGCTTCAGTTGAAGCGATGTTAGATAAAGTAGCTCTCCAAAGTGGTTCACTTGATTTGTTTGTCAGTAATGCCGGAGTCCTCAAAGCTGGTAGTGTCAAAGAGATGGCCTTAAAAGATTTCCAATTTGTAACTGATGTCGACTACACCGGATTTTTTATATGCACCAAGTTTGCCGGACGTCAGTTAGCACTCCAAAATATGGGGTCAGGCGGAAAATACCTAACCGATATTGTGACTATAAGCAGCAAGAGTGGTTTGGAAGGATCGAACAAGAATGGGGCTTATGCCGGTGCTAAATTTGGTACAATTGGACTAACCCAGAGTTTTGCTTTAGAGTTAGTGACTGACAATATTAAGGTCAATGCAGTTTGTCCTGGTAATTTCTTAGATGGGCCGCTTTGGTCAGATCCAGATCGCGGGTTATTTGTACAATATCTAGCAACAGGGAAGGTTCCTGGAGCCAAGACGATTGAAGATGTTAGAAGGGCTTATGAAGCCAAGGTTCCGTTAAATCGTGGGTGCCGAACAGAAGATGTTGTTCGTGCCTTATGTTATATTGTTGAACAGAAGTATGAAACTGGTCAGGCTGTCCCGGTTACGGGCGGTCAAGTAATGCTGAATTAAGCAGGAGGAATATTGTGAAAACAAGAGCAGTTCGTTTGTATGGGAAAAATGATTTACGTATTGAAGAATTTGAACTTCCCCGCATCAAAAATGATGAAATATTGGCGCGAATTGTGACCAATAGTGTATGTATGTCAGATCATAAGGCAGCCGCTCAGGGGCCTGATCACAAGCGTATCCCCAAAGATATTGCCGAAAACCCCATTATATTAGGTCATGAATTTTGTGGTGAAATTGTGGAAGTTGGGAGCAAGTGGGCGTCAAAATTTAAAGCCGGTGATCGATTTTCGATTCAACCAGCGTTAAATTACAAAGGTTCTTTAGCCGCTCCGGGTTATTCATACCAATATGTGGGTGGTGATGCTACTTACGTGGTAATCCCTAATGAGGTCATGGAGGTGGATTGCCTTTTGACCTATGAAGGAGAGGCCTTTTTCTTAGGTTCTCTAGCTGAGCCGGTTTCATGTATTGTTGGAACATACCATGCTATGTATCACACCACAGGTGGTTCGTATGTACATGACATGGGTATTGTTGAAGGTGGTAATGTCGCCATTCTAGCTGGGGTAGGTCCTATGGGTCTCGGAGCTATTGATTATGGTATCCATTGCGATCGCAAACCTTCGTTAATGGTTGTTACAGATATTGATCAGGAGCGCTTAACTCGTGCAGCTAAGCTTTATACGGTTGAAGAAGCCGCCAAGAATGGAGTCAAACTAGTTTATCTCAATACTAAAGATTGTGACGATCCAGTTGCTAAGCTAAAAGAGATTTCAGGTGGAGAAGGCTATAATGACGTTTTCGTCATGGCCCCAGTACGAGCTTTGATTGAACAAGCCGATGCTGTTTTAGCGAAAGATGGGTGTTTAAACTTCTTTGCTGGTCCGAGCCGAACCGATTTTGGGGCGATGTTAAACTTCTATAATGTCCACTATGCCTCGACACATATTGTGGGGACTAGTGGCGGAAATACAGCTGATATGAGAGAATCGTTGCAGATGATGGAGAAGGGCTTACTCAACCCATCAGGGATGATAACTCACATTGGTGGATTGAATGCTGTTCCAGAAACGGTAGTTAAGTTACCATCTATTCCAGGGGGAAAGAAATTGATTTACACCCATGTGGAATTACCATTGACCGCGATTGAAGATTTCGCAGAAGTTGGCAAGAAAGATCCTTTCTTTGCTGATCTGGCAGAAATTGTGGCACGTCATAATGGGTTATGGAACTTGGAGGCTGAGAAATATGTATTAAAGAACGCTCCAAAACATGATGCATAAGTAGGAGGAAGTATGGCCAAGCATATAGCAATCGATCTAGGAGCATCCAATGGTCGGGTGATTGTCGGAGATTTGTCGGGATTTGAAGTTACAAATCGCTTTGTGACTAAAAGTGAAATTTTACTTAAAGAGTCTCATTGGGATATTATCTATATTTTCTCTGAGATCAAGAAGGGCATTAAAGAAGCTTTTCAAAGATATGGGGACCAAATCGTTTCGATTGGTGTCGATACTTGGGGAGTCGATTATGGTCTGTTAGATGAACACGGATCTTTGGTGGCAATTCCTTACCACTATCGTGATCTTCGCAGTGAAGGTATGATTGAGGAAGTTACTAAAAAGCTTGGCCGTGATGCTATATTTGAACGCACAGGAATTGCATTTCAACCTTTTAATACGCTGTATCAATTGGCTGCTATGCAGAAATTACGCCCTGCCACATTTTCTGTGGCAAGGCATTATCTCTCTCTTCCCGATCTGATTAATTATTGGCTCACAAATGTGATGGTTAATGAAGTGACTCATGCCTCGACCACCCAATTGTACAATCCCAATACAAAAGACTGGGACTGGGAAACTATCGACGCTCTCAATTTTCCTCGCCATATTTTTGGAAAATTAGTTTTGAGTGGAACTATTGTCGGTCCCTTAGATGCTGCGGTTGCTCAGGAGCTACATGCGCCCGAGCACGTGGTAGTAGTGGCAGGAGGGACCCATGATACTGCCTCTGCAGTAGCAGCTGTTCCTTCAGCTAGTGGGGAAGACTTCTTATACATCTCAAGTGGTACCTGGTCGTTGCTAGGGGTTGAGTCAAAGACCCCTATTGTAACACCAGCTGCTTTAGAAAGTGGTTTTACCAATGAAGTTGCTGTCAATGGTAATATTCGTTTTCTTAAGAATATAATGGGGATGTGGATTCAACAAGAATGTGTCCATTATTGGGAAGAACAAGGAGAGTCTCTCAGTTGGGCTGAGCTCGATGCCGAGACTTTAGAATGTGCCAACTATCCGGGGTATATAGATCCAAATGATCAACGTTATTTGGCACAGAGTACTCCCCAGAACTTGATGGTTGACCGAGTTGTCTCTAATTGTAAAGAGCTCGGCTTTGCTCCACCAAAGAGTAAAGGGGAGTATATGGTAGCTATTTACCGTGGTTTGGCTAAAGCTTATGCCCAAGCGATTATGCATTTGGAACAGACGACAGGTAAAAAGTATAAATCTCTTTACATAATTGGAGGGGGCTGTAAGAACGAGATTCTCGACCAATGGAGTGCTGATGAAACTGGTTTAACTGTATATGCTGGTCCGGTTGAGGCTACGGCTTTAGGCAATATGTTGGTCCAAGGAGTAGCAACCGGGAGTATTGCTTCCCTCCAAGAGGGGCGGGCACAGATCATTGCCCATCAAAAGGTAACCCGTTTCGATCCACAGTAGGATCTTGTGACTGTTACATAATGAAAAATAATAAAAAAATAATTGCATAATTATGTATAGAGTATTGCATAAATATGTATGTTAGCATTAATATGCACCAACTTGCAATAAAGGTGGTGCATATTGGGGAAGACTATCTTAATTCTAGCTGATGGGACCTGCTTTAGCGGTCTAGGGTTTGGCGCTTTGGCCCCATCTGTAAAACAACTTCTCAGTTCCAGTTATACCAACATGCCAGTCGGTGAATTGGTTTTTAATACCAGCATGGGTGCCTACCATGAAATTATTACCGATCCTTCTTACGCTGGCCAATCAATTGTAATGACAGCTCCCCATATCGGTAATTACGGCCTCAATCGTAGCTGGAACGAGATGCAGTTTGCTCTCCCTGTGTGCAAATCTATTATTGTTCGTGACCTCTATACTGGAGCCATACCACTTGGACGAGAATCATTAGAAACGCTTGCTAGAAAATGGAATTTGTGTGGAATGACGGACGTTGATACGCGTGCACTTACCCTCCATATCCGCCAAAAAGGGAGTCAATACGGGGTTGTCATAGCGGCCTGTGATCTCACACAAGAAGAGGTAAAACAGGTCATACAATGGCTCATAGCGTGTCCGCCGATGCAGGAGAGAGATTTTATCAGTTCTTGTACTGTAGAAAAACCTCAATTTTACCCACCCGAAGGGAACGTGAAAAGACGATTTGCCCTTTGGGATTTTGGATTCAAACAATCGATTGTAAAGCAATTACAGCAAAGAGGAGTTGCGGTGACAGTATTTCCTGCTGTGATGCCACTTTCCCAGATTCTGACTCAGGAATGTAATTTTGATGCGTTGTTAATCTCTAATGGTCCGGAGGATCCAGCAACGCTAGGGGGTGCAGTTGACCAATTACGAGGTTTCCTTGGAACCATTCCCCTTTTAGGTATTTGTTTGGGACATCAGTTACTGGCTCTAGCGTTGGGGGGTAAGACCGAGAAAATGTTGTTTGGCCATCATGGATCGAATCATCCAGTGCGTGACTTACAGCGAAACAAAGTCTATGTTACGGCCCAAAATCATGGTTACTGTGTCCTCCCTGATTCGTTGCCACCAAGCGCTACCATGTGGTTAGTTAATAACAACGATAAAACCCTTGAAGGGTTTTACGATCTGACACATACGGTCATGGCAGTCCAATTTCATCCTGAAGCGGCCCCTGGTCCTTGGGAAGCCCGACAGCTTTTTGATACCTTTATCCAATTTTCACACCTAAACAAGGAGTCTTCTGATGCCAGCTAGAAGAGATATTTCTTCTGTTCTTATTATTGGCAGTGGTCCCATCGTGATTGGTCAAGCCTGTGAATTCGATTATTCAGGTACGCAAGCAGTACAGGCTCTAAAAGAGGAGGGTTATCGCGTCATCTTGATTAACCCCAACCCAGCTACGGTGATGACTACCCCTAATTTAGCCGATGCTATTTATATGGAACCACTCAGTCTCGCTTATGTCGCAGAGGTGATCCGTAAAGAACGACCCGATGCAATTTTAACAACAATGGGTGGGCAGACTGGGTTGAATGTAACCAGTGAATTACAGCGTGCAGGGGTGCTAGAACAGTATGCCGTTACAGTTATTGGAGCGAGTATTGAATCAATAGAACTTGCTGAAGATCGGCGTCGCTTTAAAGAAATTGTCACAGCGCTTAATTTAGAATCACCTCGGTCTGTTACTGCTAAATCATTGCATGAGGCCATATTATTCAAAGAGATCGTCGGTTTACCGTTAATTTTGCGACCTAGTTTTACCTTAGGTGGCTATGGAGGGGGGATTGTCTTTGAAGAAGCTGAATTTGAGCGAATGGTAAAAACAGCTCTTGCCGCGAGTCCACGTCAGGAGGTTTTGGTAGAAGAATCGTTGATTGGGTGGAAGGAGCTCGAATTGGAGGTGATGCGGGACGCTAACGATAATGCTGTGGTTGTATGCTCTATTGAGAATATAGATCCGATGGGAATTCACACTGGTGATAGTATGACGGTGGCTCCTATTCAGACTCTTTCTGATGCGGTGTATCAAAAAATGCGTCTTGCAGCGATCGCGATTTTACGGGCAGTGGGAGTTGAGTGTGGCGGTTCCAACGTCCAATTTGCTCTTGATCCCGAAACTGATCGAATGGTGGTCATCGAGATGAATCCGCGAGTTTCTCGATCTTCAGCTTTAGCTAGCAAAGCTACCGGGTTTCCGATTGCTCGTTGTTCCGCAAAATTAGCGGTAGGGTATACACTCGATGAGGTTTTAAATGAAATTACAGGAGTTACTGCAAGCAGTTTTGAACCAGCTTTAGATTATTGTGCGGTAAAAGTACCTCGGTTTGAGTTGGAAAAATTTCCCATGCCGATTCAAGCTCTCGGTACACAAATGCGCAGTGTTGGTGAATCATTAGCTCTTGGTAGAACTTTTCTTGAAGCGCTCAATAAAGCCATCCGTTCTAATGAACGCAATTTAGAAGGGCTTCAGTGTCTTGATTCTATTCCTGGTTATACACTTGCAGATGTTCCTATTATTCTTGCAAGTGCCCATCCGTTACGACTTTTTGCGGCCTATTCGACGCTCTGGTATGGAGGAGAAATTGCCCAAACTTACGTTTGTGCAGTGACGCATTATGATCGATGGTTTGTCTACCAATTGTATCGGCAGGTTCTCCTTGATCAGGAGTTGGCACAAAAAGAAAAACTCTCTGCAGAACTCTTACTCCTCGCTAAACGATTTGGGATGAGCGATCTACGCATTGGTCAGCTTTGTCACCGATCAGAGCATACTATTAGAGCGATGCGTGAGGCACGAAAGATCTTGCCAAGTGTCCATTTTGTCGATACATGTGCTGGTGAATTCGTTGCAAAAACTCCCTATTGTTATCTTACGTATGGTGAAATTGACGAGGCTGTGGCTCTCAAAGAAGAGACTGTGGTAATAGTAGCAAGTGGTCCCAATCGGGTCGGGCAAGGACTTGAGTTCGATACCTGTTGTACACTGGCTTCTTTAGCTTATCGCCAATTTGGGAAAAAAACGATCATTATTAATTCGAATCCTGAAACGGTATCGACTGATTTTACCATTTCTGACCGTCTCTATATTGAACCCTTGACTGGGGAGCATGTTTTACAAATTATAAAACGCGAAGGTGCCAACGCTGTAGTGTTGCAACTGGGTGGACAGACTCCTCTTTCCCTTTTAGATGAATTACATGCTAATAATGTTACGCTGGTTGGGACCGTCTATGAATCGATGCAAACTGCAGATGACCGAGGTCGGTTTGCCCATATCGTTCAAGACCTTGGTCTTCTACAGAGTAAGAATCAGACGGTAACAAGCACTCAACGGGTTTACCAAGCGGCTCGAGAAGTTGGCTATCCCCTCCTATTACGTCCTTCACATGTCCTCGGTGGACGGAATATGGAAATTGTTTATGATGAACAGCAGCTTCAAATCTACCTTGAAAATGGTGTAGTGATTACTGAGAAGGTACCGTTGTTAGTCGATCATTTCCTTGATGATGCCTTTGAGTATGATGTTGATGCCATCTGTGACGGTACTTCACTCTATATTGGTGGTATTTTGCAACATATCGAAGCAGCGGGAATCCATTCTGGCGATTCTGCGGCTGTGTTTCCCCCTTTTAGGGCTTCTCCTGAAATTTTAAGCCAGATGAGGCAAGCCACCCAAATGTTGGCACTGCACTTACAAATAGTTGGTTTCATGAATATTCAATTTGCGGTACAAGAGGAGCGCCTCTATATTATTGAAGTCAATCCGCGTGCTTCACGAACCATTCCGTTTATTTCAAAAATGTCAAAAGTCGACCTTGTAAAAGCAGTAGTTGGGATTTGGGAGGGGCATAATTTAGTGGAACAGGCCTTAGTTGCTACTTCAGGAGGGATTGGTGAGGGGCACTGTTGTTACGGGTGGGCGGTTAAAGAAGCCGTCTTCTCTTTTGATCGATTTGTCGATATTGATCCTCGCCTCGGTCCTGAGATGCGTTCTACAGGCGAGGTGATTGGAATGGGATCTTCTTTTGGGGAAGCTTTCGCGAAATCCCAGATAGCAGCAGGGAATCAACTACCGTTGCAAGGAAGAATTTGTATTTCAGTGAATTCTCGAGATCGCAAGACGATTATTCCTATTGCACGCCAATTACAGGAGCTTGGTTTCGACCTAGCTGCCACGCGTGGGACAGCTCGTGACCTATATGATGCGGGTATTGTATGTGAAACGGTATTAAAAAGCGATGATGGACATCCGAATATTATTGATCACATGCGTAATAAAAGAATTGATTTATTAATTAACACACCAATGGGTAAACGTGGGCGAAAGGATGCCGAAAATCTTCGTAGTGAAGCCATGCGGATGAAAATACCGTATACTACTACTACCAGTGCGGCATGGGCGGTAGTTGAGGCTGTTAGGTACCTTCAAGAACGTAAGATTGAGGTGGTTAGTTTATAGATTACTTGTGAAATTTATTAGGTGTTGGGAGTAATGAAATAACCCTCTAAATCTACCAAGCGGAAGAAAGAGAGTTATTTTTGTGCTAGATAAAGTCGGGCAGAGAGGATTTGAACCTCCGACCCCTTGGTCCCGAACCAAGTGCGCTAGCCCCTGCGCTACTACCCGTTAATGTATTGGAAAATGACCGCAACGGTCGAAACTATATCCAATAGGTGCTCTTGTGTCAATGTACAACATTGACACGGACCCCTGTACATGCTACTTTTCTGAGGATGTCCTTACTTTTAAGGATATTTTAATTTGTGCATAAAAAGAGGTCGTACATGCCTTCCAAGGATTCGAAAACTCCAGAGAAAAAAGACAAGAATGTTGTTAAGTTCAACGCTAACGTTGAAAAATCAGATACTACTGCCAAGAAGAAGCCAACGATTACAGTATCTAAGATAATATCTTATATTATTTTAGGTTTGATTACTATTGCTATGGTGGGAGGAGTCGCACTTTCTTCTTTTAGTCCAAGTGGTAATCCTTCTTCGCTAGTGTTTGGTTCTTACGATGGTACTCCAATAGAATTTGCCTATGGCAATTATTTTTATAACCAGTATCAAAATCTAGCTCGTCAAAATACCGGTACTGGTGAATCCGCTGCGTACCAAATTTGGCGGGGAGCTTTTGAAAGCACAGTTTTTCAGACTGCTATGACGCAAAAAGCTAAAGCGGCGGGTATTCGTGTTGCTGATAAAACTCTTAATAAAGCAATTATTGATAGTGGTATCTATGATAAAGATGGTAAGTTTGATATTACCACCTACGAAAAAGCGAGCGTTGAGAGTAAAAAGCAGGTCCAGAAACAATATGCAGAAAATTTGCCAGTCCAAATGGTGATGGAAGATGTCGTTTCAGTACTTTCGACTCCGGCTGAACTCGATTACATTATTAAGATGGGCGACAATGCCCGTTCTTTCGAGTATGTGGTCTTTGATTCATCTGCTTATCCTGAAGAACTCACCCGGCAATATGCTCAGGCCAATCCCTCTTTGTTCACCCTGCTCGATATCTCTGTGATTTCAATGGAAGATCAAGATAGGGCAGAGGCGGTGCGTGATTCTATTGTAGCTGGTGTTACCACTTTTGAAGAGGCGGCTAAAGAGTATTCTCTCGATAGTTTTGCAAGTGAAGGTGGACGAGCTGGAATGTGGTATTTTTATGAGCTCGAAGGGAATTTTGCCAATCCCGAAGAAGTAAATATTCTTTTCTCGACGCCTCAGGGGAGCCTCTCGCCAGTGTTTACTGCCCAAAATGGTGTTACTCTTTACCGGGTAGAACAAAGTCCCTTTCAGGCTGATCTAAGTGATCCTGAAGTCTTGCAAGATGTACGAGCCTATATCGGATCCCGTGATGCTGAAATTGTCACCACCTATCTTGCCCAACAAGCTGATGATTTTGTAGCAGCTACCCAAGCGGGTGCCGATTTTAATGCAACTGCTCAAGAAAAGGGTGTGCCAGTTATTTCGGTTGAGGCCACGCCACCAAATGTGGGTAGTTCACAATATCTGGCCGGCTTTACCTACACTGACGAGGCTGGTTACTTAAGTGCTCTTAGCAATGATACGGCGGCGATGAAGAGTTTATATGGAAGTCCGATTGGTTCAGTTGTTGAGCCATTAGCTACAAATAATGCCTTTGTTGTGGCAAAAGTTACTGGTGAATCGTCACTTCCAGACGATATGAGCGATTATCTGCGACTTGTCTATCCATATATGGCTCAATCACAAAGTCAACAAGATTTAATTCAAGCTATCTTTACCTCTGATAAGTTTGAAGATAAGTTTTTTGAGACCTATTTGGGAAAAATAATGAATGTCACTGCACAATAAAAAATAGCGGATGCTAGCTTTATAAAAAGGCCACCAGCTTCGGTGGCTTTTTTATTTGGTTTATATTTTTTATTGCTATTCCGTTTGGGCCTCGATACACTAAGATTAATGAGTGAGAGTAAACATAACACGGAGGGTTTTGCAATGATCGCAATTTTAGGAGAAGCATTATTTGATATGATTGGAGGTGTTGGTAACAACGGACAACCTTGTTTCTACCATTATATTGGGGGTAGTGCTCTCAACACCGCTACCGCGGCAGCACGGTTGGATGCAGATGTGCTTTTTATTGGAAAAATATCTGCCGATATGTTTGGTAAGCAGATGCAGGCCCATTTTACCGAGAATAACGTGCAAATAATTCCAAAGCTCTGTGATGTTCCAGAAAATTCCATGCTAGGGTTTTTAAAGCTTGATGCAAGAGGTTCAGCTTCGTACGTTTTTTATACAGAGGGAACCGCTGTTACAGGCTTGCGCGCAGAAGAAATTTTGTCAGCTTTACAAAGCTATAATCAAATTCAATATTTGCATGTGGGGTCTGTTGCAGTTGCATTGGAGACTTCAGGGAAAGAAATTCTCAAAGCACTGAAAAAAATCCCATCTCATGGTCCATCTCTTTTTTTCGATCCTAATGTGCGCCCCTCGGTTATTGATGATTTTGACCTTTATCAGAAACGGGTACTTGAGATTGTAAAGCTCTCCTTCATCGTTAAACTCTCTGATGAAGATCTTACATCTCTCTATCCGCAGAG
>Ga0172377_10003082_pt1 | contig 17096 bp, 16 predicted proteins | sample Pumphouse3metaG_FD_119749 | JGI IMG/M metagenome (GOLD analysis project Ga0172377, IMG submission 119749) | Leachate microbial communities from a municipal landfill in Southern Ontario, Canada - Pumphouse #3 metaG | ecosystem: Engineered > Solid waste > Landfill > Unclassified | place: Canada...
AATTATTTTATAATCTAAATCATCTGGAGATGGGTTAATGAATTTATGAGGAGAAATGCCTTCATTTAAGGCCTGTAAACCAATGAGATACTCATTGCCATCATACTTTAATTTAGAAAAATTAAGAATAGGATCGTTACCTGTGGCAAAATCTCTTAGGGTTGATTCATAAACACTGGGAAATGAATAGGTTTTTATCATAGCTTAGGTTTTTTTTAAAATTAAAAAAATAAATTGATTTTATCATCAAATTATATTGTTTTCTTTATTTTATAATGATTTCTTTCACTGCTATTTCTGCTTATTAATTCGGCTAAAAAGCCCGATAAAAAAAGTTGCATACCAACTATTAGAGCCACTAAAGAGATATAAAAAAGTGGTTGTTCTGTTACAGCCCTAAATGGCAGCCCTTTAGATTGTGTTATGATTTTCTGTACTATAAGATAAAAGGAGATCCCTGTACCTATTAAAAATGTAAGTAATCCAATTAATCCAAAAAAGTGCATAGGTTTTTTGCCAAAACGAGACAAGAACCACAATGACAAGAGGTCTAAAAATCCATTTACAAACCTATTCATTCCAAACTTACTTTTTCCAAACTTTCTTGCCCTATGAACAACAACCTTCTCTCCAATATTAGAAAATCCTGCATTTTTTGAAAGATATGGGATGTATCGGTGCATCTCTCCATAAACTTCTATATTTTTTACTACTTCACTTTTGTAGGCTTTGAGACCGCAGTTCATATCGTGAAGTTTAATTTTGGTAACTCTTCTTGCTGTTGCATTATAAATTTTAGAGGGGAGATTTTTACTAAAGAAACCGTCATACCTTTTCTTTTTCCATCCCGAAACCAAATCGTATCCTCCCTCCTTTATCATATTTAACATTGGAACAATCTCTTCTGGACTGTCTTGGAGGTCGGCATCCATAGTTACTACGTAATTCCCTTGAGCTATTTTAAATCCACAATATAGAGCTGCCGATTTTCCATAATTTCGCCTGAAAGAGATTCCTTTTATAGGATAATCTTTTGCGAATTTCTCTATAATAGTCCAAGATGCATCTGTACTTCCATCGTCAATTAGAATAATCTCATATTTAAGTTCTTCTCCTTCTAGAGTTTGTTTAATCCAAGGAATAAGCTCGGCAAGAGATTCTTGTTCATTCAGTACAGATATAACTATAGATAGATCCATTATATTTACAAGTTGGTAGATTCGTCAAAAATTGAACCTTTTTTTGTATAGTTAGCAATTATTGCAGAGGCAATTGCACCAATAATAGTGTAATAAATAAGAGTAAAAACAAAGATTAATTGAGGTAGTCTTGGCCCTATTTTCTCTAATCCATCTGCTGCATCGGGGTTAGTAGCCAACATCGCCTCCATTACTTGGTCCATTTGTGTGGCAAATGATTCGGGGAATATTACTGTATATTGCAAAAATAGATATGAAGCACACAGTAGTGAAGAGAAGAATGCAACTAAAAGTCCATAACGAAAGCCATCTTTGTAGGTAAACAGGTCAAAAGGTTTTGCATATTCCTTGATAAAATAGAGTAAAAGCCAAATGCTTCCTACAGCTTTTATTGCCCAAATCGCAAGATTTATTACTTTTCCAGGTTGTAATACAGATTGGACGAGAAAGCTAATAATAGTTACTAGAGCAAGTAAAATACCACTTGTAGCGGCAGTGCTCCATCTGTTCGACTGCATAATATTTTGGTTTACAGGGTTAATAGTTTTGGTTAGACACATCAAATTTATATAAAATATGTATTGATACAAAATTTAGATTTTAATGAAATAATATTTACTTTTGTAAGTTGATTAGAAATGAACTATAATATGATTAATATCACTTTTCCCGATGGGGGAGTCCGTCAGTACCCAAAAGAGGTGACCCCTTTAGAGATTGCAAATTCTATTAGCCCAAGGCTTGCATCGGAGGTGCTCGCTGCTACAGTTAATTCAAAAATAACAGAAGTAAATAGACCTATTCGCCAAGATTCAACTCTTAAATTACATAAGTGGGAAGACCAAGAAGCTAAAAGTACTTTTTGGCACTCCTCTTCTCACCTTATGGCAGAGGCACTAGAACAGTTATATCCAGGTATTAAATTTGGCATAGGTCCATCTATCGAAACTGGCTTTTATTACGACGTAGATACTGGAGGTACACCCATAACAGAGGGAGACCTTAAAAAGATAGAAGACAAAATGCTTGAGCTCGCAAGGGAGAAACAGACGTTTGTAAGAAAAGATGTTAGTAAAGAGGAGGCTTTGGCCATCTACTCCAAGAAAGGAGATGAGTATAAATGCGAATTAATAAAAGATCTAGAAGATGGAACGATCTCTTTTTATACCAATGGTACTTTTACCGATCTTTGCAAGGGGCCTCATCTTTTAGACACTTCAGTTATAAAAGCTATTAAGCTCACTTCAATAGCAGGTGCATATTGGAGAGGAAATGAGAAAAATAAAATGCTTACCAGAATTTATGGTGTAACATTCCCTAAGAAAAAATTACTGGATGAATATTTAGTAATGATGGAAGAGGCAAAGAAAAGAGATCATAGGAAAATAGGTAAGGAGCTAGAGCTTTTTGCATTTTCTCAAAAAGTAGGACAAGGCTTGCCGCTATGGCTTCCAAAAGGAGCAATGTTAAGAGAGAGATTAGAGAATTTTCTTAAAGATGTACAAAAGAAACATGGATATCTACCTGTTATAACTCCCCATATAGGCCAAAAGGAGCTCTATGTAACATCTGGCCATTATGCTAAATATGGCGAAGACTCTTTCCAGCCTATTCACACACCTCAAGAGGGAGAGGAGTTTCTGCTCAAACCAATGAATTGCCCTCACCATTGCGAAATTTATAAGACCAAACCTAGGTCGTATAAAGATATGCCTTTGAGGTTAGCAGAGTTTGGAACCGTATACCGTTATGAACAAAGTGGCGAACTTCATGGTTTAACAAGAGTGAGGGGATTTACTCAAGATGATGCCCATATTTTTTGCCGTCCAGATCAATTAGAAGAAGAATTTATTAAGGTAATAGATATAGTTCTTTACATATTTAGAACTCTCAATTTTAAAGATTACACTGCACAGATATCGTTAAGAAACCCAAATAACAAAGAGAAATACATAGGTTCCGACGAGAATTGGGATAAAGCTGAAAGCGCTATTATTAAAGCAGCTGCTCAAAAAGGTTTGAGTACAGTAGTAGAAATAGGGGAGGCTGCATTTTATGGCCCTAAGCTAGATTTTATGGTTAAGGATGCAATAGGTAGAAAGTGGCAACTTGGCACTATTCAAGTCGATTACAATCTTCCAGAAAGATTTGAATTGGAGTATGTGGGTTCCGATGATAAAAGACATAGGCCAGTTATGATTCACAGAGCACCATTTGGTTCTATGGAAAGATTTGTGGCAGTTCTTATAGAGCACACAGGAGGTAAATTCCCATTGTGGCTAACTCCCGAGCAAGCCGTAATATTGCCGATAAGTGAGAAATTTAACAATTATGCAAAAAAAGTTGGAGATTTCTTGAATAATAACGATATTCGCACCTCTATTGACGATAGAAATGAGACTATAGGCAAGAAAATCAGGGAGAATGAGCTAAAAAGGGTTCCATTCCTCCTTATTGTTGGTGAAAAAGAGGAAGAGGCCAATACGATCTCTGTGAGAAGGCAAGGGGAGGGAGATAAAGGAGAGATGGATGCCAAGGAGTTTGTTAAAATGATAGGAAAAGAGATTAAAGAACAGATAGATTAGAAATAGATTATTAACTAAAATTTTGGAGGAATAACTTATCGCTACACCTTTTAAACCTCGTTCTGGAGGATTTGTGAAAAGAACTAGTAGTTCATCTTCGGGTAGAAGAAGCTATGGTAGAAGAAATATGCCTGGCAGAGCTGATGATGGACCACGGATGAATGATGATATTACTAACCCTAAAGTAAGGGTAGTAGGAGACAATGTACCAAATCCCGGAATATACCCAACATTAGAGGCAATCAAAATGGCAGAGGCGATGGAGTTAGATCTTGTAGAAATCTCTCCAAATGCCGAGCCTCCTGTTTGTAAGATAATAGATTATCAAAAATTTGTATACCAACAGAAGAAAAAAGCAAAAGAGATAAAGGCCAATACTCAAAAAATAGTAATTAAAGAGATTAGGTTTGGCCCTAATACAGATGAGCATGACTTTCAGTTTAAACTTAAACACGCAAAGTCTTTTCTTGAAGAGGGTTTTAAAGTTAAAGCTTTTGTTTTTTTTAGAGGAAGATCTATCCTATTTGCCGACCAAGGAGAAAAACTATTATTGCGTTTTGCGTATGAGTTAGACGAATATGGGAAAGCAGAACAGATGCCAAAATTAGAAGGAAAAAGGATGATAATGATGTTATCTCCAGCAAAGAAAAAGTAAATCTTAATTTAAAATTAAATATAAACAATGCCAAAGATTAAGACCAATTCTGGTGCAAAGAAACGTTTTCAGATAACCGGATCGGGTAAAGTGAAAAGAAAACATGCTTACAAGAGCCACATTCTTACAAAGAAGACTAAAAAACAGAAAAGAAACTTAACCTATTCTGGTTTAGTTTCTCCTTCGGATGAAAAAAGAATTAAAGCTCTACTAGTAGTTTAATTACAATTATTATTAACCTGAATGTACAGCAGGAAAAGTTTCTCTATAGGAGGAGAACGCTGGCATTCTTAAAACCAACTTAGTGTAGTATGCCAAGATCGGTAAACTCGGTGGCCTCAAGAGCCCGCCGGAAAAAAATTTTAAAACTTACGCGTGGTAATTTTCTTGCACGCGCAAATGTTTGGACAGTAGCAAAGAACACCTACGAAAAAGGTCTTACTTATGCCTATCGTGATCGCAAAACCAAAAAACGTGCTTTTCGTGCGTTATGGATTCAGAGGATAAATGCAGCTGCAAGAGAGCATGGGATGAATTACTCACAATTTATGGGTAAGCTCTCAAAGAGTAATGTGGGCTTAAACCGAAAAGTTTTGGCCGATCTTGCTATGAATAATCCTCAAGCTTTTGAAGCAATCATAAACTCTATAAAATAAATTAAGTTGGATATTCTCCAGATAAAAGGCAACCGATGGTTCAGGTTTGGTATCTGGGCATTTATCTACTTACTTTGGGTGATATGGTTTGGTAATTGGTGGTTTATTCTTGGACTAGCAATTATTTTTGATATTTTTATTACTCATAAAGTAAAGTGGGCCTTTTGGAAAAAGCGTTATAAAGAGGGAGAAAAAAGAAATACATGGTTAGATTGGCTAGACGCAATTATTTTTGCTTTAGTGGTCTCTACCTTCATCAAAGCTTTCTTCTTTGAAGCATATATGATACCCACATCGTCTATGGAGAGAACTCTTATGACAGGAGATTATCTGTTTGTAAGCAAGCTCTCTTATGGGCCAAAGGTTTCTCAGACTCCACTTTCATTTCCTCTAGTACATAATGTTATGCCTGTTACGGGTGGAGAATCATACTTAACTTGGATTCAGAATCCATACAGAAGACTTGCAGGTTTTTCTAAAGTTAAAAATGACGATATTGTAGTCTTTAATTTTCCGCATGGTGATACTGTGCTTACACAGTTACCAACAGAAGATTATTATACTCATATTCGTGTTAATGGTAGAAAACAAACAGTTAAGATGTATGGGCCTACTGTTACAAGACCTGTAGATAAAAAAGATAACTATGTAAAAAGATGTGTTGCAGTTGCTGGAGATACAATGGAAATTATAAATGGGTATGTGCATATTAATGGTACTCCCCAAAAATTTTATCCTGGTATTCAAAATAGTTATACTGTAATTACTAATGGTTCTCTATTAAACTCTAAGATTATTGAAGGGATGGGGTTAAATCCCGAGGAACTCTATTTTGACAATATGTTACCAGGATATACAGATTTTCCTATGAATGAAAAGGAAGCTGCCCAATTTGCCTCTTATGGGAATGTGGTTGATGTGAGCCAAAATATTGATGATTATCCTCCAGATTTTCCTGATTTTAAACAGATGATTTTTCCATTTTCGCGAGATGATACTTTTAAATGGACTAAAGATAATTTTGGCCCTTTATGGATTCCAAAAAGGGGTATGAAAGTTGATCTAACAATTGACAATTTGCCCTTATACCATAGGATTATAGAGACTTATGAAAATAATAATCTCTATATTAAAGAGGGAACCATCTATATCAACGATGTAGCTTGTGATAGTTATACCTTTAAAATGGACTACTATTTTATGCTCGGCGATAACAGACATAATTCATTGGACTCCCGGTACTGGGGATTTGTTCCTGAGTCTCATATTGTGGGATCGCCTGCTGTGATATGGTTTTCAAAAAACCGATTCAAAACTTTTCCAAAAAGCATTAGATGGAAAAGGATTTTTAAATTTGTGTAAATCTTTTGGATAAGAAAAAATTATTCACGATATTTGCAACCCTTGAAAAAAAATTAAATTATACGATATATAATGGCACGAGTTTGTCAAGTTACAGGAAAAAAAAGAATGATTGGGAATAAAGTCTCTCACTCTAAGCGTAGAACTAAGCGCGAGTTTGCACTAAATTTGCAGAATAAACGATTTTGGTTGGAAGAGGAAGAGAGGTTTATAAATCTTAAGGTTTCTGCCGCAGGGATGCGAACAATAAATAAGAAAGGTCTTAGTACTGTATTAAAGGAAGCTAAGGCAAAAGGTTTAATTAACGTGGTTTAATACATTAAAGCAATATGGCAAAGAAAGGTAACAGGGTTCAGGTTATTCTGGAGTGTACCGAGCAAAGAGAGAGCGGTGTTCCCGGAGCCTCTAGATACATCACTACCAAGAATAAAAAAAATACAACCCAACGTTTAGAGCGTAAAAAATATAATCCATTCATGAAGAAGGTAACTATTCATCGTGAGATTAAATAAGAACATTTAAATATTAATTATAATGGCTAAGAAATCAGTTGCTAAGTTCTCTGTAGATAAGGCATCCAATAAAAAAAGCGTTAAATGCATTCGCATGGTACGTTCTAATCGCACCGGTTCTTATGCTTTCCAGGAAGATATGATTCCTATTGATAGCGTTAAGGATTTTTTCGAGGGTAAAAATTAATTACTGGAATGATAGAATATAGAAGGCCGGTACAAATTTTTGTATCGGTTTTTTTGTGTTTTATCCTCTAGGGAGTGAACTATTATTAGTATATTTGTAAGTTAAAATTATCATTTATGGCACTTTTTGGATTGTTTAGTTCTAAGTCTAAAGAAGAGAAGATAGCTTTGGAACAAGGTTTGGAAAAGACCAAAACGGGATTGTTTGAGAAGCTCACCAGAGCTGTTGCAGGCAAATCAAAAGTAGATGACAACACCTTAGATAATATCGAGGAAGCTCTGATAGCGTCAGATATAGGCGTAGATACTACTCTAAAAATCATAGAGAGATTGGAGGAGAGAGTTGCCCAGGATAAATTCATGAATACCACTGAACTTAACTCTATATTACGTAACGAAATAGAGGGATTACTTAATATCGATGAGAGCTATACTGAGCTAGAGCCGTTTGATTTTTCTAAAAAACCTTATGTGGTTTTGGTGGTAGGAGTTAACGGAGTTGGGAAGACTACTACTATAGGTAAACTTGCAGCCAAATTGAAAGCATCAGGTAAAAATGTTGTATTGGGAGCTGCTGATACGTTTAGAGCTGCTGCCGTAGAGCAATTAACCATTTGGAGTGAAAGAGCTGGAGTTCAAATTGTAAAACAAAAAATGGGGTCCGACCCTGCTTCGGTTGCATACGACGCTGTCTCTAAAGCTGTAGCCGATGGTGCCGATGTTGTTTTGATTGATACGGCAGGCAGATTACATAATAAGGTAAACCTTATGAATGAGCTTACTAAAATTAGAAATGTAATAAGAAAAGTTATCCCCGATGCTCCTCATGAAGTTTTATTGATTTTAGATGGATCTACAGGCCAGAATGCCTTTTTACAAGCAAAGGAATTTACTAAAGCTACCGATGTTACTGCTCTTGCCGTTACTAAATTAGATGGAACAGCAAAAGGTGGAGTTGTTATAGGGATATCTGATCAATTTAAAATACCTGTAAAATTTATAGGGGTAGGAGAGAGGATAGAAGATTTGCAAGTATTTGATAAGAAGGAGTTTGTAGAGTCACTTTTCTAAATAAACATTATTATTAATAAAAGATAGTTACTAGGTAGCAGAGGCAAAACCTTTAAACAATCAATAAAATATAAAAAATAAATAGTCTCTTATGAAAATATCATATAACTGGCTCAAAAGATATTTAGATACAGATATTTCACTTCTTGAAATTGAGAAAATATTAACCTCAATAGGCTTGGAAGTTGAGGCAATGACTCATATAGAAGAGATACCAGGAGGGTTGCAAGGTGTAGTAGTAGGAGAGGTGATGGAGTGTGATAAGCATCCCGATGCCGATAAACTTAGTATTACTAAGGTTAATATTGGTGGTGACGAGCTTCTTAATATAGTTTGTGGAGCTCCAAATGTAGCTGTTGGGCAAAAGGTCTTAGTTGCTACCGTAGGGACAACGTTAACTTTTTCTAACGGGGATACTCTTAAACTTAAGAAATCTAAGATCAGAGGGCAAGAGAGTATGGGAATGATATGTGCCGAGGATGAGCTTGGAATAGGTGACTCTCATGACGGTATTGTGGTTTTACCACAAGATGCCAAAATTGGGTTAAGTGCAAAAGAGTTTTTAAAATTAGAAACAGATATAATATTTGAAATAGGGCTAACTCCTAATAGAATAGATGCGGCCTCACATATAGGAGTTGCTAGGGATTTAAATGCATATCTTAAGTTTCACGGTTTTAATAGTAGTTTTAAAATTCCTTCTATTTTGGAGTTCGACAATCTCCCTCGTTCATCTGGAGATTTAAAGCCTATTGCTGTACAGCTAGATGCACCTGATGGTGCTCCAAAATATTATGGAATTACAATTGATAGTATAAAAGTAGGCCCCTCGCCAGATTGGTTGCAAAAAGCGGTACGCTCAATTGGGATAAGACCAATAAATAATGTAGTTGACATTACTAATTTTGTGCTACACGAAACAGGCCACCCTTTACATGCATTTGATTATCATAAAATAGAGGGTGCAACAGTTGTAGTTAGAAGAGCAAAAGCAAAAGAGAAATTTACCACTCTAGATGGTGTCCAACGTGAATTGAGTCAAGAAGATTTAATGATTTGTGATCAAAGTAAACCTATGTGCATAGGTGGTGTTTTTGGAGGTGAACTTTCTGGAGTTACTAACTCTACCACTGCAATATTTTTAGAAAGCGCCTACTTTAATCCTGTCTCTATACGTAAAAGCTCCAAAAGGCACTCTCTTAAAACAGATGCATCTTTTCGTTTTGAAAGAGGAGCAGACCCTCAAATCTTAACTTATGCAGCTAAGAGAGCTGCCCAACTACTTTGTTATATTACGGGGGCAAAAGTTATAGGCGAGATTGTTAAATGCAAGGGGCAAGTTAAAGAGGGAGCAGTAATCTCCTTAGACTATGATAGGATGGGCTCTTTTATTGGCAAAGCAATTAATAAAGAGGAGATACTCTCAATATTAAAAGATCTTGATTTTGAGATTTTAAAAAAACAAGAAACTGGCTGCAAAGTAGCAGCACCAATGTATAGGGTAGATGTTACACGCGAATGTGATGTTGTAGAAGAGGTGCTTAGAATATATGGTTATAACAATATTGAGCTTCCTCAAAGGATGAGTGCATCACTTTCGCCTGGAGTTAAGCCAGACCCAGAGAAAATAAGGGAACTTTGTGCCAATTTTTTAGTGAGCAATGGCTTCTACGAAACCATTAATAACTCATTAACCAAAAGTGAATATTATTTAGAGCTTAAAACTTTTCCTAAAGAGAATTTAGTAAAGCTACTCAACCCACTTAGTTCTGATCTTAACGCTATGCGCCAAACTTTGCTTCTAAACGGTTTGGAAGTAATCTCATATAATATTAATCATCAAAATACAGATCTTAAACTATTTGAATTTGGCAATGTATACAACTTAACACCTCATATTAATATAGAAGCAGAGGTAAAGAAAAATAGTGTCGCACAAGAAGCGAAATCGTATGTTGCAAAAGAAGACTCTTTTCTACTTGACCAATATTCCCAAAAATCAAAACTCTCTCTTTTTGTAACGGGACAAGGTCAACTATATTGGAGAGGCAAACGTAGTGGTGCCTCATACTTTATGCTCAAAGGTTATATAGAGGCACTATTAAAGCGTTTTGGCATAGACATTTTTGATTTAGAATATGAACCAGTACCTACAGATATTTTTGCAGAGGGGTTGATTATCAAAACTAGAGGCGGAAAAACCTTAGGCATAATGGGAACTATAAACACATCATTACTTAATAAATTTGATATTAAGCAGGCGGTTTATGGTGCTGAGCTCTCTTGGGACCTTTTACTAAATCTTGCGAAAAGAGAGAAGATACTTTATAAAGAACTCCCTAAATACCCAGAAGTAACTAGAGATTTTGCTCTTTTAGTAGATCGGAGTGTCTCCTATGCAAGCATACACAACTGTGCTTTGGCTACCGAAAAAAAGATACTTAAGAATGTAGTTCTTTTTGATGTTTACAGAGGCGACAAAATTCCTGCTGGTAAAAAACAGTATGCAATTAGCTTTACTCTGCAAGATATCGCCAAAACTCTTACCGATAAATATGTAGAAAACGTGATGAGCAAGCTTCTAGCTAAGTTTAAGGATGAGTTTGGTGCTACCTTACGCTAAATAATTTATTTTTCCATAATGATTAAAAGAATTAAAAATGTGCCCAACTATTTTTCATTTATTAAATTTGCGCACACTCTTTTTGCCTTACCTTTTGGACTTATAGGTTTTGTTCTTGCTCTTACTATTTCGGGAGAGAGTTTTTCATTAACCCTGTTATTGCTTGTTCTCATAGCTATGGTAGCAGCCAGAAGCGCTGCCATGGGTTTTAACAGATATAAAGATAGAGATATAGACTCTTTAAATCCTAGAACAAAACAGAGAGAAATTCCAGCAGGAAAGATCTCTCCGAGCTCTGCGCTCACATTTGTTATTGTAAATTCTTTTATATTTTTAACAGCTGCTTGGTTTATTAACCTATTATGCTTTATACTTGCCTTTCCAACTCTTTTGGTCTTGCTTGGATATAGCTACTTTAAGAGATTTAGTGCTTTGAGTCATTACATCCTAGGCGGGGCGCTAGCAATTGCACCAACGGGGGCCTATATTGCTGTTACAGGCTCTTTCCATATTGCTCCAGTGATACTTTCGGGGCTAGTTCTATTATGGGTTAGTGGGTTTGATATTATCTACTCTTTGGGCGACGAAAAATTTGATATAAATAACTCTCTACACTCAATACCTCAATTAATAGGAGCTAAAAAAGCGTTGATGGTCTCTAGTGTTGGCCATATTCTTGTAGTTCCTATGCTTCTTCTTTTTTATTTTATCGTTAATGATTTGGGCCTAATCTATATTATAGGCGCTATAATATTCTCTGGACTGCTTTTATGGCAACATTTAATAATTTCGGCCAAAGATCTCTCACGTATAGATGCAGCTTTTTTCACAGCAAATGGCATTGCGTCCTTTATTTTCGCTCTTTTCACAATCACAGATCTCTTAACCTAAATAAAGAAGGTGTCCAATAACTAAATTATTGGCCCCTCTTTATTTTTTTACATAATAAGTTCCTTATGAGAAATGGCATAAAAAACTGTCTGTTCAGCAGCAGCAAGTTTTGCTTAATTTGGCGATGATTGTGAGAAACGACCTGTAAATCAAGCAGTTCGCTTTTATAATAGCCTAAAAAAAGGTCTGTTATAAAAGTCATATTGTTGATAATCAGCGTCCCCAACTCAATCACCGCTGCGACAATTTTGTGTTATGAAAAAGCTCAACTCTAAGCAACAGCGTTGCTTTTGTTGAGCTTTTTAATGCATGTAAGAGTGGCGAGTACTTAATAAAAAAGAGGCTGCCCACTTTTTAGGCTGCCTCTTTTTTAGATAATTAGTTATTAATCTCTGCCGTACTTTGCGAGATCGCCTAACTCTTCTTCTATTCGAAGGAGTTGGTTATATTTTGATGTGCGGTCGGAGCGGCTAAGCGAGCCTGTTTTGATTTGACCAGAGTTTGTGGCTACCGCAATATCGGCAATAATACTATCTTCAGTTTCTCCCGAGCGATGTGAGGTAATAGATGTGAATTTGTTGTGGTGAGCAAGATCAATCGCATTCATTGTTTCGGTTAAGGTCCCAATTTGATTGACTTTGATAAGGATTGAGTTGGCGCACTGCATCTCTATCCCTTTTTTTAGGTATTTAACGTTAGTCACAAAGAGATCGTCTCCAACAATTTGAATTTTTGATCCAAGTTCGTCTGTAAGAAGTTTCCAACCATCCCAATCATCCTCGTCCATGCCATCTTCGATTGTGTCAATTGGGTAGTTGCTCACAAGTTCTTTAAGATATTCTACTTGCTCTTTTCTATTCCTTTTTGCACCATTTACTCCTTCAAATTTTGAATAGTCGTAAATGCCATCTTTATAGAATTCGCTAGCTGCACAGTCTAAAGCTATGGTTATCTCTTTACCTGGTTGGTAACCTGCTTTTTTAATTGCAGTAATAATATAATCTAGGGCATCTTCGATCCCTTTAACTGCTGGAGCAAAACCCCCTTCGTCCCCTACAGATATACAAAGGCCTTTATCTTCTAATATTTTCTTTAGAGTATGGAAAATCTCGGCACCCATTCTTAATGCCTCTTTGAAACTTGGAGCACCTATTGGACGAATCATTAGCTCTTGGAATGCGATTGGAGCATCGGAGTGAGAGCCGCCGTTAATAATATTCATCATTGGGATAGGTAGTACAACTGCGTTTGTACCACCTATGTAACGATAAAGTGGTATTTGAAGATAATTAGCAGCTGCTCTTGCAACAGCTAACGATACTCCAATAAGAGCGTTTGCACCTAACTTAGATTTTGTTGGAGTTCCATCTAGCTCAATTAAAAGATTATCTATTTGAACCTGGTTAAGAGCATTCATGCCTATAATCTCAGGAGCAATAATATCATTTACATTTCTTACAGCGTCCAAAACACCCTTACCCATATAACGAGATTTGTCTCCATCTCTTAGTTCTAGTGCTTCGTGGGCTCCTGTAGAAGCTCCCGAAGGAACTGAAGCTCTACCAAAGGCACCAGAGAGAAGGTAAATATCTACTTCTATTGTAGGGTTCCCTCGTGAATCAAGAATCTCACGGGCGTGTACATTGCAAATTTCCATAATTACTTAAATATTTGATTGTGTATTATTAATCGCGTAGCATATATTCTATTGTGCTCACGACTCTTACAGTTTTAATTTGAGGGGTATTGGCATCTCGGTCGCTAATAGAGAATTGCCCTTGGCTTGCAGTTTTGATTTTTCCAAGTTTACTATTTGAGTCTATCGCAAATTTTTGGGCAGAAGCTCTTGCATTTTTTGTTGCCTCTTCTATCATAGAAGGCTTAATATCGTTAAGCAGAGTGTAAAGGTATTTAGTTTGATATTCATAATCCCCAGCCAAAAGAGCAACTCCTTTAGTAAGAAGTTCGGACTGGCTTGAGATTATTTGGCTAACAAGTTTTACCTTCTCTGATGTTACTGTTATTATACTTGTGATATTATAACGGTAATTAGCTGGTTGGCTTTGGTATCTCTCTGCATTCATGTCTATAATTGAAGGCGCCGATACATAAATTTCACTATCTTCTAACCCCTTTGATTTAAGATAAGTGATTATAGTCTCATTTTTTTGACTAATTGCTTTATATAGAGTAGGTAAATTATCTCCTATCTCTTTATATACAACTGGCCATATAACTTTGTTCGCTGGAACTTCAACTTGGGCAAGTCCTTTCACGTTAACTACTCTTTCATAAGATTTAAAAGAGACAACAGCGCTTTTTATAAATATTCCCAAAAATATAAGGCCTAGCATTATAAAGAGTCCAGGGAATAGAGAATTTTTAGAAATATTACTTACCATAATTTTTGATTAAATTTGTAAATTATATATGAGCCATGTTAAAAAGAATGTGCAAATTTAACAAAGCTATTTGAATTATATAGGTCAAAAAGAACAAAAATTAAGCCATGAAACAAATTCTAAAATTATTGTCAATCATAACAGTGACCATTTTTATATCTATACCTGGCTATACTCAAGGGAGCATAGGGTTACGAATTGTAAGAGGCAAGGTAGATACCGCCACTTCTCAGAGACACTACATTGTAGGCGTTGCTCAAAAGGACTCTAAGATTTATATTAATGATGCACCTGTAAAGCAGTATAAAACCGGCTCTTTTGCTGTGGAGTTGAAATTAAAAGAGGGTAATAATAGTGTAGATGTAAAAGCTGTGTATGAAGCTATTTTGCAAACAGAAAATTTTACTATCTACTATAAAGAGTCTAAACCTGTATTAACAGAAGTTACAAGTTCATATAATTTACCTATTGTTATTACTAAAAAAGGTGCATACCTTAATTATGGCGCTGGAAAAGATCGATTAGGGGGGGCTAAAATTAATTTTCTTGCCGAGGGTATCAAAATGGAGCTCATGGGCATAGAGCAAAATTTATACAAAGTTAAATTATCTGAAAACAGGTATGCCTACATACCTAAACAATTTGCAGAGATTTTGCCATTAGGAGAAAAACCTCCATTTTCGCTTACAGGTTCTTGGAGTGTTTCCAATATTGTATATGCCGATAGAGTGCAAGTTGTGCTAGAAGATAGACAACCATATATTATATATAGCGAGCCAGAATCTAATAGGTTAATTATAGATATTCACGGGGTGGCTTGTAACTCTAATTGGATTACACAATATCTTAATTTAGAGGCAATTGAATATGTACACCTAAATCAAAAAGAGTCTGACGTTCTTTCAGTAATAATTAAGCTTAAAGATAAGTACAGTTGGGGTTATTCAGTTGATTATTTGGAAAATACACTTGAAATAACAGTTAATCACACTCCTGCAATTTTGAGAAGTAAATCCAAGATAAAATCAAAAACATCTCTTGTAGGGTTGTATATTGGGTTAGATGCTGGCCATGGAGGTAGTGCCAATGGTGCTGTAAGCCCTTCGGGAATGAAGGAGAAAGAGCTAAATCTTGCAATGGCATATATGCTCAAAGAGGAGATAGAGAGTAGAGGCGGGAGAGTGCTTCTAAGTAGAACAGAAGATATTGATCTCTCTATGCAAGAGAGAAAAGAGATTTTCATAAATGCAGGTGTAAATATGGTTCTCTCTATACATTGTAATGCTGGTGGCTCTCCCTTGCGTCCAATGGGAACAAGTACCTACTACAGACATATTGAGAACAGACCCTTTGCACAGGTTGTACTTAAGAGGTTGCTAGAGCTAAATCTTAATAATTTTGGATTAATTGGCAATTTTAACTTTTCGTTAATTGCTTCTACAGAATATCCTGCAATTCTTGTAGAGACACTATTTATGAGTTCGCTTCCAGAAGAGGAACAACTTGCCTCCCCTGAGTTTCAAAAGAAGATGATGGCAAAGGTTGCCCTAGGATTGGAAGATTATATAAAAATGGTAAAGAACTCATTATAAATTAAAATCGAAGAATAAATTAAAAAGAGTAAATGAGCTTTAAACTATCGTCTAAGTTCAAGCCTACCGGAGATCAGCCAGAGGCTATAGAACTTTTATCTAAATATTTAAAAGAGGGTGTTAATGCTGCTACCTTGCTTGGTGTTACTGGCTCGGGAAAGACCTTTACTATGGCAAATGTGATTGAAAATTTACAGAGACCTGCTCTTATTTTAAGCCACAATAAAACACTTGCTGCTCAATTATATGGAGAGTTCAAATCTTTCTTTCCCGAGAATGCTGTAGAATATTTTGTCTCTTATTACGACTATTACCAACCCGAAGCCTACCTACCTACTACCGATACCTATATAGAAAAAGATTTAAGCATAAACGAAGAGATAGAGAAGCTTAGGCTCTCAACGTCTAGTGCGTTACTCTCTGGAAGAAAAGATGTAATTGTTATATCGAGCGTCTCTTGTATTTATGGAATTGGAAATCCAGAGGATTTTCATGCAAATACCATAAGTTTAAAGAGGGGAGATAAGATATCTAGAAGCAAGTTGCTTTATGCTTTGGTAGATAGTCTCTACTCTAGAAACGAGAATGAATTTAAAAGAGGAGTATTTAGAGTTAAAGGCGATACTGTAGATATCTTCCCTGCCTACGCCGATACATCTGTGAGGATTATTTTTTTTGGAGAGGAGGCCGAAAGTATAGAGTTATTCGACCCTGTAACTGGAGCACATATTAAAGAGATAGAGGAGATATCTATCTATCCAGCAAATATATTTGTAACCACAAAAGAGAGAATGAAAAGTGCAATCGTTCAAATACAAGACGATATGTTAAGCCAATTTAATTACTTTAATGAGATTGGAAAACCAGTGGAGGCCAAAAGACTTAAACAGAGAGTAGAGTATGACCTAGAGATGATTAAAGAGATAGGATATTGCCCAGGTATAGAAAATTACTCTAGATATTTTGATGGTAGAAAGCCCGGGATGCGACCGTTTTGCCTAATAGATTATTTTCCCGACAATTTTTTAACATTTATTGATGAGAGTCATGTAACTATACCACAAGTTAGAGCAATGTATGGAGGAGACCGCTCTCGTAAAGAGACTTTAATAGGGTATGGGTTTAGATTGCCTGCAGCAGCCGATAACAGGCCTCTTAAGTTTGACGAGTTTGAAGCAATATTAGGGCAGAGAGTATTTGTGAGCGCAACTCCTGCAGATTATGAATTAATTGTATCGGAAGGGCTTATAGTAGAACAGGTTGTGAGACCTACAGGATTGTTAGACCCACCCATAGAGGTGAGACCAACATTAAATCAGATAGACAATCTCTTGGAAGAGATAAGGATACGAACAGCCAAAG
>Ga0172377_10003083_pt1 | contig 17094 bp, 13 predicted proteins | sample Pumphouse3metaG_FD_119749 | JGI IMG/M metagenome (GOLD analysis project Ga0172377, IMG submission 119749) | Leachate microbial communities from a municipal landfill in Southern Ontario, Canada - Pumphouse #3 metaG | ecosystem: Engineered > Solid waste > Landfill > Unclassified | place: Canada...
ATTCACGAAGGCATGTCCTGCAAGAGGTATGGTGAGCACAGGGTGATCAGTAAAATTGCCGGTTACAATGAGATTGCCGGAAATATCTCCAGTGGTGGTGGGGAAAAAATGCACCATGGTAGTGAAGCTTTGCAAGGCGGGTATTTCCATCTCAGTAACATCAGCGAAGAAAGTAGGATTGGTAGTTTCCAGAGTAGCCGAAACTGGGTCGTTTGAAAAGTTGAAGAAGGTAATGGGTAATGAGTTTAGGCCACTTACATAGGTATCGGGGAATAACAAGGCTTCTGCGGAAGCGGGGAAAGCTCCGGATAAACCGGGTACGCTATACTTTACTCCCTGAAGGATCTCTTTAGTGGAGTTGTTCTGGAGAAAGAGTACTAATTCCAGATTTGGCATTTGCCAGCTTGAATTCAGATTGAAAGTGAGAGTTTCGGTTACGGATTCTCCAGTATTGAGAGTAATCGCTGTACCTGAGGCGCTGGGGGCCATCATTCGGTTTACATAGTCCAATTGGGTCTGTCCCTGCCAGTTTTGTTGAATATTGGATTCTGTAATGTAGGAGCGTAGAAAGACATTGGTATTGGTATCGGCTTCTGGTTTAGATACAGTTACATCAACCGTGAGCACACCGCTTTCGTAATATCCTTCAGCGGTTATAGTGTATTTCGAAGGAATTGCCAGACGAGCGTTTACTCTTGGCAGATAGGTTGAATACAAAGATTGGGTATTACTTCCGCCCTCATAGACGTTCAATCCATCAAACAAAGCAGATGGGAAGTTGCTAATTCCATAGTAGTTGTTTCTGGTATTAGAGTAAGTATTGGCGTAGCTATCGCCATTGTGGTTCTTGACCACGGCTACATTGATACCGGCATTCAGCAAGTCATGGGCACCCATTGATGCACCGGGACAATAGGGACACCAGGTACCGGTGCCGATTTCCAGTACTACCATTTCTCTGGGAACTGCCCAGATAAAAGTCATCGATACTAAAAGCATCAATAATACAAGAAATTGTTTCATTGCATTTTTCCTCGTGTTTTTTTTTGTAACATGCATATAAAATAAGCAAGATTCGAGCCGTTTGCAATCAATTTATTCGTCTGATCAGCAAAAACTTTGCTTAGGGATTGATTCTATGTATCTTGTAATAATAAGATAAATGCTATATGGAGTTGCTTGTGAAAGATAAACTAAATACAATATTCACAGACATAAAAGCCAGGCACGATGCAGTGTTGGGAGATCGTGCTTTTAGAGATAGAAATGCTTGGCGTAGTAAAGCAGAGAATGAGGATCTGATGCGTTCCCGCTTTGCAGTGGATCGCGATCGTATCTTGTATAGCGGGGCTTATCGGCGTTATCATGGCAAGACTCAAGTGTTTTCATTCACAAATCTCATCGATGAAGAGATGACCAATCGTAATCTTCACATAGCTTATGTATCGCAGATTTCACGTACTATTGGCAAGTACCTGGGCTTGAATACAGAACTGATTGAAGCGATAGCGTTGGGTCATGATCTGGGGCATTGTCCCTTTGGTCACGATGGTGAAAAAGCTTTAAGTCAATGCTGTCATGATGCTGGAATAGGACACTTTCATCATAATATCGAGTCACTGCATATAGTGGATCATATCTCCAGCAAGGGCAAGGGATTGAATCTCACTTTTCAAGTGCGGGATGGTATCATATCTCACGACGGTGAAGTGCATAATACCCGATTGTGCCCCAAGGGAGATAAAAACGAAGTTGATATCCAAGCCTACATCAGGGCAAAGAAGTCAGGGGACGGGATGCAATGGATGCCGGCAACCCTGGAAGGCTGCGTCGTTCGCATTACTGATACTATCGCTTACATCGGCCAAGATATTGAAGACGCTATTCGATACAATATACTGAAACGAGAAGAATTACCGGTTGAACAAGTAAAGTACTTGGGCAATACAAACAGTCAGATCATTGAAACCCTGATTAAAAGCGTGATAACAAATAGTTATGAGCAGGATTTCATTGCTTTTGACGAAGAGACCTCACAGCAACTCTTGGAACTGAAGAAGTTCAACTATCGACGCATTTACACCGATGAAAACGTAAAACAGTCCAATGCGGTTATCCACCGCACAATGCGGATAATGTTCGAGAAGTACATGGATGATGTAGAGAAGAACAATACCGATTCCAAAATACATAAACACTTTCTCAACCACAAGAACGATCAGTATCTGGAATCCTTCCAAGCAGCCGAAAAGGTGCGGGATTTTATTGCGACCATGACTGATCGCTATTACAATGAAGAGGTTAAAGCATATATGTTGCCTTGGCGAGGCTGAGGGAATCAGACAAGCCCATAAGCGAGTGCTGCTATAACTGAGTCTAGACAGGAGAAACGAAATTGCACCTTGACAAACAGTGAACAGATCATAACGTATAACAACAAAGAAGGTTCAGAAGGAGACGACCATGAAAAGAAGCATGCTATTAGTTTTGATCATCGCTCTAAGTTTTGGTATCTATGCACAATCAGCAAAACAAGAAGCCTTGCAAAGCTTGGAAGAAGCTTTTTAGAACCATTCTTATAGTAAAAAATACCCTGCATGCTAATAAACTGTGCAGGGTATTTTTTTCATAACACTTCAGCGATATCCTTTGGAAGATTGTGTGCATAAGTAGTTGATAAACAGCTGTATATGACAATGCAAAAGCATGATATCAGAGCATACGAGCGCCCAGTTCAGAGGTAAAGCAGTACTTTTTTGTGGACAATATACTGATGCATAATAAAATGACATACAGGAGAATATGATTAGTTTCCCGTAGTGTATGCTGTGCAGGTTTTCGTCCCCTCAGCATTACATAAGAACGCGGCAGATCATAAATGGGAGTAATCCACTGCTACACAACCAAAGTGGCTTCCAAAATCCCCAATGATAGAGCATACTGGAGAAAATGAAAGGACTAGTTATGAAAAGCGACGCGGATAATCCGCTTTCTAGAATCAGGAATATCGGCATCATGGCACACATTGATGCCGGAAAGACAACTACTACAGAACGCATATTGTATTATACCGGATTTCTGCATAAAATGGGCGAAGTGCATGATGGGAATGCTTTTACAGACTGGATGGAACAGGAGCGTGAACGCGGAATTACCATTACTTCAGCAACAGTCAGTTGCCCTTGGAGAGAGCATCAGATAAACATTATTGATACCCCAGGCCATGTAGATTTCACTGCTGAGGTAGAACGTTCATTACGCGTTCTGGATGGTGCAGTAGGAGTGTTTTGCGCCGTAAGCGGGGTAGAGCCTCAATCTGAAACGGTATGGCATCAAGCCGACCGATATCAGGTTCCTCGCTTGGCATACGTGAACAAGATGGATCGCATTGGTGCGGATTACGATAATGTGATAAATATGATTCACGAACGGCTGACCACCAAAGCCTGTGCAATAAACATCCCAATCGGCAAAGAAGATTGCTTTGAGGGTGTGATAGACCTGATTTCTATGGAAGCTTGGTATTTTGATCCTCTTACTCAAGGATCTCAGACGTCACACATACAGATCTCTGACAAGATGCTGGAGGAAGCACAGATAGCCAGGGAACATCTGCTTGAGAGTATTGCAGAATTTGATGATGAATTGATGATGCTGGTCTTGGAAGGCGAAGAAGTTCCAGCCGAATTGATCAGAAGAGCAATTCGCAAAGGAACCATAGCTCATGGCTTTATCCCTGTATTATGTGGATCATCCCTGAAGAACAAGGGTCTTCAATTGCTTTTAGATGCAGTGGTGGACTTTTTGCCCTCGCCCTTGGATATTGGGGACACTCATGCCATAGATCCAGACAGCCATGAACCGGTTTATCTGGCGGCAGATCCTGATGATCATTTTGTGGGAATGGCATTCAAAGTTCAGATTGATAAATATGTGGGACGCCTGATTTATGTGAGAGTATACAGTGGAACCCTGAAAAAAGGCGGAAGTTTCCTGAATATGAGCAACGGCAAGCGAGAACGGGTAGCCAGAATCCTGCAGATGATGAGCAACAAAAAGAATGACATAGAGTATCTGCATGCGGGGGATATCGCTGCTATTGTGGGCCCGAAGTTTTTGGTAACCGGAGACACCATCACAGACGGCAACATCAATGTGGTATTATCCAAGATGCATTTCCCGGACTCTGTGATCTCGATTGCTATAGAACCCAAGACCAAAGCGGATCAGGATAACCTTTCCAATGCTCTGGTTCGTTTACAGGAAGAGGATCCCACCTTCAAGGTACATGTGGATAAAGATAGCGGACAAACCTTGATTTCTGGAATGGGAGAATTGCATCTGGACATTATTGTGGACCGGATCAAACGGGAATTTGGAATTAGCGCAAATGTTGGTAATCCTCAAGTGTCATACAAGGAAAGCATCACACTGATGGTACAGACATCCGAGGTTTTCCAGCGTGAGCTTAATGGGAAGGGCAATTATGCTTCCGTAACCTTCCGGCTTAGCCCCATACCATTGAAAGATATTAGCGAGGATCAGAAGAACAGCTTCAAATGCTCCGTGGATCCGGAAAAAATACCTCAGGAATACTGGAAAGCAATCGAAGAAGCAGCCCTTGCGGCTCTTTCCGATGGGCCTTTGATCAGCTCTAGTGTGGAGCGCGTAGCTATAGAACTGGTGGATGGCGATTATAATCCGGTGGATTCCAATGAACTGGCCTTCAGGATTGCCACATCTATGGCGATTTGCAAAGGTTTGAGACAGGCAAAACCAGTTATAATGGAGCCTATTATGATGCTTACGGTGATCTCCCCCGATGATTTTGTGGGTGACATCATTTCCGATATCAACGCCAAACGGGGCAAGATCGAAGTAATGCGCAAGCACAATGATTATCAACAGGAAGTAGTAGCTGAGGTACCATTATCAGAGTTGTTTGGTTATTCCACCAGAATCCGTAGTTTATCTCAGGGGCGGGCAATTTATGCCCTTGAGTTCAAGAAGTTTGAAATAGCACCATCTCAGGTGCAGAGAGATGTGTTACGCAGGATACGAGGTTATGCAGAATAAACTTGACAAGCGATTCATCAAAAACGATCTTGTAACAAGAAACAAAATTACCGAGGAGGTGGATATGACTATCGATCTTACTTTTGAAGGAAACATTGCTGCCATGAAGATCGACGGCATTCTAAATAGCGAGAATGCCCACATCTTGCAGGAAAAGCTTACTGAAGTTATGCAGAGCAATGCTACTCTATTGGAATTGGATCTACTTGATTGCCGCAACATATCTTCCACAGGAATCGGCAAAATACTCTTATTCTACAAGGATTTTATCTCCAAAGGCGGTGAGATTGAGGTGGTTCGCAGCTCCAACAGTGTCTATGATTTATTTAGCATGTTGAAGCTGAACCAGCTATTTACGGTAAATCTTAGCTGAAGAAATGACCAACCAGGGAAGGATCCTGGTAGTTGACGACAGCATCGCGATTGTCAACTCCCTGGAAGCAATATTGGGTATCAGTGGCTACAAGGTGGACACCGCATACAGCGGTAGTGATGCCTTGCGAAAGATTCATCAGATAGACTATGATTTGGTGATCTGCGACATCGAAATGCCGGGTTTGTCGGGCTTGGAGTTTCTGGGCAAGGTTCGTGAAGAATACGACCGGAATCTGGATGTGATACTAATGACCGGATATCTGGAACACGATTATTTCATCGAAGCCATTCGCTTGGGTGCCAGCGACTTCATCCGCAAACCTATAGAGACCAAGCACATGATCAGTTCCATCCGGGAATTGATTTTCAGAAAACAGAACCGCAATGATAGATCAGAGTTTTTCGGCCATTTGGACAAAGCAAAATTCCATTTCGAGTTGCCCGCCAAGGATTTCTCCAAATTTGGGGTTTCCAAAATGTTTAGTAATTTCTTGCGGCAATACTACCGGATAAACTCCAAGGTTATCAATGAGCTTTTGATCTGTGTGGATGAGATGATTTACAATGCCTACATTCACGGAACTCTGAAACTCAGTGTTCAAGAGCGAGATCTTGATCATGATGCCTTACAGGCCATTATACAAAAAAGGATGGAGAATCCCGAGATTAACCGCAGGAAAGTGATGTTTGGCTTTGAAGTGGACAATCTGCAGCAGAACATAGAGATATGCGTGCAGGATGAGGGAGACGGCTTTGAATATGAGTATTGGATGGAAATCATCCGTAAAGAACAGATATTCGAAATTGAAGGGCATGGCAGGGGTTTGGCAATGCTTTATCACCTTAGTGATGAGATGAGCTTTGATGATAAAGGAAGATCTATAAGAATTAGAAAAAGCCTGATTTGTCCTGATGCAGATTAAAGCATTTGAGCTGGAAAAAGAATTTCCCACAGTACCCCATGCAGATTTTGCCTTTCTTCTGTGCAATCTGAAACACTGCACTCCTGGTCAACTCGCCATAGAACAAACACTTAGTCCCGATGAAGCCGATGCCCTGAAGAGATGGCTGGCACGCGTACAATCAGGAGAACCGCCACAATATGTGGTTCAGAAAGCTTGGTTCTACGCTTTGGAATTGTACGTGGATCCCAGAGTATTGATACCTCGCTTTGATACGGAGGTATTGGTGGAGGCTCTGATCCCGCATCTCGTAGACAACGCGAAAGTGTTGGAAATAGGCGTGGGATCCGGAGCGATATCCTTGGCCTTAAAACAAAGCAGACCGGATCTGCAAATAATAGCCACAGATATAGATGCTAAAGCTTTGGAAGTAGCAAGAATAAATTCCAATAACCTGAATCTTCCCATCAAACTGCTAAATGCAGACCTTTTTCCCGAGAATGAGCATAGATTCGACGCGGTAGTTTCCAATCCTCCTTATATCAGTCCTGAAGAGTATTCTGATCTGGAAGAATCGGTTAGGGATCATGAGCCCAAAATCGCCTTACTTGCTGCTGATAATGGTCTGGAGTTTTACAAACGCATTTTGGATAAAGTGTCCCAGTATCTTTCGCCGGGAGGGATACTGGCTTTTGAACATGGTAGCAGACAGCAAGCTGATTTACTACACTTGACAGAATCTGCAGGCTTCAAAATACTGCAGAAAGGACGTGATCTGGCCGACCGAGATCGTTTCCTGATCGCCAAACTAAAGTAAATCCCAAGAGGATACAATGGATAAATTCATCATCGAAACCAGCCGAGATTTAAGCGGCAAAATCTATGTTAGCGGTGCTAAGAATGCAATTTTACCGGTCATGGCAGCTTGCCTTCTGGCCCCCGGAAAGTCGGTACTAAAGAATGTCCCCATGCTTATTGACCTCAAGACTATGGCTCATTTGCTACGAGTAATTGGCGCCAGAGTGGATTACGACAAGGATTCCATGAGCATAGACAGCAAAGATGTCTGCTATCCTGAAGCGCCTTATGAATTGGTGAGCAAGATGAGAGCATCGATCTATGTATTGGGTCCATTGCTGGCTCGTTTGGGTAAGGCCCGTGTATCATTTCCCGGGGGCTGCGCCATTGGTACCCGTCCCGTAGATCTGCATCTGAAGGCTATGGAGGCTTTGGGTGCCGAGATCGAGATTGAACATGGCTATATAAATGCGACATGCAAAGTACTGAAGGGAGCCGATATCCATTTTGAAAAATCCTCAGTAGGAGCCACGATTAATGCTCTGATGGCGTCAGTTTTGGCCAAGGGCACTACCCGAATGTTCAATGCGGCAATGGAACCCGAAGTGGACAGTACGATAGACTTTTTGAACAAGATGGGCGCTTCGATTAATGGTAAGGGAAGCACTTCACTGATAATTGAGGGAGTGGAAGAACTGTTCCCCGTACAGATGGAGATGATCCCGGATCGTATTGAAGCAGGTACTTTCCTGATCGCCGGAGCTCTTTCCACGCAACCCGTCACGGTGTGTGGATGCAATCCGGAGCATTTGACTGCGCTTCTGGACAAACTACGAGAGACAGGCTGTGAATTGCAGATTGCAGACAAGGATATCACCGTGATTCCCCCCAAAGAGATCAAAGCTACCAACATCCTTACGCTTCCGCATCCCGGATTTCCTACTGACCTTCAGGCGCAATTCACGGTACTGATGTGTTTGGCAAAAGGCGTTAGCTATATTGAAGATACAGTTTTTCCCGATCGGTTCATGCATGTTGCAGAACTGAACCGTTTACAGGCGGATATTCAAATGCAGCGAAACGTTGCAAGAATAAACGGAGTAAATAACCTTAGTGGCGCAGAAGTAATGGCTACAGACTTGCGAGCAAGCGCTGCATTGGTATTGGCGGGCATGGTTGCAGAAGGTACTACTACGGTATCGCGTATCTATCACATCGATAGGGGTTACGACCGTATAGAAGAGAAGTTAAAAGGCATTGGCGCCGAGATCAGACGAGAGCAGGGATAGCATAGCGGTATACATATGTCCAAGGTCTTTACGGGGAATTCCTGCCCTAGACTGAAGCCAATCTACTACTTTAGTTCCTGAAGGTTCTTCCATACCTCCGGAGCTTGCTCAAACAGTGAACGGTTGAAGTCGCAGGGCAATTCGGAACATTCTGCACAGGTATTGTATCCTTTTGAAATCACACAATCGCGGATAGGGCATATGAGGCACCAAGCAAACTTGATGCCCTCTTTACGACAACCACTGCAATTGATATCCTGGATGTTCAGTTGATTCTGGTATCTTTCAGACCACTCTTTTGCTACTCTCTCACGGTGAGCGTTGTCGTTGTTGATAGTAGCTTGATATGATTCGCATGTAGCGCAGTCTATCCCGCAAGCTGCAATCATCTTATTCATATTATCTCCTTTTGCCGATGGAGCCGTATCTTCGTGGATTTGGCCATCATCCGGCAGCTTATATGGTTCCTTCAGGAAGAATGGTTTCAGCATAGAATGTGTTATTGCCCTACTTGGGCATATCCACCAACAGCGCAGGCAAAGCAGGCATCGATCTGCAAACTCCATTTTCCCATCCTTTAAAGTGATATTCTGGATAGGGCATTGCTGTACACAAAGTCCACATTGTGTGCAATCGCTGTGTACCCGCCAACGCCGGGAAGCTTGATGAGCGCTGTACTTTTCGAATCTGGCAAATGCATAAACAGTCCTCGCAGAGGAATATCTGCCAGTCTTCTTTTAGTCCCGGAGCATATTTCTGCTGCACAAAACTTCACCATTTCTGCACTTTGCGTATAGCGCCCGAAAACTTTTGCAGGACTTGCCGTGCCAAAGCAATTGGGGGCATCACATAAAGCTGTTCATGTTTGAGGCGGTAACCGAGCTTCGCTATTATATCCTGAATCTTATAAGTGAATCCCGTATTGGCAAAAGAGCTTCCAGCGGTCTTGAAGAGGAAGTAGTTTTTACGCATTGAGGGTAGTGTTCTCAGAAAATCATACACTATCTTGGGAGCGTCCATGGCATGAATGGGAAAGCCAACAAAGTCTCAATTATCATAATCAGGTTTACTCAGACCTTGGGTAATGTGCTCCATAGGGATAAGCGTATATTCAGCATCGTTTGAGATAAATTCATTTCTTAGAATCTCAGCGATGGCACGTGTATTTCCGGTGCCACTGAAACAAATCATCAGGATACGCATACCAAACCTTCTTTTCATTACTGGGTTGAATTTATTAACAAGAATGATCTACTGCTCCATACTGTCAATAACGATCCCCTGTACTTTAAGGCAGATTTTGGTAGATTGATGCGAAGTATCCACAGAGGAGAAGAGCGATTGATCCTCTCTGTGCTATGTAGAGTTCAACCTGATATAAAGCCGTTATCAAGTAGTGGTCACTCGATGATCACCCGATAATATCTGCTTCAAGTATAGATTATCGGTTGAGCAAGGCACGTGCTGAAGGTGTTGATGTAATGATAATTTCCTCTATTCCTGATAACAGCTGTATGCACGGAAAATAACAGTAGTGAAGTAAGCATAGTAATATGGTGACTCGCTCTCTACCAGACATGATGCGGGGAGAATTAACTTGACAGGATTCACCTTATCTCAAACAATAACATAAAGAATAAATATCAATAGGTAGATATGCAGCACGATACGAAAATATTGGCATTGTTGAGGCAGGAAGTAGTTCCGGCACTTGGTTGTACGGAACCTGCAGCTGTAGCTTTAGCGGGTGCATACGCAGCCAGTGTGTTTCCTGGAACATTCGATGAAATCACTTTAATAGTTAGCCAAAGCATCTTGAAAAACGGCATGGGTGTTGGGATTCCCAATACGGGGTTAATCGGCTTGGAAATAGCTGTTGCGTTGGGTTTGATCGTAGCAGAACCGGACAAGAAACTGCAAGTATTGGGCGATCTTAGTCCCGATCAGGTAGTAGCAGGAAAGAAGCTGGCAGAGAATATATCCATCCAGCTGTATCCCGGTGATGATAAAGTATATGCTGAAGTGATTATCCAGAATAAAGAGCACAGGGCCAGAGCCATCATACGCTGGCGTCATTCCTTTTTACACAAGCTGGAGCTCGATGACAAGGTACTTCAGTATCAGGATATGGGTTATGAAAGCGGATCGACCATTATCCCGCCATCAGGGCTGAAGCTGATAGATTATTATCAGTTTTGCGCTATGTCCGATTACAACACTCTGCTCACATTGGATTTGGGAGAGAAGATCAACCGCAGAATTGCAGATTTTGGTATGGACGAAAGCATGGGTATCTCAGTGGGAAAAATGATCATGCAGCAGATCGAACAAGGGCTTTTGGGCGATGATATTCATCATTGGGCTATGGCTCTCACTGCTGCAGCAACGGATGCTCGGATGAGCGGATGCAATTTACCAGTGATCTCAAATACCGGCAGCGGAAACCAGGGTCTTTCCATCACTTTGCCCATCATAGCTGCAGCCGAGAAGTTAAACAGCAGTCATGAAAATCTGGTGCGCGCTTTAGCGATGGGTCATTTGGTTAGCGTGCATATGAAGTACAAGATTGGCCTTTTATCATGTCTTTGCGGTTGCCTGTCTGCCGCTGCGGGTGCTGCTAGCGGTATCGTTATGTTGTTGGGGGGAAACTACACAAATGTGGAGTATGCCATCAAGAATATGATCGGAAACACAGCCGGTATGGTATGCGACGGGGCTAAAGAGGGCTGTTCCCTGAAGGTGGCGACCAATACCTCTGCAGCAGTTCAAGCGGCGTTGCTTGCTCTTATGGGTAAATGCATCTCCGCAAACGATGGCATAATAACAGACGATATCGATGAGACCATAGACAACTTGGCGGAATTTGCAAATAGCGGGATGCAGAATGCTGATTCAACCATTTTGAATATAATGATAAATAAGAAGAACCATAAAGAGGAACACAATGTCTGACAAACCTTTTGTTGCAAAACTAGCAAACGTATTACCGCCTGATCCCGTTTTTGAACCGGGTATCCGCAGAGCGCCCGACAGGGGTTTGAATCTGTCCAGGAAGGAGATCAAACAAGCGCTGAAAAACGCTTTACGCTACATCCCGTCTGAGTTGCATACCAGAGTAGCTCCGGAGTTTTTGTCTGAGTTGAAGAGTATGGGTAGGATCTATGGTTATCGTTGGAGACCCCAAGGTCGCCTGACAGGAAAACCGATTGACGAATACAAGGGCATAACGCAGGCAAGAGCCATGCAAGTGATGATAGACAACAACCTGGATTTCGATATAGCTTTATATCCTTATGAACTGGTAACTTACGGTGAAACCGGACAGGTATGCCAGAACTGGATGCAATATCGGCTGATAGTTCAGTACTTGGAAGCCATGACGGACCACCAGACTTTGGTTGTGTCCAGCGGCCATCCCGTAGGTTTGTTTCCTTCCAGGCCGGAAGCTCCCAGAGTAATATCCACAAATGGTTTGGTGATCGGAAAGTGGGATAATCCCGAAGATTTTAAACGCCTAACAGCTTTGGGGGTGGCAAATTACGGTCAGATGACTGCCGGTGGCTGGATGTATATTGGACCCCAGGGCATAGTTCACGGTACTTATATCACATTATTGAATGCGGGCAGAAAATATCTGGGGATTCCCGTTGATAAAGATCTGGGCGGGGTTTTATATGTCTCTTCCGGTTTGGGCGGTATGAGCGGAGCTCAGGCAAAAGCGGTCGAAATAGCCGGAGGCATTGGTATCATCGCAGAGGTGGATTATTCCCGCATCAAGACCAGGCATTCTCAAGGCTGGGTTTCCAGAGTCTCTGCTAATTTACCGGAGATATTCACTTGGGTGGATGAAGCCAGAAGGAGCAAACAGGCACTATCCATAGCCTATCATGGCAATATCGTGGATTTGTTGGATTATTGCAATAGGAAGGATATAAAAGTAGAATTGATCAGCGATCAGACATCTTGTCATGCTGTGTACGAAGGTGGTTATACACCTGTAGGGCTTAGCTTTGAAGAAGGGCGAAAGCTGCTTGCAGGTGATCCAGCTGAGTTCAAGGAAAAAGTGGATGAATCCTTGAAGAAGCATTTTCAAATCATAAATTCTCTTACCCGAAAAGGAGCACATTTTTGGGATTATGGCAATAGCTTCATGGCTAGTGTTTTTGATGCGGGAGTGCACGAAATTGCCAAGAATCCCGATAATACCAATGATGGCTTCATCTGGCCGTCCTATGTGGAAGACATCATGGGACCGATGTGCTTTGATTATGGTTATGGACCCTTCCGCTGGATTTGTCTCTCTCGAAAAGATGCAGATCTTAGAGCTACTGACAAAGCTGCTGCGGAGCTGATAGACCCTCAGCGAAACTCTATGGATAGAGATAATCATCATTGGATCTGTAGTGCAGAGGAAAACGCTCTGGTTGTAGGCACAAAAGCCCGTATCCTCTATGCTGATGAGGAAGGCCGGGTTCGCATTGCTTTGAAGTTTAACGAGATGGTACGCAAAGGCGAGATTGGTCCGGTGATGTTGGGCAGAGATCATCATGATGTCTCCGGTACAGATTCACCTTTCCGCGAAACTGCCAATATATATGATGGATCAAACCTGATGGCCGATATGGCTACACAATGCTTTGCCGGGAATGTGGCCAGAGGGATGACCTTGGTGGTACTGTCCAATGGCGGTGGTGTAGGAATTGGTCGCAGCGTGAACGGCGGTAACGGTATAGTGCTTGACGGTAGCGCATATATGGATGAAGTGGTTCGCAAAGCATTGTCCTGGGACGTTATGGGTGGAGTAGCTCGCAGAGCCTGGGCTCGAAATACCGGGGCTATTTCTACTGCGAGTCAGTGGAACGAAAAGCACTCTTCGGAGGGGGCTATTACGATCCCTGAGCCAGCTGATGATGAGTATTTGGAAAGCCTGCTATAGCAGGGAAGGACGTATGTGACGTGCTGAATCAGTTTGTGAAAGCGATGAAGGCAGAGGGTCTTCCAGACATGCTTATCCGCACTTTTTCTTCCTATTATGAAGCATTGTGCGGCGGAAAGATGGGAAAGATAAGCGAATCTGACATTACAGCACCTCAAAGTGATTCCCTGGTACATTACGATGATCTTGAAAGCGAAAACACAAATAAACTATTGAAGCACATCGCAGTTATAAAGTTAAACGGGGGTTTGGGAACCAGTATGGGGCTTTCCAAAGCAAAATCCCTGCTTCCGGTAAAAGGCAATATGAACTTCCTGGACATCATTACGCGTCACGTTCTGGCGCTAAGATCGGGAAGTGGTTATGATGTTCAATTGATATTCATGAACAGTTATGCCACGCATCAGGATACTATGGATTACCTGGCAAAGTATCCGGATTTGATAAATCAGGATTTGCCGATAGCCTTTGTACAAAACAAGTTCCCCCGGATTCTTCAGGGTACCTTGGTTCCATTTGAGAGCAAGGACAAAGATCAACGCTGGAATCCACCGGGTCATGGTGATCTGTACACAGCCATATCCACTTCGGGTATTCTGGATGCCTTGATATCCAAAGGCTATCGTTATGCTTTCGTTTCAAATTCGGACAATCTGGGTGCGGTAGTGGATCCATCAATCGCAGCGTACATGGAAAAGCACGACGTACCTTTCCTGATGGAGGTCTGTGAACGCAGCGTTATGGACAGCAAGGGCGGTCATTTGGCACAGGACAAAGAAGGCAATCTGCTTTTGAGAGAGATAGCGCAATGTCCTCAGGAAGATCTTCCTGCGTTTCAAGACATTGAAAAGTATAAATACTTCAATACCAATAATCTTTGGATAGATTTAAAAGCTTTGGAATGGCACTTGATCAGTCATGAAGGGTTGATGTTGCTGCCTTTGATTGTGAATCCCAAAGTAATCCAAGACCAGAAAGTGTATCAATTGGAAACTGCCATGGGAGCGGCGATCAGCAGTTTCAAGAGGTCTAAGGCATTGGTCGTTCCCAGACAGCGCTTTGCTCCGGTGAAGAAGACAAACGATTTGCTGGCAATATGGTCTGACCTCTATGAACTGAACGAGCAATATCAGTTGAAGTTGAGACGGGGAATTGAGAAGATCCCTTATATAGAGCTTGATCCCCGTTATTATGGGAACATCGATCAGATGCGCAGTAGATTTGCTGATATTCCTTCACTTGCTGGTTGTAAAGAGTTAAAAATCGAAGGCGATGTGAGCTTTGGGGGCGATGTGATCTGTGACGGACGAGTGCACGTGAAAGCGCAAAGTCCCGTCCGGATAAGTAACCGGCTCATAACCGGTGAACTATTTTATGAATAAGGGAGATCAATTTGGTTTCGAAAGCTACTAAGGTTCGTTTAGGTGTGTTTTTGGCGATAGGGAGTTTGTTGATCCTTGTCTTTGCAGCGGCTGTAGCTGGTAATCGTCTAACGCAAAAGTGGGATACTTATTACATTGAATTTGTGGATTACCCGGTTAGTGGTTTGCAAGTGGGTGGTACCGTGAATTATCAGGGCATCAAGGTAGGCCGTGTGGAAGACATCAAGATTGATCCTCAGAATGTGTTAAAAGTGAAAGTAACGATCAATATTGAGCCCGGTACACCGATCAAAGAAGACACTGAAGCTGTATTGACTCTTGTAGGTATAACCGGTCTGAAAGCAGTTGAAATCCGTGGGGGTACAAACGAAGCCCGCACCATCAATCCTGGCGGCCAAATCAAAGCGGGATCCACCATGATCGACGACATTTCCGAACGAGCAGTTTCAATAGCGGAAAAGATCGATTTGATCGCAAGCAACATTAACGAAATTACCAGTGAACAGAACCGTGAAAATCTGGCCAAAATTCTTAGAGAAACCGGCTTGATTCTGGAGACTACCAGTTCAAAGCTCAGCAACACCCTGGATTCCTTTTCTCGCATAGCCAATAATACTGCAGACCTAACAGAGGATCTGAGCAAGAACATTGATTTTATTTCACAGAACCTTGCGGGAAACATCGACGATATCTCGGAAAGTGCGATGGGATCTCTGGAAGACATTGCCAATATTGTGAATGAAGAGTTGGTGATGATTACGAGGAATCTGAACCAGAATGTGAACGATATCAGCGAACAAGCTGAGTTGTTGATACAGGATACCAGATTTCACATGAATAACATAGGTCAAAACACCAATAGTCTGGTGCTGGAAAGCACTCAGCAGATTTTGGATGTAAGTGCAAACATCAACCGTTCTCTGGATACGATAAATCAGCTTTTATCATCAGATGAATTCGTATCAATCGTAGAGAACGTAGATGTTCTTTCGGGGCAATTGGCAGAGGCAAATGTGAAAGATATGGTGGTGAATCTGGGCACTACCATCCAACGAACAGGGATTCTGATCAACACTCTGAATCGCACAGTCTTAAGGTCTCAAGACGATCTTGCGGAAACTTTGGAGAACCTGCGTAATGCCACAGAAAACTTTAACGATTTTTCCAGACAAATTTCGGATAACCCTGCAATACTACTAAGAGGTAATTGATATTAGAGTAACAAGTATTATTAAACACTTTTTGTTTTCCGCTGCTATGTTGTTGACTCTGTTGCTAGGCGGTTGCTTCGGCAAAGTGGATAAAGTGATCACAAATTACTATGTCCTCGATTATCAATCCAGTACAGAAAGGCAGGAATTGAGGCAGGATGTATCCAGCGGGAAATCTCTGCAAGTGATGAACAGCAGAATAAACAGGACATACAACCGCAATCAAATAGTCGCCAAAGAGAATTTCTACAGAGTTCGCTTTATGAGTAATGACCTCTGGGCAAATCGCTTGTCGGACGCCATTCCCAACATCATCACACAGCGGTTGAGAACTTATAATATCTTCTCCAACGTCAGCAGGGAAACAGGAGAGTTTGATCCGAATTACTACCTGGAAACCAATGTACTGAACATTGAGAAGCTGGAAGGCAAAGACCCTCGTGCTCATCTGAGAATCGAGTTTGTGTTGCGCGATAGTACTTCAGAGAACGTGGTTCTTACTCATCGCAATGATCGTTATTATCCTCTTGCGGACGAGTCTGTGGTGTATTTGGTTCAGGTGTTTAACAACCTGATCATGGAGGAGACAAACACCTTTGCCGCCTTATGTATCATGCATTTTGCCGGAAGACCGGTACGCCAGACTGGGATCGATTATCGGGATCCTCTTACTGCACCGGAACAGTATATATATCAGCAAATCGAACAACAGGATGAAAATAAAGTATTTGGAGAATTGTATTTAAGCACAAAAGCTCCAATAAGCAACGAAATGCTCTACAGAGTAGAAGGACTCGACGATCTGAACACCATTATTTCTGAGCACGTTGGAGTGTTCAATGCTCCCTTGAATTTGCTGCCAGGGAAATATCGAGTGATCACCGGTTATAACGATGACATACGTATGACAGTGAACGTATATCCTCAGCAAAGAACTGTTGTGGAGCGAAATTGGTGTGAGCTGAAGGTGAGAATGTTGGATCAATCCCAAAACAAGGTTCGGTTGATCTATGACATTTGGATCCAAAATGAGGATGATTACGGATATACAAAAGTGGGTACAGACTTTTCGCTGAGTGATGATCAGCATGGAATTGAGGAGAATCTGTGGATTCTGCCTCCCGG
>Ga0172377_10003084_pt1 | contig 17091 bp, 14 predicted proteins | sample Pumphouse3metaG_FD_119749 | JGI IMG/M metagenome (GOLD analysis project Ga0172377, IMG submission 119749) | Leachate microbial communities from a municipal landfill in Southern Ontario, Canada - Pumphouse #3 metaG | ecosystem: Engineered > Solid waste > Landfill > Unclassified | place: Canada...
CATAGCCAGCGTCACCGATTTTTTTGACGGATATGTGGCTCGAGAGCTTAACCAAATCACCATCGTCGGGCAGATCCTCGATCCGCTTGCCGATAAAATGCTCACTCTTGCTGCATTTTTGGGACTGATGATGACCGGAGCCGCATCGGCATGGGCCATCTATATTATCATCGTACGCGAGCTGTTTATTACGGGTCTTCGTACCCTCTCCCTCTCTGAGGGGATCGATATCAGCGCCTCATGGGCGGGAAAAGTCAAAACCGTTGCCCAAATGATCGCAATCGGCTTTTTATTGATGCATTGGAACGGCGGTGCTTTACTTTTATGGATTGCCGTCGCGCTCACCCTCTATTCCGGGGGCGAATATCTCGCAGGCTTTAGCAAAGCTTATCAAAACAGGCACCGCGCATGAGTTGGATCATAGCACTCGCCGTCCTTTCGGCTCTGATCTTCTTCCATGAACTCGGACATTATTCCGCCGCCCGTTTTTTTGGGGTTTACGTCGAAGTTTTCAGTATCGGATTCGGCAAGAAAATCGCCTCTTTCCGATGGATGAATACCGACTGGCAGATATCGGCAATCCCTCTGGGAGGTTATGTCAAAATGAAAGGGCAAGACGACAGCGATCCTACAGCCAGCAGTAATGACAACGATAGCTATAACGTTAAAAAGCCGTGGCAACGGATCATTATTCTCCTTGCCGGTCCTTTGGCTAATTTCGCTCTGGCATGGATATTCTTTTATGCCATCGCATTAGGTGGCCCGAAAGCGCTTTCACCCGTTATCGGGGATGTCGTACACGCCTCTCCTGCAGAAGCTGCCGGCCTTCTCAAAGGGGACAAAGTCCTCTCGGTCAACGGTGAAACGATCACGACATGGAATGAACTTTCAGAACACATTAAATCCTCTTCCCATACCCTGACTCTGGCTATCGACCGTTCCGGCATGATTCAACAAATCAACGTGACTCCGAGAATCACAGAGTCTCAAAATATCTTTAAAGAGATTGTCCGTCAACCGATGGTGGGTATCGCCCCAGCCGGCGAAACGCTCACACTCAACCTCTCGTTTGCAGAAGCCCTCCGATACGCTTCCGACGAGACCTATACCTCTTCGCTGCTTATTTTTCAAAGCGTCCAAAAACTTCTGACCGGCGTCGTTCCGGCCAAAGAGGTCGGAGGTGTCGTCAGTATCGTCCAAATTACCGCCGATGCAACGGCATACGGATGGATGAGTCTCTTTTTCTTTAGCGCTCTCATCTCCGTGAATCTCGGAGTGTTGAATCTCCTCCCGATCCCCGCACTCGACGGCGGACATATTATGTTCAACCTCTATGAAATGATCCGCCGCAAAGCACCGAGCGAAGAGGTCATTACCCGATTGACGATCGGAGGATGGGTTATCCTACTCGGTTTGATGAGTTTAGGTCTCTACAATGATATTACAAGGTTGATGCAATGACGACATTGGAACACAAACTCCATTTCGATCGGATTATCGAACGGATCGAAAAAGCACGTTTAAGCGTAGACGGACATCACATCGTTAAAATCGTCGCCGCCAGCAAATACGTCGATGCCGATGCCGTTGCAACACTCTACTCGATCGGACAGCGTGCTTTCGGAGAAAACAGGGTTCAAGACTTGGTCGCCAAATCGCAAACCCTCTCGGAACTCCCTATCGAATGGCACTTTATCGGTACACTCCAAAAAAATAAAATCAATCATCTCCTCTCGGTCAATCCCTTCCTCGTCCACTCAATCGACTCATTGGATTTAGCACGTGCGCTGAACGAACGGCTTGAACGCGAAGACAAAAACCTCCGCGCACTGGTACAGGTGAATTCGGCATATGAAGAGAGCAAATCGGGATTTTCACCCGAGACCTATTTAGAACATTACGCACAGATTCACGAAGAATGCCCCCGTCTGCGTCTACAGGGGATTATGAGTATCGGTGCGCATTGCGACGATCCGAAAATCGTTGCTAAAAGTTTCGAGACAACCCATGCACTCTTCGAAAAACTCCCGAATGCAACGGTATGTTCCATGGGAATGAGCAGTGATTTCGAGCTCGCAATCCGCTGCGGGGCAAATATGGTCCGGCTCGGTTCCGTTCTTTTCCCACACATCTAATCTGATCATTTTTTTTATTCTTTTTACGTCAGTTTTATTTTAAGTTTATGCTATAATCGCACCTAATAGGTGTGAGAAAAAGGTGATAAGTTGAAAAAAATCAAAAAGAGAGCAACTCTTTATGCCATGGGGCTTGTCCTCTTATTGATTACTATTTTCATCGTGACGATAATCAACGATAAAAAGCAGGTTCTGGAAGAAAAAACCTCTGCACATCGTGCATTGCTGCGTAATTCATTTCAGCTCGCAATGTACGATACCCAAAAAGGGCTAAACGCACTTGCCTGCAAGATTTCGAGCAATCAGGCGATTGTCGATGCTTTTGAACGCGGCGATCGTCAGAAACTTTTTGAACTCACACAACCCTATTTCCAAGAGGCAAAAAGCCGGGGAGAAGCAGATCTCGCCGGCTTTATCGGCGCTAACGGCATCCATTTCTTACGTATGCAGGATCCTAAGCGCTACGGTGATAATTTAACGGACAAACGCCCTATGTTGGCCAATGCCCTTAAAACACGTCAACCTCAAAGTGCCTTGGATGTCACTATCTACAAAGTAGCATTGGTAACCATTCTTCCCATCTTTAAAGAAGACCGTTTTATCGGTGTCATCCAGACTTCCGCCGATATCGATCGCGTTCAAAAACGGCTGAATATGCATTCGGGTATCAAAAGTGCCATTGCCTTCGACACCGTCAAACTGAAAACACTTCTCGAAGAGCCGGGAATCATCCGCTATCAAGGTTATACCCTCGTCTCCTCAAACGACATTTTGTTCGAACATTTACCGAAAAATTTCACTTTTAAACAAAGTAACCGTTACGACATCGACAATCGCACCTATATTATCGCTTCACGCGTACTCAACGATTTTAAAAACGATCCGATTGCCATGATGACCTGTGCATTCGACGTTACCGACGATGTATACGAATACGAACGCGAAATTCGTAATCTTATGATAGTGAGTCTGATTCTGCTTTCCGTCATGGGAGTTGTTTTGCATTACGGTTTTCGAATCCTGATTTTACGAATCGACCGCGATACTCAAGTAACACGCGAACTCAACCAAAAACTCGAACATCAGCTTCATACAGACAACCTTACACTGTTACCGAACCGAAACGCATTATTACGCGATATCAATACCAAACCGTTCTATGCATTGATGCTTCTCAACATCGATAACTTTAAAGAGATCAACGATTTCTACGGCCATGCCGTCGGAGACCAAGCGTTGTTGACACTTGCCCGTTCGATCAAAGAGGCGATCAGGGATTTACCGATGAGCCTCTACAAAATGCCTTCCGACGAGTATGCTATCGCACTAGTCGAATCGATGAGTTTTGCACAACTGGAAGCCTCCCGACTCTCGATCATCCATCATCTCCAGTCACAACACTATAATCTCCACGGTGCCAGTATCTATATCACCCTGACGATGGGGATGGATGTCGCTTTGCGCAATCAAGGACTAACGGCTCAAAGCCTGCTTGCCAATGCCGATATGGCACTTAAATCCGCCAAAAAACGTCATCTGAGCTATATGCTCTATGATGAGACGATGCAGATCAAACAAGAGTATCAACATAATATTTTATGGAGTAAAAAAGTTAAAGAGGCGATTGAAGAAAAACGCTTTACCCTCTATTATCAACCTATAATCGATCCGAAAAACGGGGAAATAGTGGAATATGAGGCCCTCATACGGATGATCGATACCAACGGCTCGATTATCGCACCGGGCTATTTCCTCCCTGCGGCTAAACAGTCCCGTCTCTATCCGCTGATTTCCCAGTTTGTGATCGAAGAAGTATTTAGGATGATTGAAACGACCGATTCGAGTTTCTCGATCAATCTCTCCGTTGACGATATCTTCGACATTCCGACGAAGAACTTCATTATCCAAAAACTGCGTGATTCATCCCATCCCGAACGGGTTATTTTCGAACTTCTCGAAAGCGAAGGGATCGAAAACTATCAAGAGGTCTCTTCTTTCATCGACGAAGCGAAGCGGCTCGGTTCACGCATTGCAATCGATGACTTCGGCACGGGTTATTCGAACTTTGCCCATATTTTACGACTGGACGTTGATTTACTCAAAATAGACGGTTCGTTGATCCGAAGTATCGATAGCGACACCAATGCCCAAACCATATTGATCGCCGTCACCGAATTTTCCAAACATCTCGGTCTTAAAACCGTTGCCGAATTCGTCCATTCCGAAGCCATTTACGAAAAATGTGTTGAACTCGGCGTCGATTATCTGCAAGGGTATTATTTGGGAGAACCGAAACCTCTCTAGGACGAGAGAGTTATCTCGAATCCCTTACGCGCTCCCTCGCACACTTTAATATCCCCTCCGTGCGATTCGGCGATGTTTTTCGCTAACACCAGCCCCAAACCGTTCCCCCGTTCTTTGGTACTTTTAAACGCTTCGAAAAGCCATTTTTCGTTCTCGATCGGGATCCCCGTGTCGTAAATCCGAAACGTATGACGGTTCCCCTCCTGAGTATGGGTAATTTCGATTTTCCCCTCTTCTTCTTCATCCAGTTCGATCGCATCGATGGCGTTAAATACAAAATTGCTAAAAAGCATCGAGAGCAGATCCAAATCGCCGATGAGTTCGAAATCCTCTTCGGGAAACGCAAACTCTATCGGTTTGGCATAGCTGTAATATCCGATCGCGCTCACCAGTGATTCGCGGATCTGTCCCCAGTTCAAAACGTTTTTCTGGGCACTGACCCCTTTGGAAAACATCAATGTCGCTTTGATAATCCGCTCGATCCGATAGAGCGATTTTTGAATTTCGGAAACGATCGGCTTGTTTTCCTCTTTAACCCGCTTCATCAATGTCGATGCCAGCAGTGCGATAGAACCGATCGGATTGCGTATTTCATGGCTCAGATGTGCCGCCATTTGCCCCATCGTCGCCAGATTTTCTTTCCGTTTTTGTTCGGTGATATCAGTGGCGCTGAGGAGCCGTTTTTCATTATGACGAGCCGATTTGATCAAATATGAACGTTCATTAAACGTCACCTCGTAATCTTCATCATCCAGACGCAGAATTTCAAACAAAGCCTCCAGACCTTTTGCCTGGGAATTTTGGAGAAAAATCGAGCCGTCCTCTTCTACGATCCAAATCGCATTGGGCAAAAATTCGATCACCTGCTCGACCGTCGATTGTAGATGGGCATACGACTTCCGAAGAGCGACATACTCCTCTTCGACCTTATAGGTTTGATCGATCAGCGCCTTGAGTTCGGCGGCAGAGATCATCTCCGGCATCAGAAATCACCCAGATGCATCAGGATACGATAAAGCCCATAGGCATCGTTGACACCGGAAAGTTCACGGATCGAATGCATCCCCAGCGTCGGTATCCCCACATCGATCGTCTCTATTCCCAGCCGTGTCGCACTGATCGGCCCGATGGTGCTTCCGCATCCCATATCGCTTCGAGTGACGAAGGTCTGCGTCGGAACGTGCAACGCTCTGGCACATTGGATCAAACGTCCTTGTGTACGTGCACTTGTCGCATACCGCTGGTTGGAGTTGATTTTAATCACCAAACCTTCGTTCAGGATAGGGGCATGTTCCGATTCATGTTTGGATGGGAAATTCGGATGCTGTGCATGGGCATTGTCACATGAGACCATGATAGAGCGATGCATCAGCGTCGTAAACTCCTCACCCGCAATACGGCGCAATGTCTCTTCTACAAACGTGCCCCCTGCACCGACATGCGAATCGCTTCCCACCTCTTCATGATCCATACATGCCACCATCATCGGATACGATGCGTCGATCAATGCCTGTAACCCCACAAAACAGCTGAGAAGATTGTCCAGACGTGCCGAAGTGATAAACTCTTCGTTGATCCCGGCGAAAGAACCTTTTTGGGTATCGAAAAAACTGAGTTCGTGGGCCAAGAGAGTCAAATCCGTCGTATCTTCCTGAATCTGTGAAAGAATAAATGTCTCAAAATCGAGTTCACCGCACGCTACCATAGGGACGATATCGGTCTGTGCATTGACGGTGCGGGAAGTATTGGCTTCGCGATCCAGATGAATCGCCAAAGACGGAATCACGGCAATCGGGCGATCGATCATAATCAGAGCCTCTTTCCGCACTTCGCCGTCAAGATACACCACACGTCCCGCTAATCCGAGATCGCGGTCGAACCACGGATTGAACAAAACACCGCCATAAGGTTCTACCCCCAGACGTTTTACCCCTGCCGAGGTAGTCAGCGGATTGGGTTTGAGTCTCAGGTGGGGAGAGTCGGTATGGGCTCCGACGAGAGTGTATCCTTTTTCATTGCACGGCGGATAGGTAAACGCGATGATCGAGGAATCATTTCGGGTGACATAATAATCGCTTCCATCGTTGAGTTCCCACGGTTCATCTTCGTACAAACGGATGAATCCGCGGCACTCCAGCATCTGTGCCATCCATTGTACCGCATGAAACGGGGTCGGGGAAGCATTGATAAAACTGATCATCTCTTCGTTAAACTGGCGCATACTCTCTACTCTCTTTATCGGTTCGTCATATAGTGCACTATTGTAGCATTTCTTTGATATCGTGAACCTGCTTGTCTTTCAAAAAAATTCTCTAATACCCGTTTTGTAGTACAACCGTTATCTTCATCGTGTACTCTTACAGGTATTTCGAAAATGTCGATTTAATCCACCAGATGATGAGTAATAATGAAAATATGGGCTTATGCTTCTTTCCTAATAATCGGCACGATTTTAGTTTTCATTCCGAATATCGATCTATATGTCAGCTCTCTTTTTTATACCAAAAATCAGGGATTTTATCTCTGCCGGGAATCGGAACTCTTTTTTCTCTATAAAAGCGTCAACGTCCTCGCCGTCGTACTTTCGGTTGCTGTCATCGGCTCGCTGATCTATATTCAGATGGTTAAAAAACAGCTGGTAGTCCTGACGACACGCTCTGTTTTATACGTATTACTCGTTTTCGGCATCGGTTCGGGAATCATCGTCAACGCATTTCTCAAAGAAAATGTGGGCAGAGCCCGCCCTTCTCAGATCGTCGAATTCGGAGGACATAAAACGTTTTCAAAGCCGTTTGAAGTGACCGACCAATGCAAAACGAACGGCTCGTTTACCTGCGGACACTGCTCTTTTGCATTCGGTTTTATCGCGTTTTATTTTCTCTTTCGAAAACGGTGGATTCTCTTCGGTGCTGCCGCGTACGGGGTTGTAGTAAGCGCTACGCGTATTATGCAGGGGGGACATTTTCTAAGCGATGCTTTCTTTTCGTTTCTCGTTATGATGGCCACCGCCGATCTTTTATACCGTTTTTGGTTTGCAAAGCTGCAACCGCCGGCAGTGTCGCATGAATAGACTCCAGCGTTATCTGATTTCCAATCTTTCGTCTTTGTTTTTTTCGATCTATCTGCCGCTTTTTACTATCGCATCGATGATCTTTTTGATCAAAGTCTCCACATATACCGCCATCATTCAGCTCAATTTTTCCGAGATGGGACTTCTGTATCTATTTACCTTGCCGGAGCTCTTCTTTTATACCCTTCCCGTCGCGTTTATCGTCAGCACCGTTCTAACCCTCTATCGCCTCTCAAACGATAACGAGCTGGTCGTCGTATTTTCATTGGGTCTATCCCCGACACATATCGCAAAAATTTTTTCGGTTCCCGCTTTCTTATTAAGTCTGTTGCTATTGATCGATTTTCTTATCATCACCCCTTTTATCAACGTCACGTCCGCCAATTTTTTGGAAAAAAAGAAGGTAGAAGCCAAATTCAACCTGGCCGCTTCCGAGTTCGGACATAATTTCGGCGACTGGATGCTCTTCATCAACAACAGTGACGATGAAAAAAACGTTTTCAAAGATGTCGTCCTCTTCAATAAAGCCGAGAAAAACGAAATCTTTATTTCGGCCAAAAAAGCCGAAATCATCAATCAAAACGGCATTACCCGACTGAAATTAGACGATGGCAAAACCTACAGTTACAATGACGGCACCTTTAAAGAGATGATCTTTCAAACAGCCTATATCAACAACTCGATTACCAAAAAGATTAAAACATACCGCTCCACCTTGGATTATTGGACCGGAGAAGATCGCCATGATAAAAAGGTGCGTGCGTTTATTACGAATATCCTTTTGAGCCTCTTTCCCATATCATCTATTTGGCTCATCCTCGCACTCGGCATCGTTCATGCCCGCCACCAAAACCGATGGATCTATCTATGGTTGTTTGTTGCCGTCGTCGCCTATTACGTACTCTCCGTCGTTTTGCAACAATGGACCGGTTTTCATGCGATATGGATGGTCGGTATTTCGTGGGTCGTCCTCACATATATGCTCTATTACCGATTGGTCGGAAAACGGTATTAGGTATAGAATATGACTCTGGAATCTAAAACCTATCTTGTCGTATTATTTGCCCTTCTATCGGCTATTTTTTTTAACGTATCGACACCTCTGTACATGGATGAGTCTTATTATTGGCTTTGGAGCAAACATCTCTCACTCAGTTACTATGACCATCCCTATATGATCGCCTATTTCATCAAATTGTGTACCCTCTTCGGCGATGATATCTGGATGATTCGTACAGTCAATCTGATCAGTTTTTCGGGAGCGGCCTTTTTTATTTTTAAAACGGCCGATTATCTGTTCGATCATCGCAGCGCCCTCTATGCCGTAATACTGTTTATCCTCTCTCCTGCCGTTACTCTCGGTCTTACGATCACGACGCCGGACAGTCCGCTGATTTTGTTCTGGTCGGCATCGCTCTATTTCGCCGCCAAAGCATTTTTTGACAAACGGATCAATGATTATCTGCTTGCAGGGCTGATGGGAGGATTTGCCCTCTCTTCCAAATACACCGCCATCCTACTCTTGGCGAGCTATTTTCTGTTTCTGGCGATCAAAATGCCTAGAGAATGGATGACCTCCCGCCCTTATCTCGCACTTTTAGCCAGTATAATCGCCTTTTTACCGGTCATTTTCTGGAATATCGACAATGATTTCATCAGCTTTTCCTTCCAATACCATCACGGTCACTCCGGCGGGGAAAACCGTCTTCACTTGATGGATGATCTTGCATTTCTAGGCGGCATGGCGGGGATGTTCAACCCCGTTTTTTTCCTCCTCTTGCTCTCTCTTTTTACCCGAAAAGAGAGCTCTGGCGATCCAAAACAGTTTTTCGTCATCCTTCCGGCTCTTCTGACAATCGTTTTTTTTCTCTATAAAGGGGTCTATAAAAAAATGGAGCTTAACTGGGTCGCCCCGGCCTTTGTCTCGGCAGGTATCGCCGTAGCCCATCTGATCTCCAGACAAAACCTCACTAAGACCTTTTATGCCGGAGTCATCCTATCGCTTATTCTGATCGGTGTGATCCGCTATCCGCTTGCATTCGGATTGGAAGGAAAGCACAATCCCCAAAACCGTCTATTCGGCTATGAGGAACTGGCGCATCATCTCCAAGGTTATCCGCCGCAACCTATATTTGCCGATCATTTGACGCTGGCTTCCTCACTCACCTACTCTCTCAGAAAAGAGGTATGGGTTCCGATTCCGACGCGTAAAAGTGAGTTCGACTGGTGGCAAAAAGGGATGGATTTTAAGACACAATCGGGGATTTTTGTTTCCCGATACGACAGAGCAAACGAGCTGAAAGCTTTTTGGAAGCATGTCGAACTCGATGAAGTTTACACTGCGCGGGAAAAAGGGTTTAAAGATAAATCATTCTATATTTATCAGGTGTCGAACTGAGACAATGGATTGTATTTCACTCTCCATAATAGCTCCACATCCGCAAGATTCTCACCGTTTTGCTCTCTTCGATCACCTGATAGACGAGACGGTGTTTGATATTGATACGGCGGGAGTAGGCTCCGCTGAGATTACCGACCAGTTTTTCGTAGCTCGGAGGGGTTTGAAACGGGTTGCATTTTATAATCTCGATCAGCTCTTTTGCCTTATCGGCTAATCCTGCGGCAGAGAGGTTTTTCGCATCTTTTTGCGCCTCTTTGCTGTAGAGGATTTTGTATTCTACCATTCGACCGATTCGCTAAATTCATTCTCAGATGCGTTCATGGCATCGACAATCGATTGTGCCATGTTTGGGATAGAGGTGAGGAATAACGTCTCTTCTATCGCTTTCCAGTCCTCTAGGGAGAGCATAACGGCGTTGTGGCGTTTGCCCGTGATGATTATCGGTTCGTGGCTCTGTGCCGTCTCATCGATGAGATTATAGATGTCTGATCGAGCTTGACTAGCGGTGATAACTTTGGTCATGTTAGCTCCTTAATAACAAATCGTACCGAAAAGCGTACGCTTTGTCAAATAAATCTTAAATTGTGTTACAATCGATGAATCTTTCATTATTAAAAATCAACTTGGAGCTTTAAGTGGCTGAACTAACATTGTACTTTGATGAATCTGGATTTACAGGTGATAATTTATTAAATGATGATCAACAAACTTTTGCATATGGTTCTATAAATATTGATCCTGAAAGAGCGGAAAAATTAGTATCATACATCATCCAAAAATATGAAATACAAAATGGCGAATTAAAAGCAGTTAAATTAATACGCAGAGATGCAGGTAAACAAGCCATTTTAGAAATTTTAGAAGAAGTTGCTCAGGATGTTAAAGTGTCAGTTAGTGATAAAAAATACGCTTTGGCTGCGCATTTTTTTGAATATATTTTCGAGCCGGTAATAGCAGAAAAAAATTCAATTTTTTACGATCTTGAATTCCACAAATATATTTCCAATGTTTTATATATTTCATTTATCACTAATGATGATCTTGCCAAGCAAATATTACCTATTTTCGAAAAACTTATCCGAAATAAAGATTTAAGTCATATAGAAGAAATTATTGCCCTCTTGAACAATAATCCGAATAAATCTGAGGAACTGGATTTTTTTGAAAAAGTTCTCAGTTTCGTAGATGCTCACAAAGATATTATCTATCAAGAAATTTCTACATTGCCACCATGGACTTTGGACTTGTCGTTAACTTCATTGCATTCATTGTTGTGTGAATGGGGAGTGATAGGAAAAGAAATGGTCGCATTTTGTGATAACTCAAAACCAATTGAACAAAAACAAGAATTTTTTAGTAACTTTATTGGAAGAGAAGATATTGTTTATAGCCAATTTTCTAAGAATGTAGGGAAACCCATGCCAATAACTTATAACTTGAAAGAAATAAATCTCGTTGATTCAAAAGTACACTATGGTGTTCAACTTGCAGATATAGTAGCAACAGCATCAACGTACAGCTTTCAAATGTTTAAAAAAAGTGATGAATTCTCTGAGAAAATAAGAGAGAAGCTGTTACCTAGACTTGTATATGCCAGTGTTTTCCCTGATTTCGATTATATAGACCTCGAAAAGAAAGAAGTTAAATTGAATGCGTTAATATTTGAAGAACTAATTAGTAGAACAAAAAATGGGCTACCAGTTTTAGAGAACATTGAAGAATATATCTTTTATTGGCAACAATTTTTAGAAAATAATTCAATTGATCTTTAATTACGGTATCACTACCTATTGACATTCACCGTCAATAAGGCGTATAATTTGGGTCAACAGATAGCCTCTGTAAAAGTTAAAGACCATCGGAGTTCGTTTAGGACGTAAGGCAAAGGATAGCTTCGGCTAGGCACTAGCTAACAACCGTAAAATCGTAGCAGTTTTTGGTCTGCCACACTTAACCTTAAGAAGTATTTTTAATCTAAACATTTTCTATTTGCATTAAAATACTACAAATTTTCCTCTATCAAATGTTCTATTTTAAGTGGGCTACCAACTTCTAACAATTGTTTTTGTACTTCTTCACCAATGGAATGAGTTGTATTGTTAACTGTTATTTCTGCTTGGCCATCAAGTAAAGTGTTTAATTCTTTTACAATAGAAATTGCAGCCTTTGATATATGTTCTTTAGTCGTACTTGTATCAATTCCAGCACGTTCTAATTTTGAAGTAAACTCTAATACAGATTCAATAACGTCTAACTTTTTTGGTATTGCTAAAAGCTTCCCCTCTTTTGTGTAATTATGATAAACATAAGATGCACTAGCATTAAGGAAACCGACCATTAATTCAATGATCTTACTATTTCCAAAAACCTTAGCCCATAAACTACCTGATTCTATTTTACTAATCACTAATGGATATTCAGACATAGAAATGTCTAATAATGAACATAATTCAGTATAAATTGTATCAATAGAGATCAGTTTAATTGCAAATTGATTTAGACTCATCGTAGATGGTAAAAGTAAAGACAATTCTTTGTGGTTTTCTATTTCATAGTAGTGTTCTTCAAGATTACTTTCAAAAAATAGTAATGCTGTCTTAAATCCATTGAGCAAAGAAGTCAACTTTCTAGCTTCAGTGATAACGGGTGATGCACTTTGCGGTGTATATGCACCAATGAATACTTCATACTTTTCGGCGAAGATATCGATGTTTTTGGAAATTCCGTCTATAATATTTAGATCATCAAGTCCACTTTCTTTTGCAAAATGCAAATTTTTTTGAAACTCTTCCAAAGAAGCGTAAAATTCTCTTATGTTTACTTGACTAACAATATTTCGGAGTTGGAGAAGATGGCTACGTAATTGACTCATTGCATTATTTGCAATAGTACCACCTTCACCTATCTGTATGAGATAATTGTCAATTGCTGGAAAACTTGAATTGATGGCTTCAAGCATTGAAAAAAAACTACTCGCCTTTTCAAATGTTTCAAGTAACTTAACAGCTTCATGTCTTAATTTAAATGAGAGCACACACATACCTCCTCTCGTTTATGTCTTCATAGTTTATCATCTCAAGTAGCAATAACACTTAAACCACATCCACATCTTCCAACGCACTCAGCTCTTCAATCACCTTATTATCCACCCGTATAGCCGATTCGATGACGACATCAATGAGTTTGGAAACGACCGTGAGTTTGATCGGACGGCGTCCCGGATGGCGGCGGACAATCGTATAGAGTTTTTGGAGAGGTTCCAAATCTTCACTTAGACGGATACGCAGTTGCAATGGCTCCGGAGGAGGGAGGTTTTCGACGATTTTCGTCTCCACTTTTTTCGCCTCTTTTTTTGCTTCGTTGAGCGTCATAATTTTCGTGACACTGATGCGGGTGAACATCTCGGTATGGGTTACCTTCACCTTGAACGCGATCGGTTCGTCCAGATCCATCCCCTCCAACTGTTCAAGCTTGTCGGAAAAGAGCATCATCTCGATATTGCCGTGAAAGTCCATCAGGCTCACCAGTCCGAACTGAGACCCTTTTTTCGACATCTTTTTCGTGATCTCTTCGACCTTTCCGATAAAGATCGCGGTAGAACCATCGGCGATGTTTTCCACTTCGCTGGAGAGGGTATAGTTGATCGCATCGATCTGTTCTCGATAATTATCGAGAGGGTGACCCGATACATAAAATCCCAATGTCTCTTTTTCAAAATCCAAAAGAGCTTTAAGATCATACTCCTCATAATTTTTAAGGCTGAGTTCGACGGCCGTCACCTCCTCATCATCCCCGAATAAACTGAATTGGGCATCTTTTTTGAGTGATGAGCCTTTTTTCGCCGTCTCGACCATCACCTCGACCTGCTCGATCAAGGCACGGCGTGAGTATCCGAACTGATCCAGACCTCCGGCTTTGATGATACACTCGATCACTTTTTTATTGACCTTTTGCGGTTCGATCCGGTTGATAAAATCCTGAATGTCTTTGAACTCTCCCTCCGCGCGCGCTTCGAGGATCGATTCGACCGCCGCTTCACCGACTCCTTTGATCGCTCCGAGACCGAAGAGGATTTGATCCTGATCGTCTTTGGTGATTGCGGAGAATTCGAGCTGCGAATGGTTGATATCAGGTGCTCCGAGGAAGATTTTCATCCGTTTGGCTTCGTCGATGTATTTTACGACCTTGTCGGTATTGTCTTTCTCCGAGGTGAGCAATGCGGCCATAAACTCCTGCGGATAGTAGGTTTTGAGCCATGCCGTCTGGAAGGTGACCATCGCATACGCCGCCGAGTGCGATTTATTGAACCCGTATCCGGCAAATTTTTCGATCAGGTCGAAGAGTTCGGAGGCCTTCTGATAATCCAGCCCCTGCTTGGCCGCCCCCTCACTGAACTCTTTGTTGTACTTTTGCATCTCTTCGAGTTTCTTTTTCCCCATCGCACGTCGTACGATATCCGCCCCGCCGAGGCTGAATCCTCCGACCGTTTGTACGATCTGCATGACCTGCTCTTGGTAGACGATGACTCCATAGGTCGGTTTGAGGATCGGCTCCATCGAATCGAATGTATAAGTGATCGCCTGACGGCCGTGTTTACGTTCGATAAAATCATCCAACATCCCCGATTCCATCGGTCCGGGACGATAGAGAGCGAGTACCGCAATCAAGTCCTCGAATGAGCTGGGTTTAAGACGGCGGTTGAGATCCTGCATCCCCGAACTCTCGATCTGGAACATCCCGATTGTGTCACCGCTTTGGATAATTTCATACACCTTCGGATCGTTTTCGTCGATTGCGTGCCAATCAATCGTTTTATCGTACCGTTTTTGGATCAGTTTGATCGCGTTATCGATAACGTCGAGTGTTTTAAGCCCCAAGAAGTCGAATTTGATCAGATCGATGTCTTCGAGGTAGTTGAGCGAATACTGGGTGACGAACGTCTCCTCCCCCGAAGGTTTGTAGATCGGGGTTTTCTTCCATAACGGTTCGTTAGAGATAACAACCCCCGCCGCGTGCATCCCGGCGTTGCGTTTGAGACCTTCGAGTTTTTTGGAAAACTCCCAAACCCGCGCTGCCTGCTGGTCGCTTTCGATCAATTCGGCGATCTTCGGCTCTTTTTGAAACGCTCCGGGTTTGAACTCTCCCCCTTTGGTTTTACCGTTCAGGGTAATGCCCAATTCATCCGGGATCAGTTTTGCCATCATGTCGGCTTGAGAAAGCGGCATATCCAAAACCCGTGCGACGTCGCGAATGACCCCCTTAGCCAGAAGTGAACCGAACGTAATAATCTGCGCCACCTGCTCGCGCCCGTACTTACGCACGACATAGTCGATGATCTCACCGCGGCGCGCCTGCATAAAGTCCATATCGATATCGGGCATCGATACCCGTTCCGGATTCAAAAAACGCTCGAAAAGCAGATCGTACTTCATCGGATCGATGTCGGTGATCTCCAGCGCGTACGCGACCAGACTTCCCGCCGCCGATCCCCGTCCCGGTCCGACGGCAATCCCCATTTTTTTTGCTTCGCGTACAAAATCCCAAACGATGAGCATATAGCCCGGGAATTTCATCTGATTGATGACGTCGATCTCGAACTCCAGACGCTCACGGTACTCCTGATGGCGCTCGGTCGGTACGTGAACCAGCCGCATCTCCAAACCTTTGCGGCAGCAGTGGATAAAATACTCCGAATCCTCGGTGATCTCCAGCCCCTCTTCACGGGCGTATTCGGTCGTAAATTTAAAATTCGGCGGTGTCGGGTTCCCCAGTTTCAGCTCCAACTGGCATTTGTCCACGATCTCCTGCGTGTTATAGAGCGCTTCGGGGATGTCGGCAAACAAGCGTGCCATCTGTTCAGGGGATTTGATGTAGAACTCGTGAACCGAGTGGCGCATCCGTTTGGGATCGTCGTAGAGTTTATTCATCCCGATACACATAAATGCTTCGTGGTATTGTGCGTCGTCGGGGAAAGTATAGTGGGTATCGTTGGTCGCGACCAGTTTGATCCCCGTCTCTCGGGAGATTTTAATCACCTGCTCATCGATAAAAAGCTGATCGGCGATCCCGTGTCGCATAATCTCCATATAAAAATCATCTCCGAATATCTCACGGTACTCCAGCGCGATCCGTTTGGCCTCGTCATATCCTAACGCCCCGTTTTTGACGTTACGTTCGCTGTTGGTATTGAGATGCCAGTTCACTTCCCCCTGCAAACACGCCGAGGTACAGATAATCCCCTCGGAATTCTCCCGAAGAAGCTGTTTGTTAATACGGGGAAAGTAATAAAAGCCGTTGATATAGGCTTGGGAAGAGAGGTACATCAGATTTTTGTATCCCGCCTCGTTTTTAGCAAACAAACAGACGTGAAAACGCTGTTTGATCGTTTTATCTCCCAAATCTTCACCGTTATGGATATACGCTTCCATCCCGATGATCGGTTTGAGCCCCTCTTTGCGCATCTGCTGATAAAAATCGATCGCACCGAACATATTCCCATGGTCACTCATCGCGACCGAGGTCATCCCCAGCTCTTTGACACGCGCCGCCAGTGCGGAAATTTTGTTTGCACCATCGAGAAGGGAATATTCGGTATGCAGATGCAGATGGGTAAAAGGAGGGATGCTCATAAAAAAATGCCTTGAAAAAAAGTAAAAAGATTATAATCTCTCATGGGTAAAGAGGAGCTTTCAAATCCGTTTTGAGAGTAATTTATTCAGTCCGTCCGCAAAGGCGCGAACCGTTTTTTCTCCGATAGCGCTGGGGCCGCCCGTAATCTCGCCGCTATTGCGCAACTCTTCCATCAGATTGCGCATAGCGAGGAGATGTTTGATATTGTTTTCATCGTAAATCGTCCCTCTGGGATCAAGCCCTACCGCCCCTTTCGCAACGATCCGATCCGCTAGAGGGATATCGGCGGTAATAACCAAATCCCCCGTTTTGCACAATTCGGCGATACGGTGATCGGCTTCATCGGGTCCCTGTTCCACAACGATCATCGAAACATGGTGTACATCGGGGAGTGCTATCTTCTTATTCGCGATAAAAACGGTAGTGATCTCCCGTTTTAAAACCGCTCGCATCAGTATCTCTTTGAGCGCGTTGGGAAATGCGTCGGCATCAACGAGAATAGTCATATTTGCTCATCCTTTGAATCAATCTATCATGAAGACGTGCACAGC
>Ga0172377_10003085_pt1 | contig 17090 bp, 15 predicted proteins | sample Pumphouse3metaG_FD_119749 | JGI IMG/M metagenome (GOLD analysis project Ga0172377, IMG submission 119749) | Leachate microbial communities from a municipal landfill in Southern Ontario, Canada - Pumphouse #3 metaG | ecosystem: Engineered > Solid waste > Landfill > Unclassified | place: Canada...
AATTAGAATTTGTAGGAATTCCATCATCACCATAAACAGCTTTTACAGCAGCAATGTGCTCATCAGTATCGTTCCATCTCTTATCAGCTTTTGGAGACATTTTATTAATATCACCGAAGTAATCAGAGAAACCAGTTCTTCCTTTAGTGTCAGCAAATGTATCTCTATCATAACCACAATTTAAACCTTTAATGAAATTATGATTACTCATAATTGGTTTTACTGCCCAATCTGTGTCCATATAGGTCTTTCTATAAGTTGCTTTTGAAGCACTTCCTGCGGTAAAATCACCGAAGAATTGACCAGCAATTGCAGTTCCATCATTGGTTCCATCACCGAACAATGCTTGATAATCCATTTTACTTAAGCTATTAAATGAGACGCCATTCTTCTCGCCGGTATTAGCAATTTGAACTGTATCAGGTTTAACTTTTTCAGCAGCAAGTTCTGCACTTGGGATTGAAGATGATTCAATATAACCATTGTTATAAGCGGCAAATAACAAAGTATTTGTTGAATCTTGTTGTAAGGAAGTATCTTTTTCAAAGACACGGCCTTCCATTTTATAAACATCTCTACCAGCTGGATCTTTTTTAACATACCAATCAGCGTTTCTCTTATATACAATCTTATCTTCACTCATTGATTCAAGATAGTAATTACCAGTGGATAAAATATTATCAGCAGGTGTAGAACTATCAGTTGTATCGGTAGTTCCTAATTTAGTAAGACCAGCAGCAAGATCGCCTTTACCTAAAGTTGTTTGAACAAATTCAAGTGGCATAACACCTTGGTTATTTAATCTATATGCAGCATAGTCAGATGTGCATCCCTTTGTTAAAGTGAAAGTAATTGAACTATCCTTTTCATTTAATTTAAGGCCAGGAACAGCAGTTAAGAAAGCATCAACATCAACGACTGCATTTGCTGGTTTTTTAGCTGTAGCAGCATAATATTCAGAAGCTCCTTCAAGAGCGCTATTTCCGTTCAATAATTGAGTAACGTTAGCGGCTCCAGTCCGTTGAGTATATTGAAGAATATATGGAGTTAAATAATCTTTTAATTGAATAGCAACTTTATCAAAAGCTTTACCATTTTTAGTTCCGCCATTACGGTAATAAACTTTATCAGTTGTTGTTCCAGTATTAAAATGAACCTTCCATTTCTTATGGAATCCTTCAGCAGCATCACCAGTTAATTCATTGCCATCATCATCGCAAGGAATAGGCTCGGCATCACTTGATAATGATGGAACGTAAACGTCAGAATCGCTATCATTTAATAATTTTCCAAAATATGAAGCTTGGCAATAGTTATAATAATCTGTAACGTCGCTTCCGGTACTCTTAAAATAGTTAACGTTTGATGGTTGATTTGAATTTCTTGTATGGAAATATCTCTTATAAGCAGCATTACTTTCTTTTGGGTTGTCTTCGCTTAAATAACAATATGAATCATAACCAAATCCGAATCCAGGAACATATGTACTTGGAGAGAATTTTCCGTTTTCTGAACGAGAATTATAGACTCTTGGAGATATCTTAGTGTATCCGCCATATGCCCAGAAATTCATACCAGTTAAACCGGTTTCCATAGCAAGTTGTTCGGCTTGTCCGAAAATTTGACTTGCTCCAACAGTTGTTAAAGCAGTTAAATCTTGTTCACCAGTAGCGATACTTCCAGCAGGAACGACTGTTAAAGTGGTAGATTTTTTAATTTCTTTGGTTTCTTCGCCTTCTTTAGCAACTTTAGCGATACAAGAAATAGTATAAACTTTTCTTGCAGCAACTCCGGTTCCTGTGACAGTTGGAACAGTAATTAATCCATCAGCTTTGATATTTAGGTCATCTGTTGCTTTGCCTTGAGCGTCAGTAACTTCAAATGAGATTTCTGCGCCAGAAGGTGCTTCAAAAGCATGAACTTTAACATCAGTTGATCCGCTTTCAATAAGAGCAGCTCCTGAAGTTGTGACCATTGTATCTTTACCACCGATCTTTTTAGAAACATAAGTGTCAAAATAAGGTGCTTCGATACCACCTAATACAACAGTTTCAGTTTTTCCGCATCCGACAAGACTAGTTACGCCAACCGACAATAATGCAGCGGCGCCTAAAACGTAAATAAATTTACTTTTTTTCATAATTTTATCCTCCAAATTTATTTACACTTTCATTTGATACAAATTGAAAATGATTACAAAATTATAAAAACGGAAATATAAAAAAGATATCAAATATTTAAAAAACTTAATACCATCTTAATATTGACAAAATTATTAAATCAAAAAAGTTATGAGTGCAATGACGAAAAATACGACAGCAACAGCAAATATAGGTAAAAAATTAAATTTATCTCTTTTTCTCTTTTCAATTCGTGCATCTCTATATTCGACTGGATCTTTATATTTTTTTTCGCCAGTTTTTTTCATAACGCTAATTAAATTACTGAACCCATATCCAACCAAATCAAAAGTTCCTTGATTGCCAATTATTTGAAATCCGCCAAGCCCAAAAACAATAAAACCACTAATAAATGAAGCGTTGCATACTCTTGTTTTATTTTCTAAATCAGTATTAGAAAAATAGTAAAACAACAAAAACAAAACTACTCCTATAACAGCAGCTATAGCGAATTGAATTAAAATATCTATTAATTTACGTGTTCGTTCTGTCATGTTAATCTCCTAATTATAATAAAGTAAGAAAAAATAAAATCAAATGATTACTGTATTTTTCAACACAAAAATTATTTTAACCAAACATAAATAGAACAAAAATTGAAGATTAAATAAGTTTTGTTATTGTTATACGGATTAAGTTCTTGTCACACCATTAATTGAATTATCACCGATATTGTAATTAAAACTTAAAGTATATGTTTCGATATATTCTATGCTTGAAGTGTAATCATGATATAAACAATCTGCTCTAAAATTAAGTTTTATTTTATATCCTGTAATTGTATTACCATCAATAATAAAATCACTTTTAAAAGACATAATTGAATAATTCTTCTTTTCGATAACACTAGTTATAAAACCAGTTCCGTTATTATTTAAAGTAAATGTATCTTCAGAATTGAATTCAGCTCCTGAAACATGATATTTAAAACTTATGCTTTCCTCAGTAATCTAATTTATCGAAAAATAATAAAAATTTATTTCAGAAGTTGAAAAATCTATATCAAAAGAAATATCGTTAAGATCGTTATGAATTTGGACATAAACTGAATTTTCTTTAGTAATTACGTCTGTGATTTCTTCAAAAGATAATGATTGATCAAAATCACATTTATTAAATGGATAATTTATTTCTTTTACATAGTAGTTAATTTTTATAGAGTTGTCAGTAAAGACAATATTTTGATATTCATTTGCTCTAAAAACTTTATTTTTGGTTGCATCAATAAAAGCTTTAGAATTATTTATGCCTTTAACATAAGTAAAATCACGAAAATTAAGAGAAACATAATCAGTTACTCTAAGATATTTTTTTAAATTGTTTTCCTCAAGTGAGAACTCATAAAGAAAAACCTCTCTACCTTGGACTTTGTAGCCATTATATTTGTAATTGTCATTACCAATATGATATCCATTACCAATTTCAGATGTTTCAATAATATAAATGAGATTTAGTAAATTATCGCTATCAATCGTAAGTGACAACTTCTTCTTATTAACGGAAGAATAAGAAACTTTGTCACAAGATTCTTCACTAACACCTTAAAATATATATTGTTTGTTTTTTTCAAAATAATCCATAGAAGAAATTGCTTTACTAGAATCTTCAAGCGCCTTTATTGAAATCTTTAAATCAGTAGATAAGTACCCAATCTGAAACCCCATAATAGATTCTCTTAAAAAATTACTTAAAACCAAAGTAAAAGCGCCACTATTGGTTCTTAGATAATTTATTGGCATATCAGAACAAGTAATTATTGTTTTATTTGTTTCTTCCTTTTTGTAGGTTCCTTCTTTGTTTAATGTGATTTTTTCATCTGCAACCTCTTCAAGTGCTCCATACATAAATCTTAATTTACTTGATTTTGCATTGGTTTTGTCCAAAGAATATCGATAGGTGACAAATCCATTGCATTAAAATCAAAATAAATGGCTATTAGTATATTTTTTGCTGAATATTTGCGTTAGCATTGACAAAGTTTGACAAATTTAATCAAATAACACATAATTTTTTTAACACAAAAGATCGATGCATTAGAATTTGTCAATTCCAGTGCAATTAATATTTACTCTTTATTATGGAGTCTTCCTTGTGTTTCTTCTTAGGTTAAATTATTGGTTTTAATTTAACCTTTTTGTTTGGAATTCTTTTTATATTGATTAAATCTAAAAACTTTTTTCCAAACTTATTTTTTATTAAATCGTATGGGCATTGGTTGTTTTGAGATTCACGTACATATGAATTGATATTTGAATACATTTTATCAATTTGTTCTTGGGTAATATCATTTAACGACTTTCCTTTAGGGCAAAAATATTGAACCAATCTATGATCGGATCCGCATTCCGCTTTATCACTTAAATTATATGGCCTAGTAAAAAAAGATTTACATTTTATAAGACCGTCACAATCATATTCAATGTTATAAAAAGTAGTGAATTCTGACCCATTATGAGCAATATTGATAGCGAAAATTTTGTAGAATAATTCGTCCCCGATTTTCTTTTTTATATTTCTTATAGCATAATCAACTGACCTTGGATTGCCTTTTTGAATTAATGTTCCATATTGGAAACCATATTTTTTAAAAGTTTTGGTTAGAATAGACTTCTTATCATTAATTTTTCCAATTACTGAATCGAATTGCATAATATTTTTAGACTTATTATGTTCGATATAGTCGATATAATCTGAATAAGTTTTATTAACATAGGCCCTAACATCTTTTTTACAATATATTTCTTTTGGTTTTATATATTCGTGTTTATAAACAACATATCTTCTTAACATATGAGCTTTTGTCTTAAGTTCTCCACGATAAATTATTCTTCTTATTGTTCGTTCTGAACACATAGATTGAAGCAGTTTTGAACCAACATAAATATGATGCAATGATTGACCATTAGATACGACACCTTCATAAATAATTTGGTCGATATAATCTAAATCGTTTCTAGACAAATGTGTGTGCATTCTTGATCGAGAAACATTTATAGAATAATCATCAACTTTTTCAAAATTATAGAATATCTTTTCTTGTCCACAATATGCTTTTTTAGGACACAAATTGCAAATATAAAATTTATTTTTAAAGTCGCATCTAATTTAAGCGCCAGCAATAATTTCAATATTCCTTTGTAATTCTCTATAAATTGTTGAAGGATTGCATTTTAAGAATTGTGATATTTGTTTAACTTTATATCCAAGTTCTAAATAAGCTTGAATTTTTAGTCTTTTATCTCTATTCATCCTTGTATATTTCATTTTTTACCTCCTATTTTTTTAAATACAAGGAAGACTCTTATTAATTTTACTCTAATTGCATAAACTATTGCGTTAACTTTGTCATTTATCAAAATAACTCCAAAATCAACCAATTTCAATAAAATATTTATAAATAAATATTATTATGATAGAATATAAACCGCTTTTTAATAAAGGGAGGTACCACTTATGAATATTAGAAACGTTGCAATTATAGCCCACGTCGATCACGGAAAGACCACTTTAGTCAATGAATTACTTAAGTGCAGTGGTACTTTTAGAGAAAACGAAAATACTTCAAACTTATCAATGGACAGTGATCCAATCGAAAGAGAAAGAGGAATCACTATTTTAGCTAAAACCACCAGTGTCATGTATGAAAATTGTAAAATTAATATTCTTGATACTCCAGGGCACGCTGACTTCGGAGGAGAAGTCGAGCGTATTATGCACATGGTTGACGGCTGTTTGCTTTTAGTTGATGCTTTTGAAGGCACCATGCCACAAACAAGATTTGTTTTAAAGAAAGCCATTCAAGCTCATGTAAAACCAATCGTTATTATAAATAAGGTTGATAGAGCAAATGCAAATCCAGCTAAGGCTGTTGATGAAGTTTTACAATTATTTATGGAACTTGGCGCTACCGATGATATGCTCGATTTTAAAGTTGCTTACACAAGTGCACTTAACGGAACAAGTTCGTTAGATCCATCTCCAAGCAGTCAAAAACCTGGAATGAGTTGTATATTTGATTTAATTCTTAAAGAAATTCCTGAACCACAAGTTACAGTTGATGGCCCTCTTCAAATTCAAGATGCTTTACTTGATTACAACGATTATGTCGGAAGAATGGGTGTTGGACGTGTTCAAAGAGGAACAATTCATTTAAATGATATCGTCACTTGCGCTCGTTTAGATGGCACTCAAAAACAATTCAAAATTTTAAAATTAATGGGTTATAGAGGATTTTCTAGAGTTGAAATTAAAGAATGTTCAGCTGGAGATATTTGTGCTTTTGCTGGTTTAACTGATCTTAATGTTGGAGAAACTATTTGTGATCCAACCTGTGTTGAACCTTTACCAAAACTTCATATTGATGAACCAACTTTACAAATGACTTTCGGTGTTAACTCTTCTCCATTTAGTGGAAAAGATGGCAAATTATTAACTGCTCGTCAAATTGATGATAGATTATCAAAAGAAGTCCAGAGAGACGTTTCTCTTCGTGTTTCTAGAGTTCCTAACACAGAAACTTGGGTTGTTTCAGGAAGAGGCGAATTGCACCTTGGAATCTTAATTGAAAATATGAGACGTGAAGGATTCGAACTTGAAGTTTCTCGTCCAAAAGTCATTATAAAAGAAATTGATGGTGTTAGATGTGAACCATTTGAAGATTTAAGTATAGAAATACCAAACGATTTTGTTGGAGATATTATGACTACTTTAGGTAGTCGTGATGCCCAATTAATCGATATGGACGCTAACGATGTAAATACAAAAATAAATTACGTTATTCCATCACGTGGATTAATTGGATTTGTTTCAAATTTCTTAACATTAACTAAAGGTTACGGAATTATCGCTCACACTTTTAAAGATTTTAGACCAGTTTCATCTGCTGCTAAAATTGGCGAAAGACAAATTGGTGTTCTTGTTTCAACTGATACTGGACCAGCCACTCCTTATGCTATGGAGCACGTTGAAGAAAGAGGTGTTATGTTTATTCATCCAACCGATCCGATTTACGAAGGTATGATTGTTGGAGAAAATAAATATGATACAGACTTAGCTGTTAACGTCTGTCAAACTAAGAACTTAACTAATCAACGTAGTGCTAATAAGAATCAAACAGTCGTCTTAAAAACACCTCGTAAACTCACTCTTGAAGCTTGCTTAGATTACATTAACTCCGATGAATTAGTTGAAATTACTCCAAACTATTTCCGTATGAGAAAAAGAATTCTTGGACTTGCTGATCGTAAGAAATACGAAGCAAAATTCAAAAAAGAATTATAATCAATTATTTCAAAAACCACTGCCAATCGGCAGTGGTTTTAATTTATTCGATACTTTTTAAGCTATCAGCCATATCAATTTTATCTATTCGATAAGAAATCAATATATTGACTGAAAATGCAGTAAAGAAGCTTATTATAAATGCATAAATATAAGATGGCCAACCAACAAAATAAGTCCAACTCACGAGCGGAGTTGTGTTGGTTCCAAGAACCAATATTTCAAGAGGCAAGCCTAAGAACATTCCTAATATTGCACCAACAGCTGTCAAAATCATAACTTCGTAAACAAGTGATTTAGCAATTTCAAATCTAGAGAAACCTAAAACTCTTAATGTAGCAATATCTCTTCTTCTTTCTTCAAAATTTAAAATTGCAAGATTAATTAAAACTACCACCGCTAACATTATCGCAAAAACCAAAATTGTATTCGTCATTGAACGAACATTTGACATATAAGATTCAATCATTTCTTGATTATCCGCATATGTTTTTGAATAATTAACACCATTTAAAGCATTGACCTTTTCTTTTAATTCTTCAGGAGAATACCCTTCTTTAATATCGGCCCAAGCATTTGTTCGAGTAGTAAATAAATCTGGCATTGTTTCAGTATATATAAATAATCCATGGCAAGCAAAAGCATAAAATACTTTTGAAATTTTAATTTTTTGCGACTCACCTCCAACACTAAAACTAACTTCATCGCCTTCTTTTAAACCTAAATCGTTAGCTTGTGCCTCTGACATTCCGATACCGGTTTTATCCCAAACTCCACCTTCTAAAGAATCGTCAAATCTAAAATTTCTAGCATCAGAGTCAAAATAATAAATTGACATTTCCGATGTTTTTGTGCCTGTTTCTCCAGAATAAATAACATTAGTTTGAGAAATAGTAAATTCATCAACTCTATCCATTCCATCGATTTTTAATAAATCATCTTTAACAGTTCCTATCTCTTGATTGGACGAATAAGCAATTACAAGATCAGCACTGTAAACGCCATATAAATCATTATCTTTTCCTTTGTTTATGGTGTCATTTATTCCAAATCCACAAATTGATAATCCAGTACATCCCATGACACCAAGAATAACCATTATTGATTTTGCTTTATGAACTTTAATATTTCTTAAAGCCATCATTAATGAAGTGTGTTTAACTTCGTTATTAACTTGTTTAAATTTAAGAGCAGGAGCAGCTGGTCTCATCGATTTTGCTGGAACATAACTCAATTCTCTTCTAATTACCGAATAAGTCAATAATGAAATCAAAACCACGACTCCAAGTAGCATTGCTCCCGATGCCATCCATGGAAAACTATATCCCATTGCAGGTAATTCGTATAAAATATTGTACTTAATATTCATTACTGCAGGTAAAATAAGCGGCCCACAAATTGCGCCAAGTATGACTCCGATTATTCCAATTACAGTCATAAACGAAACATAATAAACAAGTATTTTTGTTTTTGAAATACCTAAAGCCTTCATTGTGCCTATTTGTAATCTTTGCTTCAACATCATTTGTGTGATTGTTGTCAAAACAACCAAAATAGCAACAGCGAAGAAAATAAGTGGGAAACAATATGTCAATTGCTCACTTTGAATAATGTCGTTTTGAATAACGGCATTCGATGGATAATTCTTTTTACTCAAACAAGCCATCAATTTATCCGAATTATTTATAGCAAAATAGTTTTCAATTTCTGAAATGACCGAATCAGTTCTATTATCATTAGCAAGCTTAATAATATATTGATTGAATATATTTTTTACACCTGTTGTTAAGTCATTTTCTTCTTTTGATTCAAGAATATCTTTTTTAATCAATTCTGAACCAGCAGAAATTATAAAATCAAACGAGTCTTTATTAGCAGTTATATAAGCTAATATTGTGGTTTTTAAAGTTCCATCAGGTAAAGAATTAGCTAGATTCAAGACATCTTCATAAGTTATTTGGGAAGATATTAAACTAATTACAGAATTAACAAAAGTTCTTGTTCCCATCATATAATAAGGAGGATTAAAAGTAGTATTTTGAATATTTTCTGGATGACGCATTATTCCATTTACCGCAATATTAAATGTAGTATTGCTATTACTGAATGCATCATCGATATTTTTGTCAATCAATTTATAAAATTCATCTTTATTATTTTTAATAAATTCCAAAATTTGATCAGCTTGTTCACGTGTTAACTTGAGCTCTTCATAATGATAATTTATGTAAAGTTGAGCATAAGCAACAAGGCTGTTGTAATCTTTTAATAAAGATTTAGCAACTTGTTTTACAGCAGTTGAATCAAAAGATACAGGAAGAGTAGTTCCTAATTCAAATTGATCGTATGATTTTAAAGTGTAACTTTCGATTGTGTTACGATCAACAAAGAAGAAGTCCTCGTTTATATAGGTATCATCTTCTTTATATTCGGTGTCATATTCTTTATTCAATGTTGGCCTATCATACGAAATAAGACCATAACTAGAAATGCTCCCAATATTTGATGGAATTAGCAATCTTTTTTCAACAACGCTTCCTTCACCAGCCATTTCATTAATTTTAGTCGTTTCAGTTGAAATATTAGCAGCGGTATCTAACTCAAGGTTCATTGTAACCCAAATATCAGCTAAATTTCCGTTTTCACTTGAATAAACTTCGTCAACTCTACGAGAAAATTCAATAGAATTGGAACTTAAACCAGTAAATAACGTTACTGAAATTCCAATTATAAAAACAATAGCAATTAATTGCATTAAATTGCGTTTTAGCTCTCTTTTTAAACTTTTAAAAAGTGTTTTAAATAATCTCATTTACCACTCAATCTCCTTGGCGGTTTTAGGATTTTTAATAATTTCATTAGAAACAATTTTTCCGTCATTAACTTTTATGATGCGATCAGCGATTACACTTAATGCCTTGTTATGAGTAACAATAATGACTGTTTTATTTTGTTCACGACTTACTTTCCGTAATAAATCCATGATTGAAGCACCGGTTTTACTATCAAGAGCGCCAGTTGGCTCATCACATAACAATATTGTTGGATTTTTAACTAAGGCACGAGCAATAGCACCTCTTTGTTGCTCACCTCCACTTAACTGACTTGGAAAATTTTTCTCTCTTCCAGAAAGGCCAACAAGAGTAAGAATTTCATGCGAATCGAAGTGTTTATCAACTAAACTTGAAGCTAAATAAACATTTTCATAAGCATTTAAAGAAGGCATTAAATTATAAAATTGGAAAACAAAACCAATATCAAATCTTCTGAATTTTGCTAATTCTTTTTCGCTCATCATCGTAACATCTTTGCCATTTAGAATAAACGTTCCATAAGTAGCTCTATCCATTCCACCTAATATATTAAGTAAAGTAGATTTACCTGCTCCGCTTGGTCCTAAAATAACAACTAATTCACCTTTATTAATTTCAAAACATGCATCTTTTAAGGCAATAATTTCAGCTTCGTTTCTTTTTTTATTACCATAAATTTTGGTAAGTCCCTTAACAATGATTTGCGCTTGAGAAGGAATGTTGTCGCCATCCTTTTCTGAAGTTAATGAAAGAGTATTAAAAGCAATATCCTTTGCCAATCCCTCTTCTTTTTCTTTAATTTCATTATTTCCAAGATTTTTTTCTTCTTCCATAACAATAACTCCTCTCTCTTATAATAATGGCGCGAATAAACGAATAATGCTCCAATAAATTCTAACAATAACAGGCTTATTTAAATAAACTTCCGATTTAACTATTTTAGATTTTTTAATAATATAATCCATATCTTTTTTAACTTCTAATACAGATTTTGTATAATACAATTCAATTGCATCTTCAAAGTGAAGATACATACTTCTAAAATCAAAATTAATTGTTCCAACAGTAGCCACTACATCGTCGACAACCATCATTTTGGCATGATTAAAACCTGGAGTATATTCATATATCTTCACTCCGGAAGCTAGCAATCGACTATAGTAAGCTTTAGTTACTGAATAAACAAATTTTTTATCAGGAATTCCAGGCGTAACAATTCTTACATCAATTCCACTTTTAGCAGCTATATTTAATGCTTCTAATAATTCACTATCAGGCATCAAATAAGGCGTAGATAAATAAACATATTTCTTTGCTTTTAAAATCATGGATAAATAAACATTTTTTGCTCCGTCTTCTCCATCAAAAGGTATTTCTCCAAAAGGTTGAACAAAACCATCTGGTTTAATATTTCGATCACAAAGTTCTTTGTTTTTTATAAAAGAATAATCCATAACATTTTCTTTATTTATATTCTTTTTATTACGAAATTGTGCATCCCAAGTTGATAAAAACAACGAAGTTAAGCCATTAACTCCTTCGCCCTTTAACATAATAAAATTATCTTTCCAATCACCAAAACGCTCAACCCTATTGATATACTCATCAGCTAAATTACATCCACCAGCAAATCCAGTAACACCGTCAATCACGATTATTTTACGGTGATCCCTGCTATTTTGACGTACATCAACAAATGGTCTAATAACATTAAAAGCAAAACATTTAATCCCGTCTTTTGCAGCATCTTTTACAAATCGATAAGTCATTTTTTTTACACTGCCAAAATCGTCATAAATAATTCTTACATCGACACCTTGTTTTACTTTTTCTCTTAAAATTAGGTAAATATTATAAAACATATATCCGTCTTCAATAATGAACGATTCAACAAAAATGAATCTCTTTGCCTTTTGAAGTTCTTCTAAAATGTGAGGATATCCATCTTGTCCATAAGGATAATAAATTGTTTCTGTATTTTCATATAAAGATGCAATACAATTCTTATCTAAATAATTAGCAATAGGTGCTAATTCACGGTCAATAACAGCTAATTTTTTAAGTTCTTTTGTTGAATCAATTCTGGTAATAGCAAGACGATTATTCATTTTATCGTTTCGCTTTACTCTCATGCGCTTTGTTGTCATTTTGTTAGCAAATAAGATATACAAAATGATACCTACAATTGGAAGAGCGACAATAGTAAATAGCCACGTATTTTTAAAATCGTTTTGAGTTCTACTATTAACTAAGAATAAGCAAACAACCAAATCTATCACATATATAACTACAATCGGTATATAAGAATAAGCTCTAAAAGATTCGTAAAGCACAAGAAGATAAATAAAGCCAATAATCGTCAATAATTGTAGCAAAAAAAGTATTCCGAAAATATATAAACGGATATGAGAAACTCTTTTTCTTTTTGGACCAGTTCTCTTTTTCATATTGCCTATATGTATTTTATCAATACATATACTATTTTTCTACAAAGTCGATGATTTCTTCAAAACTATTAACTAAAGGAACGTTAGCTTTGCTTAAAACTTGAACACTATTATGTCCTTTTGTAAATAAAATGCAATGCATTCCTAATTCATTTGCAACTTCATAATCGTGATAGGTATCTCCTATCATCAAACATTCAGAAGATTTTATGAATTTTTTATGAATAAATTCTTTTCCGTAACCGATTTTTCCAGAAGCTTTAAGATCGCTGCAACCTACTAAATCAGTAAAATAATCGTAAATACCCAACATTTTTGTTTGATCAATCAATAAATTAATTTCGCTTGCTGATAAAATATACAAACCAAAACCATCTTCTTTTAATTTCTTTAAACTTGAAATAACAGAAGGATATAGTTTTGTTTCCTTTTCAAATTGTCTTAAATATTCACTAAAAAACATTTCACAAATGTCTGAATAATCGATTTTATTAAAATCAAAACCAGCAAATTCATAATAATTTTTAACTGGAAAACAAAAATTATCTAAATATGTTTCTTTGCTTAATTTTTTGATGCCCCATTTAGCAAAAATTGAATTTTCAATATTGTAACAAAGGTCCACATCATCTAAAAGTGTTCCATTAAAATCAAAAAATATGTATTTGTATTTCATAAATTCTCCTACTTCAAAGCAAGACTTATACGAGCAATAATTTCTTGCTCTTTTTCAGCGTATTCTTTGTAATTTCCCCCGTAAAGCCCTATTCTTTTATCCAATTCTTCAGATTCTTTGAGGTCTCTAAATAGGATTTCCATCAAGGCAATTTCGTCATTTTTATTTGCCATATTTGAGTAAAACATATATATTTCAATTTCATCTAAAATAGCCTTTTTGATAATTAAAGATTTATTTAAATCACGACCTTTTATTTTGTCATAAACATTTATTAAATCTAATAATAAATTCTTAGTGCTTTTATATTTATTAACAATTTCGTTCTTTGGTAGATTAAGTGTTTCTTTAGTTTTTAAAACTTTCTTGTTGCCTTCGTCAGTCACAGCTTCAACAAAAAACTCTTTTGATGCTCCACACATTGGACAAACATCAGCATCTTCAAAAATTGTTCCACATACTTTGCACTTATATTTCATTTTATTTTCTAAATAACATAGCTTTTTCAATATCAGAAATTTCTTTTATGATATTGCCGCTTAAATTGTAACTTCCTTCTTCAGTAACTAAAATATCATCTTCAATTCTAATCCCAATTCCAAGTTCTTTAAAATATAAACCAGGTTCATCACTAATGATATTTCCAGCAACTAATGGCAAATCTCTTCTACTGATATCATGAGTATCAAGGCCAATATGATGAGAAATATTATGAAAATAATAATTTTTAATATCTTCCTTATTTTTAATAAGAGCGGCATTTAAACAGCCATTAGCAAGGAAATCAATTGTTTTTTCTTGAAGTTCTTTAATTGTAACTCCTGGTTTAATCCAAGTAATAACAGCTTTATTACAACCTAAAACAATGTTATAAATCTTCTTTTGTAATTCAGTGAATTTTCCATTAACAGGATAAACACGACTGATATCAGCGCAATAGCCATTATTCTTGCTACCAAGATCTAATTGTAAACATTCACCATCATTAATTCTTCCGACAGGTGTTGGATAATGTAAAACAGTTGCATGAACACCACTTGCACAAATTGTAGGAAAACTCAAAGTACTATAATCATAACTTTGAATTGTATAATAAAATAAACTACTAATTTGATATTCAAACATTCCAGGTTTTAAAGACATCATAATTTTCTTTAATCCAATATTAGTTTTAGAAATAGCTTCTTTAAATTCTTCAATTTCTTGAGGAGATTTTACCATTCTTAATTTCATTAAAATTGGATAAACATTTCTAATTTCAATATTTGTGTAATTAAGACTCAAACTATTAGCTAATTGGACGGTATATAAATCATCGCCAATTTTTAATTCTGAATCTAAATCCAAATATAAGTGAGTATAAAAACCATAAGTTTTATCTTTTCCACTAATAAACATATCTAATTTGGCAGAAAAAATATCTAAACCAAGAACGTTTTCAATACCGCTTAATTTGCTGGCTTCATCGCTAGTAAGTCTTTTTCCAGTCCATTTTTCATTGACTTCGTTATATTCACTAATAAACAAAAATTCTTTTAAAATGCCATCACACTTAGCAAGCAAATAAATTGATCCTTCTTGCTCAATATTTGTTAAATAATAGAAATTTCTATTAGCTGTATAAGGTAAAGTTTCATCTTCACTATATTTTTTAGCTACTCCAGCGTACATGACTACAACGCTGTTATCTTCAATTTCTTTAAATAATTTATTTCTTCTTTCAGTAAATTCTTTTGTTTTTATCATAATTTTTCCTCCATATTTAAAAGTTCATCAACAGCACCCTTAATTTCAGGAAGATTTATATCAAAAACTTTCCCTTGATCAACTAATTCACTATTTCCTTCAACTATAGGAAGTTGACACAAAACTTTTGTACCAATTGATTTAGCCACCTCTTCAATTTTGCTTTTGCCATAAATATAAATTTTATTTCCGCAATTATCACATTTTACATAAGACATGTTTTCAACAATGCCTAAAATAGGAACATTCAATTGTTTTGCCATATTTACAGCTTTTTTAACAATTAAAGAGACTAAATCTTGAGGTGAAGTAACAATAATAATTCCGTCTAAAGGAATTGATTGAAAAGTAGTTAATGTTACATCGCTTGTTCCTGGTGGCATATCTATTAATAAATATTCTAGTGCTCCCCACACAACGTCTTTATAAAATTGACCTAACAAGGTGGTAACTAAAGCACCTCTCCATATGATTGGATCTTCTTCATTTTCTAAAAGCATGTTGCTGGAAATAATTTTTACATCATTTTTAGCCATAACTGGATAAATTAAGCCGTTTCCGTCTCCATATGCTCTTTCATGAATTCCAAAAGCCTTTGGAATAGAAGGACCAGTAATATCTCCATCTAAAATTCCAACCTTTTTACCGGCTTTTTTCAAAGCTGATGCTAATAAAGATGTTACAAAGGATTTTCCTACTCCACCTTTACCACTAACTATCGCCACTGTATGCATGATACAGCTTTGATCATTCAATTCTAATTGCTCTATTCTTGAAGAACAATTCTCAACATTGCAAGAATCGCAATTATGTGTACAATCACTCATTTTTATCTCCCATCTATCGATTTCAATATTTCAGTTTCTTTAAAACTAATGACTTTTACTTTAAACAAGAATTTTGATTCGAGTTCATCTAAATCTAAATCTTTCGTTGCTAAAAAATCTATCTGTATTTTAACATTAAATTCTAAATGTACTAAATCAAAATGATTAATTTTTAAATAATGTTTAAAAAGATCAAATTTGCTTTGATCAACTTCAACTCTAACGGCCAATTTCTCTTCCAAAAGAAATTTAGGGGCCTTATCAACTGTTTCGCTTGCAATTTCTACATACGTTCTCAATAATCTTCCAGAACCAAGTAAAGTTCCGCCAAAATAACGAACAACAATTAATAAAACATTAGTTAAATTGTTTCTATTTAAAATATCTAACATTGGTTTGCCTGCAGTTCCACTCGGTTCGCCGTCATCACTAAATTTTTGATTATTTTTTAAAACATAAGCATAACAATAATGTCTGGCTTTAGGAAATTTCTTTTTATATTCTTTTAATGTTGCTTTTAATAAGTTTGCATCAAAAAAAGGCACAATTATTCCAATAAACTTCGATTTTAGAACAGAAATTTCACTAATATTTTCGTTTTTTATAGTACATGTATTTTCCATACATAAAATATTGTATTTAATATATAATATGAAAGCAAAGTAAAATTATGAACGAAAAAATTAAATGTAAAAAATGCGGATTGCTAATCGATGAAGATTCTAATATCTGTCCTTATTGTGGATTTCCTGTCCATCATGAAGATGAAGATAAAACCGAGCCTCTTAAAGGTGAAGTTGTTGAACACCCTCACCATCAAGAAACTCAAAAAAGGAGCTTCAATCCTTTTCAGTTTGAATCACGTGAATTTAAAACATCGATTTATAAACAAATTGTTTGTTTTTTGATTGGTTTTGTTGGCTTACAATTAATCAGTTTACTTATTAGTGTAATAATTAAAGCCGTAAATCCTTATTATTTACTAACAATTACATATCAAGGAATGGTAAATTTTGCTATTTATAGTATCTTGTTTGGTGTACTCCTTCTAGTTATTAATAAAGAACTTATTCCACTATTAAATGATTTTAAAATTCCAAAAACTTGGCTCAATGGTATCG
>Ga0172377_10003086_pt1 | contig 17089 bp, 13 predicted proteins | sample Pumphouse3metaG_FD_119749 | JGI IMG/M metagenome (GOLD analysis project Ga0172377, IMG submission 119749) | Leachate microbial communities from a municipal landfill in Southern Ontario, Canada - Pumphouse #3 metaG | ecosystem: Engineered > Solid waste > Landfill > Unclassified | place: Canada...
ACTGCAAATATCCGTAATTTTTCTATAAGTAGCGCAAGTTTTATTGTATTTTTGCAGCATTATATAATAAAGGAAAGGAAAATAATGCTTTATAACGAGTTTTCTTTGCCCAATGGGCTGAGAATTATACATGAACCTACAAGTTCAAAAGTGGCTTATTGTGGTCTGGCTATTAACGCCGGAACGCGCGATGAACTGTCCGATGAGAAGGGTATGGCTCATTTTGTTGAACATTTGATATTTAAAGGTACGACAAAGCGAAAAGCATGGCATATTCTTAACCGCATGGAGAACGTGGGTGGTGATTTGGATGCCTATACGAATAAGGAAGAAACAGTGGTTTATGCTGCTTTCTTATCCGAACATCTTGAGCGTGCTGTGGAATTGTTGGCGGATATTGTTTTTCATTCTACTTTCCCCAAACAGGAGATAGAGAAAGAAACGGATGTGATTTTTGATGAAATCGAGTCATATAAAGATTCGCCTTCCGAACTGATATACGATGAATTCGAAGGAATGTTATTTCGTAATCATCCGTTAGGCGAAAATGTTCTTGGCGATCCGGAGCAACTCCGAACTTTTACTCCAGAGAAAGCGCTGGCATTTACTCGCCGTTTATATCAGCCGGGTAACATGATTTTGTTTGTTCAGGGGAATTTTAATTTTAAAAAGATTGTTCGTCTTGCAGAGAAATACCTGACTGTAATTCCTGCCATGAAGGTTGAGAATAAGCGTTTGCCTCCTTCCATATATATTCCCGAAAAGTCGGTTGTTGATAAAGGTACTCACCAAGCGCATGTCATTATCGGCAGGCGCAGTTATTCGGCCCATGAAAGAAAGCGTATAGCACTTTGTTTACTCAATAATGTTTTGGGCGGTCCCGGGATGAATAGCCGATTGAATGTTATTCTCCGTGAGCGCCATGGTTTGGTTTATAATGTGGAATCTAATCTTTCTTCATATACGGATACCGGTGTTTTTAGTATCTATTTTGGGACAGATAATAAAGATATTGATGCTTGTCTAAATCTTGTTCGTGCAGAATTGAATCGGATGCGCGAACTCAAATTTACATCTTTACAGCTGATTGCAGCCAAAAAACAATTGATCGGACAGATCGGCGTCGGCTCTGATAATAATGAAAACAATGCGCTTGATATGTCTAAGATCTATCTACATTACAATAAATATGAAACGGCCGAGTCTGTTTTCAAACGTGTTGAGATGCTTACTTCGGATGATTTGTTGACTGTTGCGAATGAAATGTTTGATGAATCATCTTTGTCTGTGCTTATTTATAAATAATACAGGTATTAATAAAATTCATCGGATGAAAATTCTTTTTCATCCGATATAAATTTTAATAGAGCGATTTGGCAATTCCCATCTCTAATCCTCGCAACTCTGCTAGTCCACGGAGGCGGCCAATGCATGAGTAGCCGGGATTCGTTTTTTTCTTCAAGTCATCAATCATTTGGTGTCCGTGGTCGGGGCGCATAGGAATGGAAACTTTTCTTTTTTGTTGAATTTCGAGCAAAGTTTTCATCACTTGGTACATATCTACATCACCTTCCAGATGATTGGCTTCATAAAAATTGCCCTCTTCATCGCGTTTTGTACTGCGAAAATGGACGAAATTAATGCGGTCGGCAAAGCGTTTCATCATATCTATCAGATTGTTTGTGCTGCTCACGCCTAGTGAACCGGTGCATAGGCAAAGTCCGTTCGACTTATTCGGTACTGCATCAATCAAGGCCTGAAAATCCTCTGCGCTACTCATAATTCGCGGAAGGCCAAGAATAGAGCAAGGTGGATCATCAGGATGAATTACTAATTTAATGCCAACTTCATCGGCTATAGGACAAATCTCGTTTAAAAAATAAATGAGATTGGATCTGAGTTGCTCACGAGAAATGTTTTTGTAGCGATCGAGTTCTTTTTGGAGTTGTTCCAGTGTAAAGCTCTCTTCTGATCCCGGCAATCCGGCAATCATATTACGGGTAAGCAACTGTTTCTCTGCTTCGCTCATTTCTTCATAACGAGTTTTAGCTTTAGTCTTTTCTTCTATTGAATATTCCCTTTCTGCACTGGGGCGTTTCAATATAAAAAGGTCGAATGCTATATAGCTTGCACGTTCAAAGCGTAAAGCACATGATCCGTCGGGTAAGCGGTAGGCTAAGTCTGTGCGTGTCCAATCAAGTACGGGCATGAAATTATAAGTTATGATATAAATACCGCATTTACCTAAGTTGCGTAAGCTTTCCTTATAATTTTCAATATATTGTTTATAATTACCGGTTTGTGTTTTGATATATTCATGAACAGGTACGCTTTCGACAGCTGACCATCGTAATCCGAAAGATTCGATGAGCTTTTTCCTTTTCATGATTTCATTTATGGTCCAAGTTTCACCGTTTGGAATATGATGTAAAGCGTTGACGATGCCGGTGGCTCCTGTTTGTTTAATATCCCAAAGGCTTATAGGGTCGTTAGGCCCGTACCAACGCCAGGTTTGTTCTGCTAAGTACATGGTTTCTGCTTTAAAATTACATGGCATAAACATTGAATCCGCCGTCAACAACGGCTACGGTGCCTGTGACGAATTTTGAGGCATCGCTAATCAGGTATTGAATAGTACCACAGAGTTCTTCCGGTTTCCCCATCCGTCCGAAGGGCGTTTGCCGAATGACATCTTTTCCTCGTTGTGTCCAGCTACCGTCTGGATTGGTTAATAATGTGCGGTTTTGTTCTGTGAGAAAGAATCCCGGTGCAATAGCGTTAACGCGGATACCTTCGCCGAATTTCTTGGCAACTTCCGTAGCCATGAATGCTGTAAAGTTTGAGATTCCAGCTTTAGCTGCAGCATAGCCTGCTACACGTGTCATTGGCCGGAATGCAGCCATTGAAGAGAAATTGACAATGGTGCCGGATTTCTGTTCAACCATAGGCTTGAGGAATATTTGAGTAGGGAGAACGGTGCCACAAAGGTTTAGATTAAGCACTTTCTCGAATTCGTTTACTTTCAAGTCGAAGAAGTTTCCTGTTGGGGAAATGACTGATCCCGGAATATTTCCTCCGGCTGCATTGAGTAATGCATCAACATGTCCATAAGCTTTTAAAATATCGGCAAGGTTCTGTTTGAGAAGAGTTTCATCCAAAACATTTGTTTTCAGAAACATGGCTTCCCCACCGTTGGCTTTTATTTTTTCGATGATGGTGTTGCCAACTTCTGAATTACGGCCAAGGATTACTATCTTTGCTTTTTGCTCTGCGAGATAAGTTGCTATGCAGCGGCCGAGAATACCTGTTCCGCCAGTGACTACAACGACTTTGTTTTTTACACTAAATAATTCGTTCATGATAATAAGGTTTTAATTAATATGCGTGCTGTTATCGCACACAATGTGCAAATATAGTAATAAAATGTAACTTATAAAGCGTTGACGATGAAAAAATAAAGAAGGAGTTATTTTGTTTTTATTTGTTGAATGATTTAATGCTTTCTTGAAGTATGATTATGCTTTCCGGACCCATATTAAAGAGCAAATCGATAATACTTAAGTTGGGGAGGAATCCGTATCGTTCTTTAAAAACTTGGTAATAAGATACCGGTTTGAAGTTAGGGTCGGCGATAAGAAAATCTTTCTTGGGGTGAATTGTTTCACGAAAATCCTGCTCATCTTTAGTAAAGTCGGTATGGTAATATGTGGTATGTTTTATCTCGGGCTGTATATCTATCAAGTGACAAATCAAATGAAGCAATTCTTCGTTAAAATCGGCTAGAAAGGTATACTTCTTTTCATAGAAAAGGATAAAGTCGTCTTTATAATATTCGAAGAATGGGGTGCTGTTATAAGCTGATTCGATGGCATTCCAATGTAAGTGTCTCCAATTGCCATGGTCGGAAATACGGATATCTTTCATTTCGCATTTTTCATTATCGGTATGGATAACCGGAATGGTGAGAGCCAATTTTCCGTTAGGTCCCGCAATAATGCAACGATTATGATAGGCTTGTTTCATGTAATGGTCATGCTGTTCGATAAATATTTTATCGTAAAGGAACAATTTGGTGTAATATTCAATCGGTGCCAGGTAAGCAGAGGAAAGGTATGCGGTTTTCATCGATAATATTTTTAATTCACAGAATTAAAGAATCGTTTCCAGCGATAGCCATTGAATAAGTCTGTTTCACTTTTTTTGGAGAACCAGATAAAGATAGGTTTTCCGATAATATGATCTTGCGGAACAAAACCAAAAAGCCTTGAATCGGAAATGTTTACTGAATTGCCGGAGGTCATCCAATAGTAATTCTTTGTAAAATGGCAATAAGTACTTGGGTGGTTATCAATATAGAGTATTCCGTTCTTTATTTCAGCATTTTTACCTTCGTGGAGGACAAGAGTATTACGTAGAAGAACAATGTTCCATGGATTTACACGGATAGAAAGACCTTTTCCCGGTACGACAAAAGCTTTCATCGTTGTTATTTGTTTTTGTAGTTGAGGCTTTATCCAACATTCTCCGTGTATCGATTGTTTTAACAAATAATATTCATAGGAACTGAAGCTACGAATATGTCCCTGTTTAGAGTTGCCCATTAGCCTGTTTGGGGAGATTGACAGAAAAGTCAGTAAAGAATCCATTTGCCCTTCTTTGGTTGTGGGGTAAACATACAATTGTTTTTTGTCCGGGTTGTTTTCTGTTTTACGTATAACGTTTGAGAATAACGAATCAGTGAGCAAAGTATCACCCGGAACACCGATGCAGCGTCCGATAAAGACTTCGCGTTCATCAATGATTTTTGATGCTTTTGAAGCAGGATTATTAAAAACGACAATATTCTCTTCTTTAACTAGTCTTTCTCTCCAGCGATGGTAGGAGAACGCTGACATCAACGGCAAACGTAATCCGTAACTCCATTTGTTAACGCAGATACGCTCGCCATCTAGTAAGGTATTCCCCATTCCGGAAGAAGAAGGTATGAAACAGGACGTAAAAGCAAATACTCGCAGCAATATTACCAAAAATGTTACTGTTGAAAAAGCTATAATCCATTTAATACCCTTCTTCATCGAAGCATTAATTACGATCTACCCATTTAAAGATACGATTCCATCGTATTTTTCCATCAAACCAATTGCGGTCTTTGTCAAGTGAAAGCCAGATAATAATTGGTTTTCCAACAATATGGTCTTCCGGTACGAATCCCCAGTAACGAGAATCGGCTGAGTTGTGACGGTTATCGCCCATCATCCAATAATAATCCATTTTGAAAGTGTAAGTATCGGTCTTTTTCCCGTTGATATAGATGCCATCAGCCTTTTGTTGCAAAGTATTTCCTTCGTAAGCATGTATGCATCGTTCGTATATGGGTAGATTATTGTTGGTAATTTTGATGGTCTTTCCTTTGGCCGGTATCCAAATTGGACCATAATTGTTGCGGTTCCAATGTGTGTAGAGGTCCTGAGGATACATTTGTCCGGCATATTCTTCCGGTTCCATGATAATCTTGCTAATCAGTTTTTTATTTGCCAATAAGGTATTATATGTTTTTTTTGTTAGCGGTAGATGATAGACCGGAGCCAATTGCCCCTGCGAATTGCGACAAGTCAGTCCCATTTGCAACAGATTATTTCCCCAATTGGTATCCATTAACATTTGATCTTCCTTGCTGATACCTAAATTTCGAAAAATTTCTTCAGTGATATATGTTCCGGTAGTTTGTACGAAGTAGTTGTATTGTAGATTCTTGGGATTCTTTGTAGCCTTGCCATTAATCATGACTTGTGCATTGATAATCTGTAATGTGTCACCGGGCAAACCAACACAGCGTTTTACATAATTCTCACGGCGGTCGACCGGGCGGTAGATGACTTTACCATATTCGTTGGGATTAGAAAGAATTTCTTTTCTTCCGGCATTATAATAGAGTTCGTAAATCGCTCTTTGTTGTGTGCGGTTCAAGCTATCCATATTTATAGGTTTCGGATAAAGTTGCTTGCCTTCTTCATAAGCAAGTGAGTAGAAATCTGTTTGTTGGTATTTGACGGCTACCGTATCTCCGGCTGGAAAATTAAAAACGACAATGTCATTTCGTTTGATTTTCCCGAAGCCCAAGGCCCGTTTATAATTCCAGTGCGGCCAGTCTAAATATGATTTACAATTGAAGATGGGCATTGTATGCTGTGTAAGCGGCATGGATAATGGTGTGTTCGGCTCCCGTGGTCCGTAACTCATCTTGCTTACGAAAAGATAATCTCCTACTAGAAGAGATTTCTCTAGAGAAGAAGAAGGAATTTGATAATTCTGGAAGACATATAGATTTACAAAATAAACGGCAATCAAGGCAAAGACAATGGCGTCTATCCAACTCATGATGCTTCTTGCCAATGGGTTCTTGAGATTTCGCCAGAAGGACCATGGTATTTTTTTTGTGATATAATTATCATAGATAAAAGGTACGACAATTAAACCCCACCAACTTCTAAGCCATATTAATATACCTAAATAGATAAGGGTTATTACGATAAATTTTATCCATTGTGCTTTTGATGCTCGTTTCATATTGTTAGTCTTTTAAAAAGGGAAATAAATCACTCATTTTCAAAAATCCTTGTTTCCCGATAGTGAATTCGGCGGCAAGTACCGCCCCTAAAGCAAATCCACTGCGGTTTTTCGCATCATGTGTGATAGTGATACTGTCAGCGTCGGAGTCATAACGGATGGTGTGAATGCCTGCTACTTCACCCTCACGGATGGAGTGAATAGGAATATCTTCTTTGGTCTTGGCTGTTTCTTTAGTCCAACTTGTTTTGCGGTCAATATTTTCAATAATGTTTTGGGCCAATGTGATGGCTGTTCCGCTTGGTGCATCTAATTTATGAATATGATGTGTCTCTGTCATGCTTACGTCGTAAACAGGGAATTTGTTCATGATTTTGGCCAAATAGTTGTTAACAGCCGAAAAGATTGCTACGCCAAGACTGAAGTTGGATGACCAGAATAATGTTTTTCCCTCTGTTTCGCAGAGTTTTTTAACATCATCTTCGTGATCGTTCATCCATCCTGTGCTTCCCGAAACGAGTTTCACTCCGGCTTTAAATGCTTTCAGACAATTACTGTAAGCAACTTTAGGATTTGTAAATTCAATAGCTACATCGGCTGTTTTGAATGTTTCAGATTCAAAAGCTTCTGGATTATTGATGTCTATTTTGCAAACAATTTGATGCCCGCGTGAGAGGGCAATCTTTTCGATTTCTTTGCCCATCTTTCCATAACCTATCAAAGCTATTTTCATTGTTTTCTGACTTATGTTTTGATTATTAATTGCAAAGATAAGATTTTTATTACATTTGTCGAATATTTTATTGAATTGTTAACATGGAACAGCTACTTCATTATATTTGGAAACATAAAATATTTCCTCTTAACACATTATACACTACAGGAGGATTATCTGTTGAAGTTATTGATGCGGGATTGCATAATTCCGATTCCGGACCGGACTTCTTTAATGCTAAATTGAAAATTGATGGTACGGTTTGGGTGGGCAACGTAGAGATACATACGCTTTCGTCTGATTGGTATCGTCACGGACATGATCGCGACAAAGTGTACGATTCGGTAATCTTGCATGTCGTGTCGACGGTTGATTGTGAAGTGCTTCGCTCCAATGGTGAACATATTTCTCAAATACAGCTCACTTGTCCAGAGAAGGTAAAGTCTCATTACGATGAATTATGTTGTGCTGATAAATATCCTCCTTGCCATTCGATAATATCTTCACTCTCGCCGTTTATGGTTCATTCGTGGCTCACGGCATTGCAGGTTGAACGGTTTGGGCAAAAAGCCAAACAGATAGAAGAGCGCTTAAAGCGTTGTAATGGTTATTGGACAGATGCTTTCTTTATTACAATTGCCCGTAATTTCGGATTTGGACTGAATGGTGATGCTTTTGAATATTGGGCAGGTTTGCTCTCTTTTGGGGCAATAAAAAAGTATAGAGATGATTTGTTTCAGGTGGAAGCTTTCTTTTTTGGTCAGGCTGGTTTGCTTGAGAAAGAAGATGGTGACGAATATTACATCCGTTTGAGAAAAGAATTTCTTTATATGCAGCATGTTTTTGATTTGCCATCAATGGATGCAACCAGGTGGCGTTTTCTTCGGTTAAGGCCGGATAACTTTCCATATATACGAATTGCTCAGTTGGCATATCTATATAAACAAGGAGAAGGATTATTCTCTAAATTAATGGAGATAAAGACATTGAAAGAAGTAAGAGAGCTCTTGTCTATTCATACTTCTGCTTATTGGGAAGATCATTATATCTTTGGTCGGCTTTCGGTACATCAAGAGAAAACGGTTGGCGTAAATTCGTTGAATTTGATCATCATCAATACAGTGATTCCGTTTTTATATGCGTACGGAGCCCATAAGTCGCAAGAAGAACTATGTAATCGTGCGGTTTCTTTTTTGGAAGAATTAAAGGTTGAAAATAATTATATTACTCGTAAATGGAACAAAGCCGGACTATCGGTTGCTACTGCGGGCGATAGTCAGGCTTTGATTCAATTGCAAAAAGAATATTGTGATAAAAAGAAATGTTTGTTTTGTCGTTTCGGTTATGAATTCCTACGACGGTAAACATCTTTTTTTATGAAGATAAATTTAGAACTTGAGAGTTACATTACCCATAATACGGTTATTAGTCACAGAATGAGTGTTTTTGACTTTACCATTTTCTAAATCTATTGTGCCGTATTTAGCTTTGCAGACAGTGCCTTCAATCCCAAATTTCCAATGAGGGAGGTTATAGGTTAAATCAAGGCCTACATTAGCCAATTGATCCATGTTCGTTGCATTTCCGTAGATTGGTGATGTGCTTTCTAAGGCGTCATTTGAGCCTAAGTTCTTCATATATCCAACGAAAATGCCTTCTTTCCATTTCTTTCCATAAACGATGTTTAACCATGAACTTGAAGTTGTGATAGGAGTGTATTCTTGTTTTCCTGTTTCCTTGTTGATAGAATTTGCTTTTACACCGAAACCTCCTATACAACCGGTTTGTGTCAAATTAGATCCCATTGTGGATTTTGCAGCAAAAAACCATTTGTCTTTGGCATATTTTAAATGTGCTTCGTAAGAAATGGTCGTGATTCGTTCATTCGTTTTATAAGTTCCTCCTGTTCCTTCTGTATATAGAAGAGGTCTTAATGATAATACTTCTGCACCGACACCAGCAAGAAAATTTTTGGAAACATAGTTAACTCCACCAAAGATTTCAGGAATGCCACTATTTCTAATATATTCCTCGCTACTACCTTTTGGTCCTTTGGAATTGAATAATGTTTGCCAAACAAGTGCACCTGTTAATTGCAAGTGACTGTTTGTGTAACGATAGCGTATTTGTGGTGAACGGGAAAATGGTTGAAATGGAGCTCCTGTGGCAAGGTTAATGACATCAGGTGAAACATCTCCGAAAAGCGGATGCCATGTTTGTCCGACCAGTAACGTTGATTTGCCCCAATCCAGATTAAAGTAGGCGTGACGCATGCGGACAACACCTATTGTCGTGCTAAATCCGCGGAAGTCCATTTCAATTTTTGCAGTAGCTTTGGCTCCTAAGAAATCAGGAACAGCTATATTTAATCCCATGCGTGTATGCATGCAATACATGGTTCCGTTTGTGTAATTATTTAAATCTCCGTTAGCACCATTTTTTTTATCCAAAGGATAAAGAAAATAGCCGCCATCAGCAGATTCCTGGCTTGCGTGGCTGTTGTAAAGTACGTAATTCCGCATTTCACCATAAAGTTTGACTTTGACGTTTTCCAGTTGCGCAAAGCTTTGTAGTGCGAAAGCTAAACTTAAAGTAAGGATAACAAGTTTTTTCATTGAGTATATTTTTATTTTTCGGTTGCAAATGTACAAGTTGATTTTAATTTAGCCAAATAGTTTGATCCTTTTTCCGTCAAAACAAGTGCATTTTTTATCCGGATTCCTTTGGATGTGTTTATAATTGTGAATTGATTACTTTGAGTTAAAATGGTAATTAGTCTATATTTTATAATAATTCATCTTCAATTGTAGATGATTAATCGATAAAATCTATTTTTTCTTTGTTGAAAAAACATCCTTAATAATCTATAATTTATTCTTTGATTCTATAGAATGTTAAAGAATTATCTGTTATATTTGCACAAAACTGTTATTAATATTCGAGTTTTGTATGAGAATCTTCATAGTAGTCACGTCAATCTATTATAGATAATGTGTTTTTCGGATATTGAGTATATATAGGTTATTAATAATAATATGGTATTAGTTCGTAAATTATGAGTAAAAATTATTTATTGTTAACTCGGTTGAGTTATGTATTTGCCATGGTTGCAAGTGTTTTTGTACTAGCATCTTGTGGAGGTAAGCAATCTGGAACGAAAGGGGATAATGAATTTGCTGTTCGTACATTACAAGGTAGTGATGTTGAATTAAACAATTCATATCCTGCTGTTATAAAGGGTGAACAGGATATCGATATCCGTCCTAAAGTATCGGGATTTATTACTCGTCTTTGTGTGGATGAGGGATCTGTTGTGAAAAAGGGTCAACTACTGTTTAAGATTGATGATGTCCAATATAAAGAGGCGCTCAATCAAGAAAGAGCTACTGTTGATCTGTCAAAAACTGCGGTGGCAACAGCTCAGTTGACTTATGATAATAATAAGAAATTGAACGAACAGAAGATCATAGGTTCCTATCAGTTACAGACTTCTGCCAATTCATTGGCTACGGCCAAAGCGTCATTGGCACAGGCCAAGGCTGCGTATGTAGCTGCTAAGCAGAATTTTGATTATTGTTCTGTGACGAGTCCAAGTAACGGTGTTGTGGGCTCTATACCTTATCGTGTAGGAAGTTTGGTTAGTGCCTCTAGTGCGGAAGCTTTAACCACGGTATCTAATATAAAAAAGATGTATGTTTATTTTTCAATGCCTGAGCAACAATTACTCGTGCTCACTCGTCAGGCAAATAATGATAAGGCCAATGCAGCATTGTCTACATTTCCTCCTGTCAAACTACAACTTGTTGATGGAAGTATGTATGGGCAGACAGGAAAGGTGGCGACGGTTAGCGGTGTAATAGATCAAAAGACAGGTTCAATCAGTGTACGTGCCGATTTTGATAATCCTGCATATTTGCTCAAAAGTGGCGGTTCCGGAATAATACTTATTCCTTATGTTGCCAAAGATGCTATATTAATTCCACAGAATTCTACAGTAGAGGTACAAGATCAAAAGTATATTTATCTTGTAGGAAGTGACAACAAGGTAAAATATACAAATATCACTGTTGCCGATGTGGATGATGGACAAAATTATATCGTAACTTCAGGATTAAAGGCTGGCGATCGTATTGTTGTTGAAGGAGTTTCAAAACTTTCGGATGGAATGTCCATAACACCAATTACAGAAGCCAAAGCTACTGCCAAAATAAAGCATGCTCAACAAATGGGAGCTGCTCTTGGTAAAAAATAACTTATTATATAGAAGAAATATATGAAATTAGATAAATTTATTAATCGTCCGGTACTCTCTACGGTGATTTCCATCCTCATCGTTATTTTGGGTATTATTGGACTTATTTCGTTACCTATTGAGCAGTATCCGGATATTGCACCTCCTACCATTATGGTAAGTACGACTTATTCAGGTGCCGATGCAGAAACTGTTATGAATAGTGTAATCACTCCATTGGAAGAATCAATTAATGGTGTGGAGAATATGACTTATATGACCTCTACGGCCACCAATGATGGTTCGGCTTTGATTACGGTCTATTTTAAACAAGGTACAAATTCGGATATGTGTGCCGTCAATGTACAGAACCGTGTGCAACAGGCACAAAATCTGTTACCTTCGGAAGTTGTGCAAGTTGGTGTTACTACAGAGAAACGCCAGCCCAGTACGTTACTTATATTTTCACTGACAAGTGATAAGGGACAATACGATGAGCGCTTTTTGGCCAACTATGCTGCCATAAACGTTATACCTGCTATTAAACGTGTGAAGGGTGTAGGAAGTGCTGAAACCTTTGGCGCTAAAACTTATGCGATGCGTATTTGGCTTAATCCAGATGCCATGAAGCAACACGGCTTGATGCCGAGTGATATTACGGCTGCTCTTGCCCAACAGAACATAGAAGCTGCTCCCGGTCAATTTGGAGAGAATAGTGATAATTCTTATCAATACGTCATGCGCTATAAAGGACGTTTGCGTACTTCCTCAGAATTCAATGATATTATTATATCAAGTGACCAAAATGGAAATACTATTTATTTGAAAGATGTAGCTAAAGTTCAGTTGGGTGCCCTTTCTTATTCGGTAAATAATCAACTTAATGGAAAACCTGCTGTAAGTGGTATGATTTCTCAAATTGCAGGATCTAATGCTAATGATATAGTTAAGAATGTAAAAGCTACATTGAAGGAACAGGCAAAATCATTCCCTCCGGGTATGAAGGTTGAGTATACGATGGATGTCACAAACTTCCTTTATGCTTCTATAGCCGAGGTTATAAAAACTTTGTTTGAAGCTTTTTTGCTTGTGTTCATCGTTGTTTATATCTTTTTGCAGGATTTTCGTTCTACTTTGATTCCTGCGATTGCAGTTCCGGTTTCTTTGATCGGTACGTTCTTCTTTCTTTATCTTTTTGGCTTTTCTATTAATTTGCTTACTCTATCGGCATTAGTACTGGCCATTGCAATAGTGGTGGATGATGCTATAGTTGTGGTTGAAGCAGTACATGCCAAGTTGGATTTGGGATATAAATCTGCACGTTTAGCAAGTATTGATGCTATGAATGAAATATCGGGAGCTATTATTTCAATTACTTTGGTAATGGCAGCTGTATTTATTCCGGTTTCTTTTATTAGTGGAACAAGTGGTACCTTTTATAAAGAATTTGGTGTTACAATGGCCATTGCTATTGTAATATCCGCATTAAACGCTTTAACTCTTAGCCCTGCATTATGTGCTATATTATTGAAGCCTCATGCTGAAAAAGGGGAACAGAAACTTTCGCTCGTCAATCGTTTCCATACTTCTTTTAATACTGCATATGGTGTTGTGTTGTCTAAATATAAGAATGGCATTCAACATTTTATCAATCATAAAATTATTTCTTTCGGATTAGTAGTTATCGCTGTTATTGTGATGGTTGTATTGATGCGTACGACACCTTCAGCTTTGGTACCTGATGAAGATACAGGTACTTTATTTACTACAGTATCGTTACCTCCGGGAACAAGTCTTGATAAGACAAAGTCAACGATGAATACAATAGGTAAGATGTTTGATAATAATCCAGCCATTGATAATACTGTTCAGATTATAGGTTATAATTTTATAGCTGGTCAAGGCAGTAATTTCGGAACATTTATTATCAAACTGAAACCTTGGGATGAACGAAATTCCAAGCAGAGTGCAACAGCTGTGTTGGGCATGATTTATGCTCAGACTGCTGCAATGAAAGATGCTCAGGTGATGGCTTTTGCTCCTCCAATGATACCCGGTTTTAGTGCATCCAATGGTTTAACGTTCAGTATGCAGGATAAAACCGGTGGCTCGGTAAATAAGTTCTTCGGGATTACCAATCAATTTTTGGCAAAGCTGAACCAACGGCCCGAAATTCAGTATGCTATGACATCTTATAATCCGAATTATCCTCAATATATGATTGATGTGGATGTGGCAAAATGTAAGCAGAGCGGTATTAGCCCGTCAACTGTTTTATCTACATTGCAAGGTTATTATGGTGGTTTGTATGCATCCAACTTCAATAGCTATGGTAAGCTTTATCGTGTTATTATACAAGGCGATGCTAACAAGCGGGTAGATCCGAATTCTTTAAATAGTGTTTATGTGCGTACAGGAAGCTCTATGGCGCCGATATCCGGATTTATTAAGTTAAATAAGATTTATGGACCTTCTAATATCGGTCGTTTCAACTTGTTTACAGCCATCAATATAAATGCAGCTCCAGCCGATGGTTATACTACCGGTGATGCTATTAAAGCGGTGAGTGAAGTGGCTGCAGAGACCTTGCCACAAGGTTATGGATATGATTATTCCGGTTTGACCCGTTCTGAAAATGAATCAAGTAATACTACGGCATTGATTTTTGTACTCTGTCTGGTATTTGTTTTTTTGATATTGAGTGCTCAATATGAAAGTTATATTTTGCCATTGGCTGTTATTCTTTCTATACCATTTGGTTTGGCCGGAGCGTTTATTTTTGCCAATATCTTTGGGCACAGTAATAACATTTATATGCAAATATCTTTGATTATGCTGATTGGTCTGTTGGCTAAGAATGCCATTTTGATTATCCAGTTTGCCCTTGAACGTCGGCAGACAGGTATGGGAATTCGTTGGAGTGCCATTTTGGGCGCAAGTGCGCGTCTTCGTCCTATCTTGATGACTTCTATGGCTATGATTGTCGGTTTGCTTCCATTGATGTTTGCTTCGGGTGTAGGAGCTAATGGTAACTCAACTTTAGGAGCTTGTGCAGTAGGTGGTATGTTGATCGGTATGATTTGTCAGATATTTGTTGTTCCGGCTTTGTTCGTTATCTTCCAGTATCTGCAAGAGAAGATTAAGCCTATTGAATTCCATGATGTGAATGACGAAAGTACAGATACTGAATTACAGCAGTATACCAAACCTGTAGAAGTAAAAAAATAAAATGGTTATGAAGAAAATAATAATATTATTAGGTTGCACGCTCTTTTTGAGCAGTTGTGGCATATATACACATTACAAAAGACCGGATGTTAATACGGCTGGTTTGTTTCGTGATTCGGTAAGTGCGGCCGATACGCTTTTGGCAAATGACACGACGAGTTTCGGCAATTTGCCTTGGCGTTCGGTATTTACCGATCCGGATTTGTGTGTATTGGTTGATTCGGGTTTACAGAATAATAAAGATTTGCTTACCGCTTCGCTTACGGTAAAAGAAGCGCAAGCTCAATTAATGTCAGCACGTTTGGCATTTCTTCCTTCATTTGCTTTATCTCCTTCAGGGACGGTCAGTTCATGGGATAAAGGAAAGGCTTCACAAGTTTATTCGCTGCCGGTGCAAGCTAGTTGGTCTCTTGATTTGTTTGGATCGCTTACAAATGCCAAAAGGTCGCAAAAAGCCGTTTTGTTGCAGTCAAAAGATTATCAGCAGGCTGTACGTTCCGAGGTGATAGCAAATATTGCTAATAGCTATTATACCTTGTTAATGCTTGACCGTCAATTGGAAATTACAGATTCCATGTCTGTTCTTACCAAAGACACGTGGAGAATGATGATAGCTCAGATGAAACTCGGAATGGTTAATGAGGCTGCTGTTCGTTCGAGTGAGGCTAATTACTACTCGGTGAAGGCAAGTATTCCTGAATTGCAAAGACAAATCAGGACAACGGAGAATGCTCTTTGCTTATTGTTAGGAAAAGCTCCTCAAACAATCAAACGTGGAAAATTAGATAATCAAACTCTACCTCAGACTTTCAGCACCGGAGTTGGTATTCAATTATTGAGTAATCGTCCCGATGTACGTAGTGCGGAGATGAATTTGGCCTCTTGTTATTATCAGACAAATGCTGCTCGTTCAGCTTTTTATCCTAGTATAACAATAACCGGTAGTGCCGGATGGACGAATAGTTCGGGTATAAGTATTGTTAATCCCGGAAAATTGCTGGCATCAGCAGTAGGGAGTTTGACACAACCTTTATTTGCCAAAGGAAAGTTGATAGCTGCTCTTAAGGTGGCCAAAGCCGAACAGCAAAAGGCTTATTTGAGTTGGCAGTATGCTATTCTCAATGCTGGCTCCGAAGTGAGTAACGCATTGATGCTTTATCAATCGTCCACCCAAAAGAGTGGTTTTGAGTCAAAGCAGGTTGAAAGTCTTCAAAGAAATGTAGTAGTGACCAAGGCACTTTATCAGATGCAATCTTCTTCTTATCTTGAAGTTGTGTCAGCCCAGCAATCACTGCTTTCTGCTCAACTTTCGAAGATTAGTGATGACTTTTATAAGATGCAGGCCGTTGTGAATTTATATTATGCCTTAGGTGGTGGTAGATAATTAGAAAATTAAAAACATAAAAATATGATTAGTCCACAAGCAATAGTTGATCCTTCTGTAAAAATTGGGAATAACGTTAAGATATATCCTTTTGCTTATATTGAAAAAGATGTGGTTATCGGTGATAATTGCATAATCTATCCGTATGTGAGTATAATGGAAGGTACCACAATAGGTGCTTACAATTATGTTCATCAAAATACGGTGTTGGGAGCTTTTCCTCAGGATTTTGATTTTAAGGGAGAAAAGACCGAATTGGTTATTGGTGATCATAATATCATTCGTGAAAACGTAGTAATCAATCGTGCTACTCATAAGGGACACAAGACGATTATCGGCAATTATAACGTTCTTATGGAGGGTGTTCATATCTCTCATGGTACAATAGTCGGCAATGATTGTGTATTGGGATATGGTACGAAAGTGGCCGGTAATTGCGAAATACATGATCATGCCATTTTGAGTAGTAATGTTATTGCTAATCCTAGAGTAAGGATAGGCAAAGGTGCCGTTGTACAAAGTGGTTGCCGCTTCAGTAAGGATATTCCTCCTTATATTGTTGCTTCTCATAATCCTATTTGCTATGATGGAATAAATAGTACGATCTTGTCAAGATTGGAAATAGATGAGAAGGTACAGAAGCATATAGCTAACGCCTATCGGCTGATCTTTCATGGTATGACAAGTACCTTTGATGCTACTCAACAGGTCAAGGAGCAAGTGCAATCGAGCCCTCAGATTCAGGATATTATAGATTTTGTCAATTCTTCTTCATTAGGGATCATTTGCAAATAATCTTTGCTTTAATATAGAAAGAGAAATGAGGTGCATCATAATTGATGTATCTCATTTTTTATTAAGGTGAGAATATCTTTTAATCGGAAGTGTAAAAGTTTTTATTTTGTTAAACAATCGTTCGTGTTATTTCGTTATTACTAAAAATATATAGAATGTTATGTCAGAA
>Ga0172377_10003087_pt1 | contig 17088 bp, 14 predicted proteins | sample Pumphouse3metaG_FD_119749 | JGI IMG/M metagenome (GOLD analysis project Ga0172377, IMG submission 119749) | Leachate microbial communities from a municipal landfill in Southern Ontario, Canada - Pumphouse #3 metaG | ecosystem: Engineered > Solid waste > Landfill > Unclassified | place: Canada...
TGGAATATACCTTACTTTATGTCTTACTTTGCACCGTCAGACATTGATTGCGTATGGAGAAGAACCTTGTTATTGTAGAGTCACCGGCAAAGGCCAAAACCATTGCCAAAGCGTTGGGAGAAACATTTACGGTCACATCAAGCTTCGGTCATATTAGGGACCTTTCCAAAAAAAAGCTTGGGATTGATCCGGATAAAGGTTTTTCTCCCGAGTATGTCATTCCCCCCGACAAGAAAGATCTTATCAAAAATCTTACCAAAGCGGCCGGGGAAGCTTCCCTGGTATGGCTTGCCTCGGATGAAGACCGGGAAGGAGAGGCCATTGCCTGGCATTTAAAGGAAACGTTGCAGATCCCGGATGAAAAGACACGCCGGATAGCTTTTCACGAAATCACCAAAGATGCCATTCTGCAGGCTATTGAAAATCCCAGGGATATTGATATGAACCTGGTGATGGCACAGCAGGCACGCCGGGTTTTGGACCGGCTTGTTGGCTATAAAGTATCCCCCATTCTCTGGAAAAAAGTAAAACCGCGTTTGTCTGCCGGACGGGTACAATCTGTTGCAGTCCGGCTTGTGGTGGAACGCGAAAGGGAAATACTGCAGTTCCAATCCGCTTCTTCTTTCCGGGTAGAAGGACTTTTTAGCTGCCCGGCAAGAAATACGGACCTTTTCAAAGCAGAACTCAACCGTCGTCTTAAAACGGACCGGGGAGCGGAAGATTTCCTGAACACATGCATCGGAACGGAATACCGGGTCACCAATGTGGAGAAAAAGCAGGGCCGCAAATGTCCCGCCGCTCCGTTTACCACATCTACCCTTCAACAGGAAGCTTCCCGTAAACTCGGCTTTTCGGTAGGCCAGACCATGAGTGTTGCACAACGTCTCTATGAATCGGGACGCATTACTTACATGCGTACCGATTCCACGCAGCTTTCCAAAATAGCCCTTGCCTCGGCAAAAAAGATCATTACAGATTCCTATGGCGCAGATTACAGCAAAACAAGGCAGTACACCGTGCGATCCAAGGGAGCCCAGGAGGCACATGAGGCCATTCGTCCCACGTTTATGGAGCAGGCCAAAATTGAAGGAAACGCGGCTGAAAAGAAATTGTACGATCTGATCTGGAAAAGGACATTGGCTTCCCAGATGGCTGATGCTCTGGTAGATAAAACACAAATATCACTGGATAACGGGAAATCTTCCCATGTATTCGTGGCCACGGGAGAAGTGCTGGTTTTTGAGGGATTTCTTAAGGTATACCGGGAGTCCTCGGACGATGAACCGGAAAAAACAGGAGGAAAACAAGCGGAAACATTGCCTCCCCTTGAACCGGGAGACAAACTGGAAAACACACAGATAAAGGCCGTTGAGCGGTTTACCCAATCCCCGCCCCGGTACACGGAAGCCAGCATGGTCAAAAAGATGGAAGAGCTGGGAATCGGCCGTCCCTCCACCTACGCCCCTACCATTTCTACCATCCTGCAAAGAGAATACGTAGTCAAAGGTGACCGACCGTCCAAAACCAGGAAATACCTGGAACTTGTCCTTGAAAACGGCCAGGTAACCCGCCGGGAAAACACGGAAAAATACGGGGAAGAAAGGGGAAAACTTTTCCCGGAAGATATCGGAATCCTGGTAAACGACTACCTGATGGAATATTTTGCTTCTATTGTGGATTATAATTTTACGGCCAAAGTAGAGGAAGATTTTGACCGGATCGCTTCCGGAAAGCTGGTATGGAACAAAATGCTGGAAGAATTTTACCGGTCTTTCAGCAAAACACTGGACCAGGCACTGGAAACTTCACGCCCGGGGAACGGGGAAAGATCCCTGGGAAATGATCCCGTCAGCGGGAAACCCGTGAGTGTCAGACTGGGACGATTTGGAGCTATGGCCCAACTGGGAGACAGCGATGATCCGGAAAAACGTTATGCCGGGCTGGCCAAAGGCCAGTTGCTGGAATCCATTAGCCTGGAAGAGGCCTTGCAATTGTTTAAACTGCCGAGGGAAATGGGTCTTTACCGGGATTCCCCGGTACTTGTTTCCAAAGGTCGTTTTGGCCCCTATGTGAAATGGCAGGGGAAATATGTATCTTTGGGTAAAAGTGACGACCCGTATTCCATTGCATTGGACAGATGTGTGGCGTTGATAGAACAGGCGCGGGAGCAGGAAGCAAAAAAACATATCCTGGAATTCCCGGAAGAAGATATACGCGTACTGAAAGGCCGCTACGGACCTTATATAAGTCACGCCAAAAAGAATTACAGGATCCCCAAAGGAACGGACCCTGAAACCCTGACCCTGGAAGATTGCCTGAAAATCATTCAAAAGAAAGACAATGATTGAGAAACGTTTTCCCCTGGAATCGCTGCATGCCGATGCGCTTTGTGCGGACATGCCCGGTTGCATGGCTCTTCTGGTCTTTTCCGGAAAAGGCGGAGAGGTTCTTAACCAATTGAAATTGTTATATCCCCAAAGTCATTCCCGTATTTATTATATAGAAGACACCTTGCAGACGCAGATGCCCAAAGTGTTATCGGTTGCAGAAAAATTGCAACTACCCTGCATTGTGCTCTATGGCGACGAACTACCCGATCCGGGGGTTTTCATTCAGACATCCAATCCACGTGTGAGCCTGATCTCACGCGGGACAGAAAATCCGGACCCCGTTAAGGCCATCCTGGATAAAATGATACCGTCTTATTTTACCTGGATAGGCTTCCAGCGTTACCTGACCGATCCGGCACTTTTGGAATCGCTTACGGATCGTTACATGGAAACGCTTCGCCTGGGGGAATTCAGGAACAGTGTTGTAACAGCAGAACCTTTGCTCCGGGAAGCTTCTTATCATTTTGCGGACCTACGTTCGGTACGCCATTCAGATGCCCCGGACGGGATCAGCACCATGCCTAACGGGTTGTATGCAGAAGAAATGTGCATCCTGGCCAGGTATGCCGGTCTGTCGGCAGATTTCCGGCTGGCCGTACTTTACGGATATCCCGCAAAAAGCCGCCGGGATTCGCAATCGGCGCTTCTTACGGCGCAGATCGTATGGCACTTGACAGAAGGACTGGCAGTATCTGTAAATGAGCACCCGGAAAAAGACACTGATTCTTTCCACAGAAAAGTGGTTCAGATGGGTGAAGACGGCCAGGAACTTGTTTTTTTACTGTCTAAAAAGAGCGGAAGATGGTGGCTGGAGGTTCCAAATAGTAAGGAACCTGGCTCTCCTGTCTATATTGCTTGCTCCACCGAAGATTACGTCCTTGCCTGTAAAGGAGAAATCCCTATAAAATGGCTGTTTTACTACCAGAAGTCTAATAATTTTTCATAACTTTACAGACTTAATGAAGAATTATTATGCCCAAGTATCAGATTGATGCCACAGACCAGAGAATTTTAGCATTTCTGGTTAAGAACGCGCGTATGCCTTTTCTTGAAATTGCCCGCGAATGCGGGGTTTCCGGAGCAGCCATTCATCAGCGCGTGAAAAAAATGGAGGCCCTGGGAATTATCACCGGTTCCCGACTGCTTGTAAAACCCCAAACGCTTGGCTTGAATGTATGTGCTTTTGTAGGGATCCAACTGGCGCAGGCAAACCAGTATCCCACTGTAATCGAGGCACTGAAGAGCATTTCAGAAGTGGTTGAATGCCATTTTGTTACAGGAAAATATGCCTTGTGGCTAAAATTGTATTGCCGCGATCACGACCACCTTATGGAAGTGCTCATAGATATTATCCGAAACATTCCTTCCGTAATACAAACCGAGACGCTGATCTCCCTGGATCAGGCTATAGAGCGTCAGGTATGGGTGAAACAATGACAAATAATCTAAGAAACATTCCCGTAAAAAGCGCCCTTGTTTCCGTATACCATAAAGAGGGGCTGGAACCGATTGTCAGAAAGCTGGCTTCTTTAGGCGTGCATATCCATTCTACCGGGGGAAGCCTGGAATACATCAAAAAACTAGGCATACAGGCTACTGCTGTAGAAGATTTGACCGGTTATCCTTCCATCCTGGGAGGTCGTGTCAAAACACTGCATCCCAAAATATTCGGAGGCATTCTGGGCAGACGGGACATCGCGGAAGACCAATCCGACATGAAACAGTGGGAGATCGGGCCCATAGACCTGGTCATAGTAGATTTGTATCCTTTTGAAGATACCGTGGCATCAGGAGCAGACCATCCTGCGATCATAGAAAAGATCGATATCGGCGGCATTTCACTGATCAGGGCCGCTGCCAAAAACTACAAAGACGTACTAGTCGTTCCCGACCGGTCGCTGTACCCGCAATTGATGGACCTGCTAAGTGCCCAGAACGGTCACACAACGCTCAGTGACAGGATGTATTTTGCAGCACATGCTTTTAAAGTCAGTTCCCACTACGACACATCCATTTTCCAATACATGAACCGGGATATTGGTATTCCCGCATTCAGCCACAATATTCTGGAAACACCTGTTTCTTTACGCTACGGGGAAAATCCGCACCAGGATGCCATGTATTTCGGATCGACCGACAGCCTGCCGTTTCAATTACACGGGAAAGACATTTCCTACAACAACCTGCTGGATATTGAAGCGGCCCTGCGCCTGATAGGTGATTTTTCGGATCCGGCCCTTGCCATCATGAAACACAACAACGCATGCGGTTGCGCTACGGGCAAAGATCTGAAGCAATTATGGGAACGTGCCCTGCAGGCCGATCCGGTAAGCGCTTTTGGAGGGATCATCGTTACCAACCGGCCTCTTTCCGGGGATGTGGCACAATTGATGAACCCGCTTTTCTTTGAAGTGGTCATCGCTCCTTCTTACGATCCTGAAGCCCTTGAAATACTCAAAAGTAAAAAGAACCGTATCATCCTGTTGACCGATACGGCAAAGCCGCTTCCGGAAAAAGAATTCCGCTCACTTCTGAATGGGGTAATCGTCCAGGACCGGGACAACAAAGTGGAAGATGCCGCATCTTTTACGCAAGTCACCCATAAAGCCCCGTCCAAAGCCCAGGTAAACGATCTGGTCTTTGCCAACAAACTGGTCAAACATACCAAATCAAACGCTATCGTACTGGCCGGCAACGGGATGCTGATTGCCAGCGGCATGGGCCAAACTTCCCGTGTGGATTCCCTGAAACACGCCATAGAAAAAGCTCATGCGAACAAATTGTCTCTTAAAGACGCCGTTATGGCTTCAGATGCTTTTTTCCCGTTCCCGGATTGTGTAGAGCTGGCCTGCCGGGAAGGCATCACCGCGGTTATCCAGCCCGGAGGCTCCATAAGGGATCGTGAAAGTATTGATTTTTGTAACGAACACAACATGGCTATGGTCTTTACCGGCATACGCCATTTCAAACATTAGATTTTTATATGGCTTTTTCATTCTTATCTCAAAAACTGGCCATTGACCTGGGTACTGCCAATACCATCATCATTCACAACGATAAAATTGTAGTGGACGAACCGTCCATTATCGCAATAGATCAAAACACAGGAAAGCCTATGGCTATTGGCCGGACCGCCCGAATGATGCAGGGAAAGACACACGAAAACATCAAAACAATCCGCCCCTTGCGCGATGGTGTGATAGCCGATTTTAACGCTGCCGAGCAAATGATTCGCGGAATGATCAAAATGATCAATCCGCAAAACAAATTTTTTATGCCGAGTTTACGGATGGTAGTGTGTATCCCTTCCGGAAGTACCGAGGTGGAGATCCGTGCGGTGCGCGATTCCTCAGAACATGCCGGAGGCCGGGATGTATACATGATCTATGAACCCATGGCTGCTGCTTTGGGAATTGGTATTGACGTAACTGCATCTGAAGGGAACATGGTGGTGGACATAGGCGGAGGAACCACCGAGATCGCGGTCATTGCCCTGGGAGGGATCGTCTGCAACCAGAGTATTCGCATAGCAGGGGATGTATTCACTATGGAGATCCAGCAATATATGCGCCACCAGCACAACATAAAAATTGGCGAACGCACTGCGGAAGACATCAAAATCTGCGTGGGGTCTGCCTTGTCGGACCTGGACACTCCCCCGGAACCCATGCTGGTCCGCGGCCCCAACCTGATGACCGCCCTGCCAGTGGAAGTTTCGGTTACTTCACAGGAAATTGCCCACTGCCTGGATAAATCACTGGTAAAAATTGAAACTGCCGTACTGTCTGTCCTGGAGCAGACACCTCCGGAGCTGTATTCGGATATCGTACAACGGGGTATTTTCCTTACCGGAGGCGGTGCCTTGTTGCGCGGAGTGGATAAACGGCTGGAAGACAAGATCAACATTCCGTTCCACATTTCGGAAGGTCCTTTGCACTCCGTTGCCAGGGGGACCGGAATTGCATTGAAGAATATCGGGAAATTCCCGTTTTTGTTAAGGTAAAAATAAAGATCGTGCATGTTCAATATCTCCCCTTTGCTCAGGAGACTCTTGGTTCTGCTGCTGTTTCTTGTCCTGCAGGCGGGTGCTGTTGTCATGCTTGTCAATAACAGTTATTTTCAGCAAAACGCCATCCTCAACTTCATTCGTGCCCGGCAGATCAGCTTGTGGGAAAGGCATTCTTCCTGGGTGGCTTTTACCAATCTCAAAGAGATCAACCAGCAGCTGGCACTGGAAAACAACCGGCTTTTAAATGAAATTTCCCGGCAGAAAGATCCCTCGACGGGCAGCGACTTTCAAGCGGAAGACACCATTGCCTTGAGAGACTCTTTTTCCTACATGCCGGCCCGGGTTATAAAGAACTCTGTTAACAGGCAGCATAATTTCCTGATCATAGACAAAGGCACACAGGACGGACTGGAACAGGATATGGGAGTTATCAGTTCCCGGGGTATCATAGGCGTAGTATCCCATGTTTCCGACCATTATGCCATGATCATCTCCATGCTAAACACGCAACAGCGTTTCACGGCAGAACTTAAAAAAAGCGGCACATTCGGCACCTTGCGTTGGGACGGAGTGGATTACCGCCGAGTTTATCTTTCCGAGATCCCGCAACATATTGAGATCAGTGTGGGAGACACCGTAGTCAGCAATGTTTTCTCGCTGGTATTCCCCCCCGGTATACCCATAGGATTTGTAAAATCCGGGAGCCTTAAACGGGGAACCTTCCTGGAACTGGAAGTGGAACTGTTTGAGGATTTCAAGAGCCTTCACTACGTCAATGTCGTATCTCACGTCGGGGCCGGGGAAATTCGCCAATTAATGGAAAATCTGCAGGAGGAGGATCTATGAATGATTTTCTAAAATATTTCCTGCGTTTTGTCGTGATCATGGCCGCACAGCTGTTGTTATTCGAGGGCTTGACCCTGGGAACTTACCTGTATCCCATGCCCTATATACTTTTTCTCCTGCTTTTCCCGTCCACGTATCCTTCCTGGCAGCTAATGCTCTGGGGATTTGCTTTTGGATTGGGAATGGATACATTGAGTGCCGGTGTGATGGGATTACATACAGCTTCTTTTGTCATGCTGGGGGCCTTGAGGAACAACCTGATCAAACTCATAGCTGTAAAAGGAGATTTTGACGACCTGACTGTACCCGGATTCCGGTCATTCGGATTTGCCCGTTTTACGTTATTCGTCCTGATGAGCGTTTCCGTGCATCACCTGGTTTATTTTAACCTGGAAAGTTTCAGTTTCTTTCTTTTCTGGCAAACATTTGCCCGTCTTCTGTGCAGTCTGGCCCTCAATGTCTTTCTTATCCTGTTATTCAAAAGAACCTTTTTTGAACATAAGAGGTAACCGCTATGGAAATCAGGGCCAGAGAGAAAAATATAATCATCACTTTCTTTGTCATATGCCTGTTAATTCTTGTGGGACGTCTTGTTTTCCTGCAGTTGGTAAATAAAGAATATAAAGTTACGGCTTCCAATAATGTGTTGCGTTACGAAATCATTTACCCTTCACGCGGTCTGATCTATGACCGTAACGGTGATATCATGGTGGGTAACCAGTCCGCATACGATATTATGATCACCCCGCGGGAGCTGGAACCATTTGATACCACAGGGTTTTGTTCCATTTTTCATTTATCGCGTGAACAAATGGATGAAATGCTGGCTAAGATAGATTCGCGGCGCAGAGCCATAGGATACCAGTCGGTCATATTTCTTCGCCAGGTAAGTAAAGAGCAATACACCCGTTTCCTGGAAAGGGGCCACCGGTTTCCGGGGTTTTCTGTACAGACAAGGAGTGTGCGAAATTACCCTTCCGCCATTTGCGGAAACCTGCTAGGATATATTATTGAAGCCGATGGTGCTTTCTTGGAAAATAACCCGGAATACCGGCCCGGGGATTATATTGGGCGCACAGGTTTGGAAGAATATTACGAACCCTGGCTTAAAGGAGAAAAGGGATATTCTATTTACCTGAGAGACGTTCATAACCAGATCAGGTCACCTTACGAAGAAGGAGCTTACGACAAACCTGCCGTGCCCGGAAAAAACATGGTCACATCCATTGATCTGCCTTTGCAGGTCTTTGGGGAAGAGCTTATGAAAAACAAAGTGGGATCTGTTATTGCACTGGATCCTTCTTCGGGAGAGATACTTACCCTGATCACTTCAATCGGCCTTTCCACCGAATACCTGACCAATTTTGGGGCTTATTATTCGCAGGTTATCTCAGATCCGTTGAAACCCATGTTCAACCGGGCCATTATGTCTTCCTATCCACCGGGTTCCGTTTTTAAACTGGTCAACGGCCTGATAGGACTACAGGAGGGCGTAGTAACTCCAAATACCCGCCATTCCTGTAATATGGGATACAGGGCCGGATCGTTGACAGTCGGCTGTCACAGCCATCCCTCCCCACTGAATCTCATGCAGTCAATAATGATGTCCTGCAATGCCTATTACTGTTACGTTTTCAGAAACATACTGGACAATCCGGAATACGAAAACACGGCAATAGCCATGGATTATTGGCAGGAGTATGTAAAAAGCTTTGGCTTTGGACAAAAACTGGGTGTTGATATCCCCGGAGAATTGCCGGGAGCCATTCCGGGTTCAACAACATACGATCGTGTCTATGGTAAAAACGGATGGAAATCCCTTACCGTTATTTCCCTGGCTATTGGACAGGGTGAAATTGGGGCCACACCCCTGCAGTTAGCCAATCTGGCTGCTGTGATGGCTAACAGAGGTCATTATTATACCCCGCACCTGGTGCGGGAGATACAGGAAGAGCCTGAATTCAGACCGACTGTGGAAAGGCACCAGGTCATGGTAGATTCTGTGTATTTTCCGATTATAGTGGAAGGCATGTACCAGGCAGTACATGGTCCGGCCGGCTCCGGGGCCACGGCAAGGCTGGCAGCCATACCCGGTGTGGAAATGTGCGGCAAGACAGGCACGGCGCAAAATCCCCATGGAGAAGACAACTCGGTTTTTATCTGTTTTGCCCCCCGGGAAGATCCCAAAATAGCAGTCGCCGTGTATATTGAACAAGGCGGATTCGGAGCGTCCCAGGCTGCGCCGGTCGCTTCTCTGCTGGTGGAAAAATACCTTACCGGGAAAATCCATCCATCCCGGCAATGGCTTTATGAAAGAACGCTGGAACAGGAACTGCTGACACGTCATATGGAATGAGAAGGCGAGAACATACATTTTTCAAAAAACTGGATTGGTGGAGTGTCACCGCATACCTGGTTCTGGTACTGATCGGGTGGATCAGTATTTTTTCAGCAGTATACGATCCCGAACACGGACAGATCTTTGACACATCGCAGCGCTACGGCATGCAAATGATCTGGATATTCGGAGCATGGTTCCTTGCCATAGTGATCCTGCTTATTCCCCCCCGGTTTTATGAAATGTTCTCCAACGTTCTTTACATCCTGGGAATATTGCTGCTGCTTGGCGTGCTTGTTTTGGGCGTGGAACGCGGCGGGTCAAAATCATGGCTCGTTTTTGGGCCCGTTCACTTTCAACCTGCGGAAATGACAAAAGTATTCGTAGCGCTGGGACTGGCCGGGGTTATGAGCCGACCGCACTTTCATCTGAGGACGTTTCGCGGGATCTTTTATGTTGCGGCACTGATCCTGATCCCTGCCGCCCTGATACTCCTGGAAGATGAGACGGGTCTGGCACTGGTTCTGTCGGCTTTTATCATTGTTTTGTATCGGGAAGGCCTTCCCGGCTGGATCCCCCTGACAGGCATGGCCGCTATCGTCCTGTTTCTGTTGTCCATTATCTGGAGCCCTTTGTATGTGCTCTGGCTGACTCTGAGTATTTGTTTTATTACGGCATTCCTGGCCGCAGGCAGAAAAAGGCCGGTTTTAATAGCGGCGGTTTCTTTTGCGGCCGTTTATTTTTTAATTCCTTTCCTGCTGGATCTGTTTTCCATAGATCTGTTTGTGCACATAGAACAATATGTGTGGTTTCTTATAGTGACGGTTCCTCTAGTGATCGTATCACTTGTTCTTGCTTTCCGTAAAAGACTTACTTTCCTGAAAATGCTCGTCTTGAGTTTTGTAAGCAGTATTGTCCTGATTTTTTCGGTAGGCTATTTATTCAACAACGTGCTCCAACCGCACCAGCAGGCACGCATTGAAACGTTGCTGGGAATTGACAAAGACATCTATGGAAGCGGATACAACGTGTATCAGTCCAAAGTTGCGATCGGATCGGGAGGGTTCAGCGGGAAGGGTTTTTTACAGGGAACGCAGACAAAATACAATTTCGTGCCGGAACAAAGTACCGATTTTATTTTTTGTTCCATCGGGGAGGAATGGGGATTCCTGGGGACATCACTGGTTGTTTTCCTGTATATGTTCCTCCTGATAAGGGTAATACAAATATCTGAAAGACAACGACATCCATTTGGCCGGATATACGGGTACGGGGTGGCGGCATGTATGTTTTTCCACGTTTTCATAAATGTTGGCATGACCATAGGGATAACACCGGTTATTGGCATTCCTTTGCCTTTTATCAGCTACGGGGGTTCTTCCTTATGGACTTTTACATTACTTTTGTTTATCCTCTTAAAGATGGATGCTACGAAAGACTAACCAAATCATTTGTCACACAATATGGCACAAACATTTACAGAAAGACACAACGGTCCCCGGCCTGAACAGATCCGGGAAATGCTGGATGTTATTGGGGTAGATTCACTCTCTGCGCTCATAGACAAAACTGTACCCGCCGGCATCCGGATGAAGGAGCCGCTGGCCCTGGAAAAAGGTATGAGTGAATACGAATTTACCATGCATTTGAAAAACCTGGCTTCCAAAAACCTGCCTTTCCGCTCCCTTATAGGTACGGGGTATTACGGGACCGCCTCTTTACCGGTTGTCATGCGTAACATTTTTGAAAATCCGGGATGGTACACTTCCTATACACCTTACCAGTCAGAAATTTCCCAGGGACGTCTGGAAGCGTTGTTCAATTTTCAGACTATGGTTTGCAGCCTTACGGGATACAACCTGGCAAACAGTTCCCTTCTTGACGAGTCTACAGCAGCTGCCGAAGCCATGCGCATGATGCTGGAACTTCGCCCCAGGTCGTTTGTTAAAGAAGGACGGAATGTGATGTTGGCAGACAAAAACATGTTTCCCCAGACACTTGCTGTAATGGAAACCAGGGCCGAAGGATTGGGCATTGAGATCATTACCGGAGATTTAAGCGGGAATTCGCTCCCTGTAATAGAAAAATATGCATCCCGCCTGTTTGGCATAATGGTACAATACCCGGGAGCCGACGGCCTGTTATGTGATTATGAGGAGCTTTGTAAAGAAGCTCATCAAAGGGAATTGCTGGTAACAGCTGTTTGCGACCTGTTGGCTCTGGCCGTTTTAAAGGAACCGGCCGCCTGGAGTGCCGATATTGCCGTTGGCAGTGCCCAGCGTTATGGACTTCCCCTGGGATTCGGAGGTCCAATAACAGGTTATATTGCCTGTTCAGACAAATACCGGCGCAATCTTCCCGGACGTATTGTAGGCCTTTCCGTGGACAGGATGGGCAAACCGGCATACCGCCTGGCGCTTCAGACACGCGAACAGCATATCAAACGTGAAAAAGCCACCTCCAATATATGCACGGCAACGGCGCTGATGGCAACCATGGCCGGTATGTTTGCCGTTTATCACGGCAGTAAGGGAATCCGTGAAATTGCACAAAACGGCAGGTATTATGCCCATGTAGCTGCCGGCATTTTGGCCGCAAACGGATTTACATTGAAACACACAAATTTCTTTGACACCATAGAACTGACAGGTATAGACGTTGCAAGGATCAAAGCCAATGCGCAAACCCTGAAGATTAACTTTTTCTATCCGGATTCCCAAAGTGTCAGGATGTCTTTTGATGAATTGTCCAACGACAGCGAACTGGAAACAATCCTGGAGATCTTTGCCATATCCCGCGGAAAAAAACGCTACCAACCGCAAATCCCCACATTCATGGAACGTTCCACTCCTGTTTTGGAAGAACCGGTATTCAACAAATACCACTCAGAAACAGAGATGATGCGTTACATAAAAACACTGGAAACACGCGACATCTCCCTGGCACATTCCATGATCCCGCTGGGATCCTGTACCATGAAACTCAATGCTGCCGTAGAACTTATGCCTTTAAGCTGGAGCGAATGGAATTCCGTTCATCCTTTTGCCCCTTCTTACCAGGTTGAAGGTTACATGCAGCTTATCAGGGAACTGGAACACGATCTGGCCGTGATCACCGGACTGGATGCCTGTTCGCTCCAGCCCAACTCCGGGGCAGCCGGGGAATATGCCGGTTTGATGGTCATTCGCTCCCGGCAGAAAGAAACCGGGCAGGGACACCGCAATATTGCCCTGATCCCGTCATCGGCGCATGGAACCAATCCGGCAAGCGCGGCAATGGCCGGTCTTGATATTGTGATAGTAGGCTGTGATGAAAAAGGAAACATAAATATTGAAGAATTACGGGAAAAAGCCGGACAATACAAAGAAAATCTTTCCTGTATGATGATCACCTATCCTTCAACACACGGTGTTTTTGAACCGGCTATCCGTGAAATTTGCGACATCGTACATCAAAACGGCGGTCTGGTATATATAGACGGTGCCAATATGAACGCCCAGGTGGGCATTACCAATCCGGGAATCCTGGGAGCCGATGTGTGCCACCTGAACCTGCACAAAACTTTTGCCATGCCTCACGGCGGAGGCGGACCCGGCGTAGGTCCCATTTGCTGTACCAAAGAACTGGCTCCTTACCTGCCCGGTCATCCCCTGGCCGATTGCGGAGGCGGAAAAACAGTTGCGGCTACTCCGTATGGATTTCCGTTGTTGTTGCCTATTACTTACGGTTATATAAAATTGCTTGGTCGTGACGGCCTGCGCCGGGTATCTGAGTATGCTATTCTGAATGCCAATTATTTATCAAAAAAACTGGCCCCTGCATACACGACTTTATATTGTGGGGAAAACGGGTTTGTAGCCCATGAATGCATACTGGATCTTCGTCATTTTGGCAAGACGTACGGAGCCGATGCCAATGATGTGGCCAAACGACTTATGGATTACGGTTTTCATGCCCCTACTCTTTCCTTCCCCGTACACGATACGCTTATGGTGGAACCTACGGAAAGCGAATCAAAAGAAGAACTGGACCGTTTTGCCCAGGCCATGCTCAGCATCCTGGCAGAATGCAAGGCGTTGGCCGGGAACGATGGTTCATCAGGCACCGCAGAGGACAACCTGTTGAAAAATGCGCCTCATACGGCCTTGGAAGTCTGTTCGGATAACTGGACACATCCTTATTCCCGTGAAAAAGCAGCCTACCCGCTTTCATGGATCGTACCTCATAAATTCTGGCCGCCTGTAACGCGTGTAGACAACGGCTACGGAGACAGAAATCTTGTTTGTTGCAGCATTAATCGCTAAAATTGTATCTATAATAAAACAATAAAACTATGATTACTCTTTTATCAACCCCCGGAGAATGGTTTCTTGATTACCAGGAAAATGGTTTATGGTCAGCCCTGGAAAACATGGGCATATTGTGGCCTTTGATCATATCCGGCGTAATATTGCTAATTATTCTTGGTATAGCCTTCTTTATCCCTTATCCGGGAGGAAGTCCTGACTAGAACAGGGAAAAAGATCACAACCGGGCCATCCGGTCCGATTCCCTTTTCATATCTTTTTCCTTGATGGTTTCCCGCTTGTCGTACTCCCGTTTCCCGCGGGCCAGCGCGATGACGAGTTTGGCATAGCCGTTTTCGGCAATGAACAGTTTGGTTACCACTATGGTCAACCCTTTTTCCCGGGTAGCCCGGTAAAGTTTGTTCAACTCCCGCCTGTTAAGCAACAATTTACGATCCCGCCTGGGATCGTGTTTGTTAAAAGACCCCCACCAGTAATCGGCAATGTTCATATTCTTGACATACAATTCGTTGCCCACAAAATAACAATAAGAATCCACCAGCGAGGCTTTGCCGGCCCGGATGGATTTGATCTCCGTTCCGGTCAGCATGATCCCCGCCGTATAGGTGTCTATGAACTCGTATTCAAAAGACGCGCGTTTGTTTTTGATTACGATCTGTGATTTTGTTTTTGGCATATTGCAGTCAATGGTGTCAATAGGTTCCGCGGGTACTGCTCAGCGGCGGTTGTTTTTCCGGTTTCTTTTCCTGCGGGACCGCCCTTAATGCCGGCTTACCCCTCATTATACTGTATAGCAAAAGTACAGCGCCTGCAAAGATAAAAGGAATACTCAATATCTGCCCCATGTTCAATGCCATGGTTTCTTCAAACGGGACCTGCGGTTCTTTGATATATTCAATAAAGAAACGGGCCGCGAACAATACCAGTAAAAAGATCCCAAAAAGAGAGCCCTCTTTCAACCGGGGCAGTCGTTTCCTGTACAGGAACAACAACAGTATAAACAGTCCCAGGTAAGAAAGGGCCTCGTACAATTGCGTGGGATGTTTGGGCACCAGCTCCCCGTTGCGCAGGAATACAAATCCCCAGGGCATGGTAGTTTCATTTCCGTAAATTTCTGAATTCATAAGGTTTCCCATACGGATGAAAAATCCCGCCAGGGCCACGGCAATTCCCAGCCGGTCCATGATCCATAGGAAACTGAACTGGTGTTTCTTTCCGTAATGATGCGCAAACCACCACATGGCAAGCAACAGGGCAATAGCTCCTCCGTGGGAGGCCAGCCCGCCTTCCCATACATACAGGATCTCTATGGGATTGGCCAGGTAATAATCCGGTTGGTAAAACAGACAATGACCCAGGCGCGCTCCTACCAAAGTCCCTATGATCAGCGTATAAAGCAACGGATCCAGGATTTTCAGGGGGACCTGTTCTCTTTTAAAAAAATACTTAAAAAGGTAATACCCTATGGTAAATGCGATAATAAAAAACAAACTGTAATAACGGATATGAATTCTTCCCAGCGAGAAAATCACGGGATCCACATCCCAGTAAACGGTCAACAGATTCATGTCTTTCTATTTTTTTAACTTATTTCAATTCCACCCTGGAAAAGACACTCAGGGGCAATCTTTTCCCATATTGATCTTTCAGATACAACTCTCCGAAAGCATAATCCCCGTTTTTAGGAAAACATTCCCGGGCCAGGGAGTCTGCCAAAAGAGCTGAATACCCGTTGGAGTACAAATTCAGCACCACAAATGCATCTTTTCCACCCAAAATCCGGGAACATTCCTGCAAAAGAGAAAACAGGCAGTCATCCAGTTTCCATTTTTCCCCTTCGGGGCCGTGTCCGTAAGCCGGCGGATCCAGGATAATTCCCTGGTACGTGCTGCCTCTGCGCACTTCTCTTTTCACAAATTTAAAAGCATCTTCCAGGATCCAGCGGATCCCGTTCATCCCGCTCAGCTCCATATTTTCACGGCTCCACGTAATGACCTGGCGAACGGCATCCAGATGTACTACCTCTCCCCCTGCGGCCCGGGCAGCCAACGATGCCGCCCCGGTATAGGCAAACAGGTTTAATATTTTTGGAGTGCTTCCGGGATCCTGCTCCTTAAGTTCACGGACCTTCCTATAAATGAAGTCCCAGTTGGGGGCCTGTTCCGGAAATACCCCTACATGCTTGAAAGCCGTCAGACCCAGACGCAGTTTGAAGATTTTTTTATACTGAATGTTCCACCGGTCGGGTACTTTTTTCAATTTTTCCCACATACCGCTGTCTTCCTTTCCGGCTTTTCCAAAACCTGCTCCCTGTATAAAACGTATGTGAGCCTGCCGCAGCCATTGTTCATCTGTTTGCGTTTTTGCCCACAAGGCTTTTGGTTCGGGACGTATAAGTATATACGGTCCGAACTTTTCCAGTTTCTCTCCGTTCCCGCAATCCAACAACTGGTAATCCGGCCAGGACACAGGACATAATAGTTGCATAGGGTAAAGATATATAAAAAATGTATCTTTGCACTACTCAAATAATGGAAGAAATGCAAAACATCAGCACCTACAACTTTACAGGAAAACGCGCCATTGTGCGTGTAGATTTCAACGTACCCCTGAATGCGGAATTTCAGGTAACGGACAACACCCGTATACGGGCAGCCATCCCCACACTTAAAAAAGTGCTGGCAAGCGGCGGATCGCTCATTATTATGTCTCACCTGGGGCGCCCTAAAAAAGCCGAGGACAAATTTTCTCTGATGCACATCATTCCCGAGGTGGAAAAACAACTGGGAAAATCCGTGCTCTTTGCCCCAGACTGTATGGGAAAAGACGCTGCCAATATGGCTGCGGCGCTTAAACCGGGAGAAGTTCTGTTGCTGGAAAACCTCCGTTTTTATGCCGAGGAAGAAGGCAAACCCCGTGGATTAGCCTCCGATGCATCAGAGGAAGAAAAGAAAGCCGCCAAGGCTGCCGTCAAGGAAAGCCAGAAAAAATTCACCGCAACCCTGGCCTCTTATGCCGATTGCTACATCAATGACGCTTTTGGAACGGCCCACAGGGCACATGCTTCCACAACCCTGATTGCGGCTCATTTTCCGAACGACAAAATGTTCGGCTTCCTTATAGAAGGTGAGATCAAGGCCATAGACAAAGTGCTTAAATCCCCGGAACATCCCATGACCGCCATCCTGGGCGGAGCCA
>Ga0172377_10003090_pt1 | contig 17083 bp, 17 predicted proteins | sample Pumphouse3metaG_FD_119749 | JGI IMG/M metagenome (GOLD analysis project Ga0172377, IMG submission 119749) | Leachate microbial communities from a municipal landfill in Southern Ontario, Canada - Pumphouse #3 metaG | ecosystem: Engineered > Solid waste > Landfill > Unclassified | place: Canada...
GAGAATTTCGCAGGATCCAGCACCGTCGCCCCGCTCATCGTATACCGGTCACGTCGTGAGGAACTTCCCGAAGCGACGGACAGGATACGGACTGTCATGTCGTTGTAATCCACCGTCATGTGGAGGGCAAACGCCGCACTATCGAACGTGGTGGGCATTCCACGGGCCTGCAGATCCTCCAAGGAGAGATACTGGGGATTCCCGGCGAACAGTCGTTCATTCGCTTCCGTTTTCAACGTTGAACTCAGGTAGGAAGACAAATCGGTGGCGTTGAGCAGTTTCTCAGGATTGGCGAATTTCGTCTCGATGTCACCGACATATTCGTCATTGATATACAGGGAGAGATAGTACAGGCCATCCTCGTACGTCACCGCGTCTTCACCGGAAACAAAGAAATCGGCAAAGGGATCTTCTTCCTCACTCTCCGTTTCCGTCGCCTGGGGAGCGTAGAACAGGTCATAATCCTCCTGCGTCATGACGGTCGGCGTGAACAGTGTCGGAGGATCGGGAATCATCTTTTTGATGGTGACGCTTGGTGTCTTGGGAGGTTGCGGCACAAGGGTTGGTTCTACCTCCGGCTGGGAGGGAGGTTCCGGCCCGGTCACCTGGGGGGCCGGTTGTTCCGGTTGGGGAGCGACTGGTACGTTGGGAGTAGATGGTTCTGGCTGGGATACGACAGGTTGGGCGGGCTCAACCGGTAGCGGCGATGATTCCGGCACCGGAGTTTCCACAACAATATCAGCCGGCTGAGAGGTTTGACGTTCAGCTGGCTGGATTGTTTGTTGTTCCTCTTGTTGCAGGGGTTGATGGAAACAGGTGCGAAAGAACACCGAGAGAGAAAAAACCAAAAGGATGATCAATACATCAGTCGCAATCCCCTGTCGATATCCTCTATGGCTCATTCGCGTCCAACGTTATCTGGAATACTTGATGGTCGCTTTATACGAAACGCCGTCGGCCTGCGACAATCCTTCGGGCATTGGAATCTGGACGGTCACATTCTTTTTGGCAAGAATGTTCAGTCCAAGCAGGCTACCCAGCTGTTCCTTGGTGTCCAGATCCACACTGTTCCCCTTGCTGTCCGTCACCGTAAGGATGGCGTTGAGCAACAGCTGATGGACCGTACCTTCATTGGACGCGGTGACGGCCAGATTTGTCGCACCATCCGCACCGGTTGCTTTTTGAACGTTGGTGATGGAAACTTTCTCAATCGTCTTGGCAGGAGCGACATACGCGCTGGTGACATAGTTGTACAGGAAGTTGAACATCCCCTTGTCCGTACTCTGCTTGCCTTTGTTGTAGGATATCTGCTCAGACTTGATACGGAAACTCAGCTCATTGGTCACCGTCCGCGGACCACGATACTGCACCCGGATGATCTGGCTGGACTGTGCTTTGACGATTACCTTGGAAGGCTGGATGGAAAAATAATTGGTTGCCGGACGATTGATCTCTTCCCCATTCTCATTTTGGTCCCTGATCAACGCGGTGATGGTGATGGCGATGGAATCATCACTGTCATTGGTGATGGTATAGGTCTTTGTACTCTCGACCCCCGTCGGCGCAAAACTTTGTTCGAGCGGAGAGAACTGATACGCCGAAACGGCGACCAAAGCGCAGACCATGAGCACGAACAGAAGCGTAACGCGACGGGCATCTCTCGATATCATTCCCATTATGCACCCCTCAGATTTACCTGTTGTGTCATAATGTATTCTATAATTGCGAAATCTGCAAGAACCCCCTTTGACATTTCATCTGCACTTATGGTAAGGTTGCTACTTGCATGACGGGCTGTAGCGCAGGGGTTTAGCGTACAAGTCTGGGGGACTTGGGGTCGGCGGTTCAAATCCGCCCAGCCCGATTTTCATAGCCGCTTTTCGGATTCCGGAAAGCGGCTTTTTGTATTCCGATACACAAAGAACATCTCTCTTTGTTCGTTTATTTCTGCACAAGACAACAACCAAAACGGTATCGTGCATACGAAAAACGGCATGCAGGTATCCCCACATGCCGTTGTGCCGAAGCGTCTGGAACGTTACGCGTTCTTGGCCAACGCCTCTTTCTCCTTGGCGCGCTTGCCCGCCGCGCTGTTGTCCCAGATCTCCTGGGAAACCGGCGCCCAATTGGTTGCCGCGGGAACGCACTTCTTGCACAGATCGGTGACGTCCTCGGGGTGCTCCAAATCGGTGGACTTCGCCCCACTTGCGTGGACCATGTCGTTCAATCTGCCCGGATTGTCCAGAAGCGGACACGGCCGGAGCATGTTCTTGTTGAACGGCTGGTTCTTGTGGTACTGCATGAACAGCGGGTTCTTGTACGCCTGCAGCAGCGTCGTGTCGTGGATGTTGCTGTCGCTGTAATGGATGAACGCGCATGGCTCGATGTCGCCGTTTGCGTTGATGTGCAGGTAGCAACGGCCACCGGCGATGCATCCGTTGACAAACTCACCGTCATTCCAGAAATCCATGGTGAAGATCGGCTTGTTCTTGCGGTACGCGCGAATCTTGTCATACATGTACTTGCGCTGCTCGGCAGTGACCATCAGTTCCGGTACGGCATCCTTGCCTACCGGCATGTAGGTGAAGAACCAGGCGAACTTGGCGCCCATGTTGATCATCGAATCGATGTACGCCTCACTGCCGATCACATCATAGTTCTTGCTGGTGTAGCAGCAGGAAATACCGAACGGTAGCCGTTTGGCCTTGAGGATGTTCATCGCCTTGATGACCTTCTGGTAGGTACCCTTGCCACGGCGGAAGTCCGTCGCGTCCTCGAACCCCTCAATGGAGATGGCAGGAACGAAGTTCTTCACCCGGAGCATGTCATCGGCGAACTGTTCGTCGATCAACGTACCGTTGGTGAAGGAAAGGAACTCGCAGTCAGGATGTGCTTCGCACAGCTTGATGATGTCCGCCTTGCGCACCAGCGGCTCTCCGCCACTGTAGATGTACATGTATGTCCCAAGCGCCCGCCCCTGGTTGATAATGGAATCCAGCGTGGCGTAATCCATGTTGAGCTTGTTGCCATAATCAGCCGCCCAGCATCCGATGCAGTGCAGGTTGCATGCCGAGGTCGGGTCCATCAAAATGGCCCACGGCAGGTTGATGTCATGTTCCTTGGCAAGATCCTTCTGGTTGGCACGACCGATGATGACGGAGTTGATGAAGAAGTTGTTGAACATCACCTTCCGCACTTCGGGGTCAATATCCTTCCACAGACTGATGATGTACTTGTACCAGTTGCTGTCAGGGTTGTTGATGATGGAGCGGACAAAGTCCCGCTGCTTCTTGTACGCGCCCTTCGTGTCGATCTTGTCCACCCAAGCCATCAACTTGGGAAGATTCTTCTCCGGATCATCGCCGATGTAGTTCATGCCGACCTGGGCGACTGCAGCGGTGATCGAGTTTTTCAGCTTTCCCATATACCTACCTCTTCTCGTTCGGATAACGATTGTTATTGTAGATATATACCTTGACAAAAAAAAGAAAAATGGTCAGTTTTACCCAAGTGTCCCAAAAACGGTCATTACGTTCAAACTTGGTCAGGCAAAAACATGCTAATCATTTTGGCACAGAGTGATATGCTGACTTTTGTCAGTTCATCAAGGAACTTTTCTGGAGAGGAAGGATTGGGTCGTGCGATCCACCTCCGCACGGCGGAAAGACAGAAATCCCCGATCAAATCAGACAATTCGGACAAGTCCAGACCATCATCTTCCGAGATGCTCAGCGTTTTTTCCACCAGAGGTTCGATCTGACGGCAGAAATAATCATGGAACGAATGGGGGCCGGACACCTGCAGCGCATTGAGATAGAACGTCCGGTCGTCATAAATGGACTGGCAGATCATCAGGGAAAGCTCCCCCGACCGTTTGGTCTTGATCTCGCTTTGGATCTTCCGGTTGATCTCCATCTCGTAGATCCAGTTGACCAGCTCATACTTGTCCTGGAAATGGTAGTAAAAGCTTTTCCGGTTCAGACCGCACTTCTCACAGATCTCTCCGATGGAGACCTTGTCCAACGGTTTGGTTTTCATGCATTCCTTCAGTGCCTGGGCCAACGCCTTTTTGGTGATGATCGAATTGGACATATCAGAAGTATCCTTCCCCCTCACCGTTTTTGTCAAGGAACGAGGTCTGCTTGCCGGATGGAGAGCACGTCGCCGGAAAAATAGGCGCTCGCCACCAGGTAACTGCCTGGTTCAGGCGGCTCGACCTGCGTCCCGTCATACACCACATCGATGTGCCCCATTTCCGTCGCCACGGTGGAGACGAACAGGCTGGTCCCCTGAAACCCGTTGTCCCGTTTTTGCGTGGCCAGCACCGGCCCGCAGAACAGGTTGATCATCTCCTGTTTCTTCGACGCCTCCCGGACCTTCTTTGGGACGGATTCCTCCCGCGCCAGAAGATAATGATATGGAAGGATCTGCCGGTCCAACGGCCGGTTCTCCTCCGGAACCATCGCCTCGAACGCCTCCCGGCTGTCATACACATCCATGCCGGTGGGAAACGCGCACACCTGGATGTCCAGAATGGAATGATCATCAATCGGGGCCAGCAACGCCGAACGGACGATACCCATGACGAACGCGCAATGCTGGGAAGGGTCGGTCAGAAGCAGATCCATACCCAGGTACTCAGGTTTCCCCACGGTGACGACCGGCTGGGCCGTCCAGACGCAACGCCCCGCCATATGGGTGTCCAGTCCGTACACATCAACACCACCTTCCCGTTCAGAGACGCGAAACACCAGTTCCAGACCGCTGTCGAGAAGCCGGGTGTAATACACCTCGCCGTTCGCCGTGGCATTCCGCTTTCCCTGTTCCATCAACGCGAGCAACGTCGCCTCATTTAACGAGTCACCATGCTTCAGAGTGGACAAACCGGTGTTGGTCAAAAAGAGCGCCATCGGGCACCTCCTCTGGCAAGTATACCATGAAGCACAGCTTGCACCAACCCAGGGAAAGGGCTACCATTTTGACCATGTACCCAGGTTATCTCTCCTTTCGGGAAGGCGTGAAGGACGGCTTCCCCATCTGCGTGGGGTACTTCCCCACGGCTATGGCATTCGGTTTGGTGTGCCGCAAAGACGGCCTCCGATTATGGGAAGCGGCGTTGTTTTCCCTGACCAATTTTGCAGGCAGCGGCCAGTTTCTGGCGGAAAGCCTGCTCGTCGGAGGCGCCATGCTGACGGAATTAGTCATCTCCGTGGCGCTGGTCAACCTCCGCTACCTGTTCATGGGCGCGGCGATCAAGGCGCGTCTTGAGGAAACGGGGAACCTCAGGAAGTTTTTCATCGCCTTTGGCACGACGGACGAGGTGTTTTCCGTCTCCACGATGAAGGAAAGTACGTTGAATGGACGCTACATGGCGGGATTGCAGATCATCAGTTACCTCGGCTGGTGCAGCGGGACGATCGTCGGATTCATCATCGGCTCGTTCCTTCCCGTCGCGTTGCAGCTCGCCGTCGGAGTGACGCTGTACGCCATGTTCAGCTCATTGCTCGCTGGAGCGTATCTTCGTGAAGGGGCATGGATGCTGTGCATCGCCGCCATTTCCGCCGTGATGAACAGCCTGCTGGTGGTACTGGCTGACATTGGGAAAGGATGGGCGTTCGTCATTTCCATGCTTACTGCGACGGGAATCGGGGCGCTTCGGCCTTCCCGCGTCCAGGAGGAGTCATGAGCCACGGAATCCCCATCGTTGTGTACATTCTTGCCTCTGCCTTGGCTACGCTCATCGTCCGGCTCATCCCGTTCTTCGGGAAACGGCTTGGCGCCACCACGCCATTCCTTGACAGGTGCATGCACCTGCTGCCGGTGGCCGCCATCGGGGCTCTGGTGTTTCCCGGAGCCATCACCGATTTCCAAGCGCGTTGGTACGCCGGATTACTCGGAGTCCTTGCGGCATTCCTCGTGGGAATGAAGAAACTTCCGATGATCGCGTCCATCGCCATCTCGATCGTCGTCACGTATCTGGTGCTGGTGGCATGAGGTACTTTGACGCTCATCTCCATCTGGAGGCCGCCGTCAACGCCTGGGGCATTGTCTGCACCAGCAGGCGGGAGGAATGGACGAAGCTGTCCGCCATCACGGCTCCTTCCATCCCCTCGGTGGGGTTGCTTCCCGACGGAACGGATCAAGAGGACGCAATCGGAGAAATGGGGAGGATATTGAAGGACCATCCTTCCTGGCAGATCGGGGAAGTGGGACTGGACGCGCGGTTCCCCCACATGGAAACCCAGGTCGCCACGTTCCGTCAGATCCTCCAGATGGCAACCACCTTGCGTCGGTTGGTCAGCATCCATGCCGTACGAGCCGACGGGCTACTGCTTTCCCTGCTGGACGGTTCCGTTCCCTCCATCTGGCACGGATTCACCGGAAGCGTGGAGACGGCGCGATGTGCCGCCAAATGCCGCTGTGTGGTCAGTCTGGGGCCACGGACGGTACAAAGCAATCTTTGGAACCATTTGGAACAACTGGACGTTCCGTTCCTGTTGGAAACGGACAGCCAGGATGAGAAGGAAACGGAAACATTGGCAGCCATGTATCGCGCCTGCCAGGCACGGCTCGGGCTGACCGAAACGCAACTTGAGGAGAGAATCAATGCGGGACGAGCAATTTGTACGGACCATCCGTCTGATCGGACCTGAGGCGGTGGAAAAGCTGCACCACAAGAGCGTCACGTTCGTAGGGCTGGGCGCCGTAGGCGGATACGCGTTGGAAGGTTTGGTGCGACTGGGAATCGGAAGCGTGTGTTTGATCGACTTCGACAAGGTGGAGCCATCCAACCTGAACCGGCAACTTCTTGCCACCTGGCCGGATATGGGAAAAAACAAGGTTGAGATCGCCGCGGCCAGAGTGAAGGCCATCAACCCGGATTGTGTGGTTCAGGCGTTTCCGATGTACCTCACACCGGAAAACGCATCAGAAGTAGTTTCGCAGGCAGGGGATCTTCTGGTGGATGCCATCGATTCGGTGAAAAGCAAGTGCGCGCTTCTCGAAGCTGCCTATCTTGCCCAAAAGCCAGTGGTCAGTTCCATGGGAGCGGCGCTCCGGAGAAACCCCACGTTGGTCCGTACGGCCGATCTGATGGACACCACCGTCTGTCCGTTGGCACGGACGGTACGGCAGGAACTGCGCAAACGAGGCGTCGGCCGAGGCATCTCTGTCGTCTACAGTCCGGAACCGGTCTCCTTCACCTATCACCCGGAAGAAGGGAAAGTGCTGGGGTCCCTCCCCACCGTCACCGGCATCTTCGGCCTGAACCTGGCACATCTGGCGATGCTCCGGCTCCTCAGGGTGGAGAAACTGCCCGTTCAGACGAACTGAAACGGCACAAACGCCTCCGGGCGATGAAAGTCCGGTTGGTCCGTGTCGATCGGCGCGTAGGAAAGATAATGGGGCTTTTCCAATCCGTCTCCGCATTTGTAGAAGTTGCCAAAAAGGATTTTCCCCTTCAGGGATCCCCCCTCCTCAACCAAACCGAAACGTGACAGATCCAGCGTCACGGAAAGGTCCCACCGGCTCTGGGTGAGCGTGTTCTCCAGAATCCGTACCTGGAGAGGAACGGACGCAAGCCCCGCGTCCGGATAGGATTGCCTGCCTGAACGGCCGGTCCCCCGGGCCACATGGCAGAATCCCGCCGCACTGAACTCAAAATTGACATACTCAGCCTGGTCCGGCCGCTTGAGGAACACTTCCACGCAACTGTCCGTCCATACGGCATCGTTGTGGTGGGTGCACATTCTCCTCAGCTGGGGTTCCTTGACATGAAAAGAGACCAACAGATTCGTCCCTTGATACGACACATTCACCAATGTGGCCACGCCATCCGCTTCCACCCACTGGGGGTGCAACGCCAACCTCGTCGCGCCCTGGTTGGACGCGTCATGGATCAATACATTCATGCATTCAGTGTAAGAAACTCCGACCAAAAACGCAAGTTCAGAGGTAGATAGGGAAAACCCTACAGGAGGATTCCTATGCAACGAACCATTCACTCTGGCGTTCTGGCGCTGATCATGGCAACCATACTGCTTGGAGCGGGATGCAACCATGAGACAAGCGCCCCGGAGGAACGCACCGTCCAGGCCACCCTGGAAATCCAGTGCAGCCAGTTTTCCGAACAGGAGCGGAGCGTCAAACCCACCGACGCGGAACTGGAGATATCCAGCTACCATGTTACGGCCACAGGGCCGGCCGTCTCCACGGCGATCGACCTGACGGCGGAAACCAGTCCCATTACGTTGGGCAACATCGCCATCGGGACGTGGAGCATCACCGTCGAAGCGTTGAACCCGAACGGCAAGGTACTGGCAACCGGTTCCACAACCCAACGGTTCTCACCGGCGACCACTACGGCAACACTCTCTCTGGAAACCCTTCCCGGTGAAGGCGAAGTTTCCCTGCAGTTCAGCTGGCCGACCGACCAGGTCTCCACTGATGCCTATCTGTTGTTCACGCTGACCGACCAGAAGGGAAACGCGGTGGAAATCGACGCGGGAGAGATCACCAACAACGGGAATGGAACAGGCAAACTGGTCAAGACGCTTGCCGCCGGTTCCTACGTGTTCTCCACCCGATTGATCAGTGACACGGTCTCCGTCTCCGGCTCGACCATCGCCATCCGGGTGGTGGACGGAACGACTTCCAGCGGAACAATCGCGCTGGTCATCGGGGACATGAGCAATTCATTCTCCCTCTCGGTGACCAACAACACTTCGCTTCCCGTACAAGGGACGGTCACCTGCCAACCGACCACCCCCAAAGGGAACGAACCATTCACCCTGCAGTTCAGCCCGAGCAATCTGGCGAAGGCCGGCCTGACCACATCAGATCTGATCTACCAATGGTACTGCGAAGGAATCGCCATCTCGGGAGCCACCAGCTCCTCGTTGACGGTCAGCTCCCCCATCGCGGGAACGCATCGCTATGATCTGATCATCTCCGCGTCCAAGCTGGGATCGGTGGGGAGCGTCTCGACGTTGGTCTCCGTCCCGGTATCCGATACGGTCAACTGAAGCTTGCGACGAATGTATCCGGGAGTTTGGCGGGCCGGAGCGTCCGGTCATCCAGACAGGCCACCTTCACTTTGAGGGTGGCTTTTTTCTCTTCTCCGCTGAAAATCTCCTGCAGAAGGACAAACGAGAAGGCGCCCCACTCCACCGGCGAGCTTTCCACCCTTACCGGATCATCCAACTTCAGCGGACGGTGGTACTCGATGGTGATCGTCTTGACGACAAACAGCATGTGGTAGCGCTCCACCACCTGGGATGGACTCCCGAAGAGGGAACGCATCCATTCGGTACGGGCGTGTTCCGCCCAGTCCAGATACCGGGCGTGGTAGGCGATGCCTTCACAGTCCGTATCGGAATAATAGACTCTGCTTTCGTAGTGGAAACTCATACCTTCACCTCACATCCAGGAAACCGCAAGGTCGCCACATAATCGTCGTACGTCTCGGCGCGGCGGATCATCGTCACCGTCCCGTCCGGATGGAGAAGATATTCGGCATGACGCAGCTTTCCATTGTAATTGAACCCCATCGAATGTCCATGCGCGCCGGCGTCATGGATCACCAACACATCCCCTTCCGTGATGGCGGGAAGCGCCCGGTCGATGGCAAACTTGTCATTGTTCTCACAGAGGGAGCCGGTAACATCATACGTGTGGTCATGGGGCAGTTGTTCCTTCCCCACCACGCTGACGTGATGGTAGGCTCCATACATGCCCGGCCGCATCAGATCGGCCATCGTGGCGTCCACACCGACGAATTCCTTGTACTTGTGGGTGACGTGGCGGACTTTGGTGACCAGGTATCCGTACGGACCGGTGATGTACCGGCCACACTCAAACGCCATGGAAACCGGTCCCAGACCGGTTTTGACGATCATCTCATCGTACAACTGATGGATCTTTTGGCTCACATCCCGGATATCCATCCGCTGTTGTTCCGGCCGGTACGGGATGCCGATCCCGCCGCCCAGGTCGAGGAACGAGATGCGCACCCCGGTTTCGCGATAAATCTTTCCACAAAGGGAAAACAGCATCCGCGCCGTCTCCACGATGTACTGGCCGTCCAGCTCGTTGGACGCCACCATGGTGTGCAGGCCGAACCGTTTGACCCCTTTCTCCTTCATGATCCGGTAACAGTCACAGATCTGGTCACTCCGCACCCCATACTTTGCGTCCACCGGATTGCCGATGATGGCGTTCCCCGTCCGTTCCGGACCGGGGTTGTAGCGGAAGCAGATCGTCTGGGGAATCGTCCTCAGGCTGTCGATATGCGTGATGTCATCCAGGTTGATCACCGTGCCGAGGCGGTACGCTTCATCAAATTCCTCCACCGGGGTGTCGTTGCTGGTGAACATGATGCGTTCCCCACGGATGCCGCAGGCATCGGCAAGCAACAACTCAGGGAGTGAGGAACAATCCGCGCCAAAGCCCAACTCACTGAGCATCCGGATGATCACCGGATTGGGACACGCCTTGACGGCAAAGTAATCGGTGAATCCTGGCGCCCAGGAAAAAGCGGCCTTGAACGCCAACGCGTTCTCCCGGATGGCCGACTCATCGTACAGATAGAACGGCGTGGGCAATCGGGAGGCCAGCTCCTGCAGCCGCTCATCGGAAAGGGGAAGTGTTTTGTCGCTCATACGCTGAAATTCCTCCGGATGCTCTCCATCGCCGCCACCACATCCTCACGATGACCGTACGCGGAAACCCGCACATACCCTTCACCGGCAGGGCCGAAACCGGATCCCGGGGTAACCACCACATGGCAACGGTCAAGCAGCAGATCAAAGAACTGCCAGCTGGTCATGCCCTTCGGTGTTCGGGCCCAGATGTACGGGCTGTTGACACCACCATAACAGACCAGGCCGACGGATTCCAGTCCCTGACGGATGATCCTTGCGTTCTCCAGATAGTAGTCGACCAGTTGCATGCACTGTTTGTACCCTTCTCCGGAAAGGGAAGCTTCTCCACCGTATTGGGAGATGTTGCTGGCTCCATTGAAGAAGGTGCACTGCCTGCGGTTCCACAGACCGTTGAGCACTCCGGGACCGGCATCCTGACAGACCAGCTGTTTGGGAACCACCGTCCATCCCAGACGGACTCCGGTGAAACCGGCGAACTTGCTGAAACTGGAAATCTCAATGGCGCACCGCTGGGCCCCTTCCACCTGGTAGATGGAATGGGGGTACTGGTCATCGGTGATGTACGAACTGTAGGCGGCGTCGAAGATGATCACCGCATTCTCCCGGATGGCGTAGTCGACGAACGCCTTCAGTTGCGCTTTTGTCGCAACCGCGCCGGTGGGATTGTTCGGGCTGCACAGATAGATCAGATCGACATGCACCGATGGAGGATCGGGAATGAACCCGTTCTCCGCCACGCTGGGAAGATAGACGAACCCGTCATACCCTTCCTTTTCCTTGTTGTATGCGCCGGTACGGCCTCCCACGACATTGCTGTCCACATACACGGGATAGGCGGGATCCTGTACGGCGACGATGTTGTTCTGTCCGAACAGTTCCTGGATGTTCGCCGCATCGCTCTTCGCCCCGTCACTGATGAAGAACTCCATCGGATCCAGATCCACACCCCAATGGTCATGATAGAAACCACAGAGCGCTTTTCTCAGCGACGCGTCGCCCTGCTCGTCGCCGTATCCGGTGTACGTGGCGCGATCGGAGAGCAGGTCGATCTTATGCTTCATCGCCTGGCATACCGCCGGTGCGAGCGCCTCGGTGGTGTTGCCAATGCCCAACCTGAGCACCTTTGCGTCGGGATGCTTCTCCTGCCACGCTTTTGTCCGACGGGCGATCTCAGGAAACAGGTATCCGCTGGACAACGTGAGGAAATGGTTGTTGACGGTCGCCATCTGTTACCGCCTCACAATGGCGCCGATGGCATCCAGGTCATCCAACGCCTGATACAGGATCTGCCGGTGTTCTTCCGTGGCCAGCGTGCACAGCGGCAGGCGGAAACTCTCCTCGCACCAACCGTACCGAGCCATGGCCGTCTTGATGGGGATCGGGTTGGTCTCAATGAAGCAAGCCTTGAAGAACGGAGCCAACTTCTCCTCAATCTTCCGCGCTTCGGCCATCTTTCCGTCCAACGCGAGACCGATCATTTTGCTCATCAACGCAGGGCAGATGTTGGACGCGACGGAAACAACACCGTCCCCACCCCGTTCGATCAAATCCAGGCTGAGGTTGTCATCCCCGGAAAGGACGGCAAAGCTGGAGGGTTTGCGTTTGATCACATCCTCCATCTGCACCAGGTTGCCGCTGGCCTCTTTGACGCCGACGATGTTCGGGCAATCATTGGCCAGCTTGACCAACGTGTCCGTCTCGATGTTCACCCCGGTTCTTCCTTTGATGTTGTACAGGATGCAGGGGATATCCACGCTGTCCGCGACCGCCTTGAAATGAAGGTACAGCCCTTTCTGCGTCGGCTTGTTGTAGTACGGATTGACCAACAGGCAGGCATCTGCGCCGTTGGTCTGGGCGTGACGGGACAACTGGATCGCCTCACTGGTGGCGTTGCTTCCCGTACCGGCGATCACCGGCACCCTGCCTTTGGCGTAATGAACGGTCAAGGCGATCACCCGGTCATGCTCCAGATGGCTGAGCGTCGGGCTTTCACCGCTGGTGCCGCAGGGCACCAGGCCGGATACGCCGGAGGCGATCTGGCTGTTGATCATGTCATACAGCGCCTGTTCATCGATATTGTCCGTTTTGGTGAACGGCGTAACCATTGCGGTATACACACCGCGGAACGTAATCTTTTCCATATCTTTCTCCTGGGTCACATAATGTGCGAAATCAGGTCATCCAGCGTGTACAGCCCGGGCTTCTGCCCGACCAGCCAGGTGACCGCCGTAATGGCGCCTTGGGCGAATCCTTGGCGGTTCTTCGCCCGATGGGTAAGCTCGATGGTATCCGCGTCACTGTCAAAATAGACGGTATGCGTCCCGAAAACGCTGCCAACCCTCAGGCTGGCGACCTGCACTTCACCCGCTTCCCGGGTGCGATGCAATGTCTCCGAAACGATCTTGTCCTTGCCTGCTCCCGCGTCGGTGAGACTTTGGGCAAGCATCAACGCCGTCCCGCTGGGGCTGTCCGCTTTGGCGGCATGGTGCATTTCGAACACCCCGCTGTCATAGCCTCCCGCTTTGCCCAGCATCGCGGCGGCCTGCCGCACCAGCTTGAGGAATACGGCCACCCCCAACGAATAATTCCCGCTGTAGATGACGGAACTGGAGGAAGTCTCCACCATCTGCCGCACCTGAGGCAACTTGTCCGTCCACCCGGTCGTCCCGATGACGGCATCCAGCCCCATGCGGGTGTATACTTTCAGATGATCGACGACCACGCTGGGGGTGGAGAACTCCACCACCGCCTGGACGTCAGAAAGATTCTGTTCACAGACATCCGTGGCTGTCACCCCCGGATCCTTGGAAATCGGGTCGATGACGACAGGAACCTCGATACCAGAGGCTTCCGCGGTCGATTTGATCAACCGCCCCATCTTCCCATATCCGACAATCGCAATGCGCATATCCGCTCCTCGATGGGACAGCATAGCAGAAAGCACTGTGGTATGTCCATAGGATAACAGAATGTTTCAATAATAACAGTGATGTTCCAAAATCTTCCTCAATGCCGTCCGTGATGTTTGTCCCGTTGCTCTTTGGCGCGGAGAAAATCGGCGATGGTGCCACCACCCTCATAGGAATCCCCTCCGCCGCTCATGCGGGGATTGCGAATCGGAGTCTCACGCCGGTCGCGGTCATCACGCCGTTGCCGCTTGCTTGGGGTTACCACCACCGTTTCCGTCACATAGGTGTACGACGGCGCGGTCTCCACGTCATCCGGCAGGCTGAAGGAAGCCATCGGCTTTTTCTTCACCACCACTTTGCGCATTCCGTCCGGACGTGCCGAGGCGGAAACGGGAACCCGTTTGACCACCACGGCTTTTTTGACCGGCTCTGGAACAACCGGTTTTTCCACCGGCACCCTGCGTTTGAGCTCCATTTCTTCATACGAGCAGGAAAGGCGCTGGCAAATGTAGTGGGTGCGCCCCACCTCGTCGACGGCCTTCATCATCGGGCCATGGCAGAACGGGCACTCCTTTCCATCGGGAAATACCGGAGCGTAGGAATCCCGGGTGGAGATGATCTGGCCGACCAGTTCGCGGGCGTTCCGTTTGATGTCCGCGATGAACCGGTCAGGATCCTCCGTACCCTTGGCGATGCCGTCAAGCCGTTCTTCCCACCTTCCGGTGAGCTCTGGGGAACGAAGCTGCAGCGGCGCGAGCCGGACCACTTCCCTCCCCTTGGGAGTTGGGACGAATTCCTTCCCCACCCGGTCGACATAGTGGTACTGGACCAGTTTTTCGATCAGGTCGGCACGGGTCGCCGGCGTGCCCAGTCCGGCGCCCAGGTGTTTTTTCGCTTCGGCGTCATCGACGAACCGGCCGGCATGCTCCATGGCGGAGAGCAAGGTGGCGTCGGTGTACCGCTCCGGCATCGGGGTGGCCTGTCTGCGGCTCTTCACGCTTTGCACGGTGAGGTTCTGGCCGACCGTGATGCCGGAGAGCGTCGCGGGATCATCCGTCACCTCGCCCAACAGATTTCTTCGTCCCACCAGCCGGGAGACGGCGTGCCATCCTTGGCTCTTTGGAACGGATACACGCGCCTGCAGCAACGTTCCTTCCACATCAATCTTCACCGTCGTGGTCGTATAGACGTAGTCCGGAGAAAGTACTTCCAGGAAGCGTGTGGCGATCAACTCCCACAGGGCGCGTTCATCCTTGGACAGACGGGCCAGGTCGACCCGTTGTTCCGTGGGGATGATGGCGTGATGATCCGTCACCGCCATATCCTTGACGAACCGGTTCTCGTCCACCCGGTAGCCGTTGGCAAGGTACAGGGACGACAACGAAGCGAACGGCGTTCCGGAGAGCGCCTTCAGACGATCAGGGAGCGTCGCGACGATGTCGTGGGTGATGTACCTGCTGTCCGTCCGCGGATAGGTGACGATCTTGTAGGTCTCATACAATTTCTGCAGCGTATCCAGCGTCATCTTGGCGCTGAAGTCCAGCATGATGTTGGCGTCCCGCTGCAACTCGGTAAGGTCATAAGCCAGCGGCGGTTGTTCGGTCATCTCGACGCTTTCCACGGACACCACCGTACCGGTCTTCCCCTGCAGGCTGTCGGAGAGATGCTTGGCCAAGTCTTCCGAAAGAATGCGGTTGTTTCCCTCAGCATCCTGGTAACTGGCGCTGAAGGAGCCGAAATCAGCGCGGAGCGTCCAGTAGAACGCCCCGACGAATTTGTCCCGCTCATCCTCTCTGCCGGTCATCAGGGCCAGTGTTGGCGTCTGGACCCGCCCGGCGGTGAGTTTTGCGTCATACTGGCAGGTCAGCGCACGGGTGACGTTCATGCCGATGTACCAGTCAGCGGCGGCGCGCGCCTCGGCGGCATGGTACAGGTTGTCGTACAGGGATGCCGGTTTGAGATTGGCGAATCCCTCACGGATGGCGCCTTCCGTCTGGCTGCTGATCCACAGCCGCTCACAGGAACCCGTATACCCTGCCATCTTGATGATCCAGCGTGCCACCAGCTCTCCTTCCCGTCCGGCATCGGTGGCGATGACCAGCGAAGCGATGTCAGGACGCCCCATCAGGGAACGGACCACCTCGAACTGATCCTTGCTGGAGTCGATGACCTGTTGCTGCAAGGGCTCGGGAAGCATAGGGAGCGAGGAAAGCGTCCAACGTTTGTAGGAATCGCTGTAGGTGGCGGGAGGGGCCAGTTCGACCAAATGCCCCAACGCCCATGTGACGACGTAGTCTGTACCTTCCAGGTACCCTTTTTCACGGCCAACGCACCCCAGCACCTTGGCCAACTCCCGGGCTACGCTCGGTTTTTCGGCAAGAACCAGTTTTTTCATGTTCCCCAGCATACCTAAAACGGCCATCTCGAAACAAGCAGGTTGCGGGAACGCCGTTTCTCTGCTATACCGAACGTATGAGCAAAATCGCCGTCTTTTTCGATGCGGAGAACGTACCCAGCAGGGCCATCCCTGACATCATCGCGTGGCTTTCCGGACAGGGGGACATCCTGTACCAGCGCGCCTATGCCGACTGGTCCATCAAGAACACCAAGGCATGGCAGGACCAGATCACCCGCACGCCGATCAGTGTGATCCAGCAGTTCCACAATGGGGAGGACCAGGTGATCGACAAGGCGATCATGATGGACGCCGTCGCCCTGGCCATCGGGCATCCGGAGATCGACACGTTCGCCATCGTCGCGTCGGACAACGGATACTACATGCTCTCCCTGAGGCTTCGGGAGCTGGGCAAGACGGTCATCGGTCTGGGGGAAAAGGCCAAGTGCAAACCGATCTGGATCAACTCCTGCAACCAGTTCCAGTATCTGGAAGACCTGAATCCCGTCTCCGATGAGATCCCGGACACCAAGCTGGACAGTCGGACGTCCTTGCTGAAATTCCTTGACATGGCCTACGATTCCACCCCGGACAGCGAAGGCATCGGGGCGAAGATGCTGGCCAACCTGGGCAACTCCATCCACCGGTTCAAACCGGATTTCAGCTTCAAGGCGTTCGGATATTCCTCGCTGCTTTCCATGATTGAGGATTTCCCGGAAGCGTACAAGGTCGGCGTGAAGACGGGGACCAATCCCCCGATCTACTATCTGACCCGAAAAGAGCGGCGAGCCCCAAAGAAATCATAGGGATGGCGTATCCGCAGGAATCCTTTGAAAAAAACGCTGGGAACGGATTGCTTTTTCCTACCAGTTCTTGACGGTCTCACCTCGAGGAAGTATGATGAATGAAAACGTTGTGTGAAGGAGTTTACTATGGCTTACAGAATCAAAGATACGTGTGTTTCTTGCGGTACGTGTCAGTCGGAATGTCCTTCTGGCGCCATCTCGGAAGGATCTCCGTACAAGATCGATCCGGAGAAGTGCGTTGATTGCGGTACGTGCGCTGATGTCTGCCCGACCGGCTCCATCGAGCACGCTGACTGATTTACCTGGACACAA
>Ga0172377_10003091_pt1 | contig 17082 bp, 18 predicted proteins | sample Pumphouse3metaG_FD_119749 | JGI IMG/M metagenome (GOLD analysis project Ga0172377, IMG submission 119749) | Leachate microbial communities from a municipal landfill in Southern Ontario, Canada - Pumphouse #3 metaG | ecosystem: Engineered > Solid waste > Landfill > Unclassified | place: Canada...
TCCCGGTTATGGCCACCGGCGGCGTCTCTGCTTCCAGCGTGATGTGCTGCTTCCCACCATTAGAGCGAAATACGAAGAAGCTCGGCTTCTCTTTCTTCTTACCGACCGCGAGACCGCACTCCTGGCAGACCATAACCTCTCCGAAATCTATCATCGGGAATATCTGAGTTTCGTTGGTGCAGCGAGGACAGCACAGATGGTCGCTGCGCTTGCTATCCTTGCCATAGCGAGCTACCATCAAGCCATCGTCTCTAATCTCCGAAATATATACTAGGTCTTTCTGATCCAACGCGATCACCTTTTGCGGCTCAGCAGCCCAGGGTCGGATTGGAATTCGGAGCGCCTCACTTCTTTATCGGCAATGCGCACGGGATTGTAATCCTTTCGGTCATGCCCGCAAACCGGGCACTTGCCGGTGCCGCTAACAAATTGCGGCGGATTGCACTTGGAGCACCAGGTTACAATCATGATGCAGCACCACTCTCGTTTAGATTGTTTTCGTCGAGAAGCATCACTAACATGACCGCGTAGTTTGCCAAGTCAATAGCAGTATCACGTAAAGCTTCTTCGTCCACCAACGCGACTCCATTCTTAGTGATCGTTTCTAGGCGCTTGAGCTTGTCGCCGATGCGAATGAGCACCCCAACCGGGCCGTATTCTGCGAAGGAATCTCCGTAGTCTATATTCTTCTTGAGAAAGAGGGCGAGAAGCTCGTTATGGATGGTCTGCATCTGCTCGATTCGGCGTTCGGTGTTTTCGTTCATGATTGCCGAATACCCAAGAAGCCCGGACTTGAAACCTGAGCCCGCAATGCTATAATAACTTCGACAGCAATTACTCGCTGGCGAGGCGAATGTCTCCCCAGAACTATCGTTGCTGCGTTCGTGGTTACCCCGTCGCGTTTTCTTGTCCTGCGACCAGTTTCTACGAGAAAGGATATCTGCAATGATTAAAGACGAAGTTCGCGCGCTCTGCGCCGACGCATTAGTTTGTCGCCGAGGCGACGAATACCTTGTACTGCTCCCCGAGAAAACATACAACGAAGAGCGTCACAAATTCGAGAAGCTGTTCAGCGAGAAGGGCGAGAAAGTAACGTTCGATAAGCGTCAATCCGCAGAAGTATACACGCGAGTTATGGGTTACCTGCGAAGGGTAGAAGACTTCAATATCGGCAAGAAGTCGGAGCACTACGATAGAAAACCGTTCAGCGCCGAAATAGCACAGAAAAAGCTACTCTAGGCGAATTGCTCACCGCTACTTTCATAGGCACATTCGCCGAAGCGTAAGGGCAAGGGAGCGAGCGAGAAGTGCTCACAGCTTTCTCTTTTGCTCGCCGCCGCACCTTGGGCACCTGGTGCCGGTTTTGAAGTCTTCGCTAAGACTACCGCGAAGCAGACAATCTATCAGTCCGCAGTCTACGCACTCGACGAAGCGCGCCTTGGTGTTGAATCTTCCCGGTAGACTCACGTCTATCTTGCCCCTGAGCACGTCATTGGCGGTCTTGGTGCAGAGACCGATGATGCATCTGTAGTATCCGTCCTCTACCCGACCGTCATTGGATTTAGATGGCGTTCTGCCTAGTATATCCATTATGCCCATTTAGTGTAAGCTCCTTTCTATTTTAGCGTTTCGCTCTAACAAGGCAATCAAGCGTTGCACTAAACGCTATAATACAGAGCGAGTGCTCGTTTCAGTAACTATTCTGTCCTTCAGGATTTATTGGAGTCTACGATATGACCCCATACCTGATTCCTGCTTCGTTGAGGCCAGTTTCACATCGGCTTGCGCCGATGCCAGCGCTCGCCTCTCCACAGGCGTTTAGGCTCTCCGCAGAACTTGCGGCGAGGAGGGCGTTCACGCCCCAATGCTCCAAGTTGACCGCGGCATTGTAGTCGCGGTCGTGGACACAACCGCATCCGGCGCAGACCCATTCACGGTCGCTCAACCTCAGGGCTTCGTTGATAGAACCGCAGTTACTGCAGGTCTTGCTGGAGGGAAAGAAGCGGTCGGCCACGATGACTTCGCAGCCGTACCACTCGCCCTTGTATTCCAGTTGCCTGCGGAATTCGCAGAAGCCCACGTCCTGAATGGCCCGCGCGAGGTGGCGATTCTTTAGCATCCCCGACACGTTCAGGTCTTCAATCACGACCACCGACTTGGTTCTCGTCAAGTGCGTCGTGATCTTATGGAGCGCGTCATTCCTCGCGTTGGCGATTCGCCAATGTAGTTTCGCCACCCGCTTTGCCGCCTTCTTGCGGTTCTCCGATCCCTTCTTCTTGCGGCTCAGCGAACGCTGGAGCCGTCGCAGCTTTCTGAGCTTCGACTCCAAGGCCTTCGGGTTCTCGAAGGTCGTCCCGTCCGAGAGCGTGGCCAGCCGCGCAAGGCCGAGGTCTACGCCGACGACGGACGGTTCATCTTTCACCGGCGGAGGGTCTTGGCTCTCGACCTCCACCTGGAGACTGACGAACCATCGTCCCGCTCGTTCTGACACCGTCGCCGACAGTATCTTTACGTCTTCTGAGGTCGGCAGGTAGCCGTGCTCCTTCAACCTCACCGGGCCGATCCGGGGCAGTTGAACATGCGTTTCCGACACCCTGATCGCTCCGTGCAACCTGAAGGAGCCGACACCATTCTTCTTGGACTTGAACCTCGGGAAACCTTTCTTGCCCTTAGCGCCTTCTCGGCACCTGCGAAAGAAGTGCTTGAAGGCTTTATCAAGGTCGCGCAGGGCCTCCTGGGGAGCATACTTGGAGGGCTCGTACATCCACGGAAACTCTGTCTTCTTCAGACGGCAGAGTCGCTTGTGCAGGTCTATCGCCGACGGCTTCTTCTCGCCGTTCTCTCTCGCCCGGAGACATTGCTCCAGCCCCCAGTTGTAGGCGAAGCGGGCGCACCCGGCGTGTTGCAGAAAGAGAGTCCTCTGCCGGTTGTTGGGCTTGAGTTCGGTCCTAAAGCCCCGGATGATCTTCATCCCGGCTCACCGACCGACGCAAAAATAACGCCCCCACAGTACGGGCACCTCGTCCTCGGCAGAAGACACAAGGCGGTCACATGTTGCACCGTGGGGGCGAAACCGGATGGTCGTACATTGAGAAGACCGCCTTCATGTGTGCATCTGCCGAGATAACTCTATGTTACTCCACCGCGTCGGGCTTGTCAAGTGGCGTCAGAACTTCTTCGCCAGCGCGCACCTTCTCGCCCCCGATGCTCGCCATTGCGTCGGCCTCGGCGATCACGCGCTGGCGCGCGGCCTCGCGCGCGGCCCAGATATAATACGCCAATACGACTTCTCTGGGATTCATAGAAAATACTCGGTGGAGACCCCCCGCTTGAAAGCGGGGGAGAAAGCCGAGACGCCTCCTTTCCGTGCTTGTCTATTGCCCGCTCCGGCGGGTAGCGCCATGATCAAGCTCGCGCTCCCTTGACTATGTCAACTTGGTAGTCGGGTAGCCAGTGGTACATCCCGCCGAGATTGTCATATATATATTCTTCAAGTACCGCGAAGAGAGAAGTCTGCTTGATTGCAGATATCTCGCTCCACCTTTGACTCCCGCCTACAGTCCCGTAGTCGTATCTGATTTTGATGGGATGTACCCGACACGGATAGAACTTGCCTATAGCGCTGCTGGCAAGGTTTAGGTGGTAAGTGAACTCTGCTTGCCATCGTTCCGCGTAATCGTCCCAGAGATAGGCCCACTTATGCGACTCGATTTCGTTCTTCTCGGTTTCTGTGAGAGAACACGGATAGTAGAAATAAGTGTCTACTCCGGCATTTATCAAAGCTGACGCATTGGTGTACTGCGCCTTGAAAAGCGGGCCGGGAAGCCCTGGCTTGAAACAGCCGCAGACTCCAATATTCTCACCGCTGAGAATATCCAGCAACTCGTCGCTAGGCGCGATAGTGAGATTGGTGTCTACCCAGAAGTACAGTCCACGACTACCGTGAAAGCAATCACCGGACAAGTCGGTAGTGTACATCGTGCTGATGATAGCCGAAAGAAACTCTTGCTGCAAGAACGGCTCGCCGCCGCTGATGCGAAATACCGGCGTTGGGCACCGGTCGCACTTGTCTACGTACTCGCTTCGGTAGTTCTCTAGCACGTCGAGCGCAGAGACGGTTTTGGGCTTGGTCTTGCCGCAAAAGCAATAGTCACAAGACAAGTTGCAGCCTTGAAGTTGGAGAATACAGGCGTAGTTGGTTATATTCCAGGGCACTCTGGTCACCGCCGACGCGACTTGATACGGCTCCGGGAACGGGAGAGCACGCGGATACGAGGTGAGTTCTAGGTCCTTGTCCTTCACGTACTTCTTCTCGCGTAGAAAGCCGTAAATCCCAACGTCTTCACTGGCGCGAATATCGTCGGCTTGCGCCATAGCCTGGACATCCATCACAAGACCCTGGGTTTCGGCGAGCTTCTTTTGGTTCATGGCGGGTTCTCCTTGAACGCAACTGAGCGAGACCGAATGCGTTGACAGAACTATACTTACCCCAGCGAGTCGAAGTTCAAACCAGGCGAAGCGATCTGATTTACGTAGCGCCTTGAACTGAAGACGGAGCGCCCTGGGCACAACGAGGCGACTCAGCTAACCCGAGCGGCCAGGCCTTGCTGTTTTCTAGGTTTCTTCTATATAGATATATGACTGTAGTGTGGTACGACAATATACAGTACGCGCGCTCGCACGCGCGCGCGCGCGTTATTAATTATTAAACGCGCGCACACGCGCGCGCGTTTTAAATTAACGACTCCAGATTCAAGAACGACTTAACGACTAGCAGAACGCTTTTTTATTTAATCTTATCTAGAATCTCTATCTCAAGATATAAATTCTATCTTACATCAGATGTTAAACGACTAGAAGTACTTAAATACGCGCGCGCGCACACGCGCGTACGCGCGCGTTCTAGAAGTACTTAACGCGCGCGCGCGATCCTCGCGCGATCCTTACGGACGACAGCAGTAGTACAGCCATCCACTAGTGAGGAGAAAGTTTTTTTCGCGGGAGAGGTTTACAACGTAGAGCCGCGTGGTATAATATTCGCGTCAGCTACTCCATGCTTTAGCAAGAGCTTGTCCCTGGCGCTACCCGCCGGAGCGGGCATCCGAGACGTTCGGCGGGCTGACAGCCGCCCGGCGGGCAATATTACCCGCCGCGATGTGGTCAGCGAATCCAGAGTATCCACAGGCCACACAGGAGAAGACAGATTGAGCAGGTCGGTTGCGCTTATCAACACAACCGCATACGGGACAGGTGCGCGAAGTATTATGTGGGTCAACCGCAACTACGGGCACACCGGCCAGCCGAGCCTTGTACTCGATAAAGGCTCGAAGCTGGAAGAACGACCAGTTATGCAGCGTAGCTCTCTGGGCGCGACGCAACCGTACCCGCCCGCGGATACCCTTGAGGTCTTCAAGAGCAATCCCGCGACCGGTGTCTTTCGCGCGGGCCACGATGCGTTTGCTGATCGTGTGGTTGGTATTCGTAGCAAACCGGTGTTCCTTGCCGGACAATTGCTTGAGGCGTCGGCGCGCCGACTTCGTGCCCTTGCTTTGCAGCCGGGCGCGCAGGCGACGATGGCGATAACGCACGTTGTTCACGGCGCGGCCACTATGAACCGTCCCGTCGCTATCCGTCGCGAGGTTGACAATGCCCAGGTCCACGCCCAGGAATTCGCTTACGTCTTCGGTAGGGGGTTCCTCCACCTCGCACACCTGGTGCAGGTAGAATTCGCCGCGCCGAAAGATCAAGTCCGCTTCGCCCTGCATGAACGGCAACAGGGCAAGCTGACGCTCGCCCGCGACAAACGGGATGGTCTGCCGTCCGCCCACCGTCCAGATGCTTACGGTCTGCGCGGGCAGCTTCCAGGACAGGATGTTGCGGTCATAGGCGATGCTGCCATGCGGGCGGAATCGACGCCGCGCTTTGCGGTCGAGCTTGTAGGCGTCGGCGACCTTCGCCAGCAGGCGAACGGTCATCTGGGCCGACAACTCGTAGCGCTCGCGCACATCGTAGTAGCAGGCGTGGTGCAGGTCGTACTGGCGAAACGTCTTGGTGTTCCAGGCGTGTGCGCTGACGAAGTTCGCCGCCGCGTTCGCCACCTCAAGTGTGCGCTGCAGCAGGTCGGCCTGTTCCGGCGTAGGTTGGAGCTTGACCTGCGCAATCAGTTTCATGCTTATCAGTATAGCACAACCGTTCAACATTTTCAAGTATTGAAAGGGTGAATTTCGGCTTCCCCCCCCCGCTTAAGGGTGGAGGTCTCTACCGATTATTCGCGTGGGCATCAACGAGACCGTGAAGACAATCCTTTTCGGAGCGAGCGAGTTTGACTTTCACTGGTTCCTAGCCGGGCCGATAGCCATCCCGGCCAGACTTGCCGACCGGGTAGTCAAAGAGAATTATGCCTGGTGCCTGGATGACGAAATCGGTCTGCTTTGGAGACCGGTGATAAGCCGCGAGCTTGGGCGGTACGGTATGGGGACAGTAGACCCTTACTCTTCTAGCGTATGTGAAGTACTGGACTTGATGGGCGAGAAGGAGGGTTATAAACAAGTAATTCGCGCATGTAACGGAGTAGTGGCTTGTCTTCTGCCTTATCACTGGGAGTGTATACCGCGAAGAGAACAACACCTGCGAATAGCGCTGGACACTTTCGGCTACCCGTTCGTGGTTTACTCGCCAGACATAAATCTATCGCCCAATGAAAGGTCAACGGTCAAAGAAGTAAAGCGGCTGATGTCAGTCATCCCGACGTGCATAAGGATGAAGAACGCAATCCAGAAACTTGCAGATAGAGGGATACAGATGACTACTACTACAAAAGACACTTGCGAAGAAGAGCCGCAGTACGTGATGGTGACTTGCAACTCTTGTGGCGCGTCTTACAAGTCGGCCATCATAATCGAGGGCGGTGCGAGAATCCCAGTAGATAAGTGTCCGGTATGCGAAAAGAGACTGCTTGTCGAGTAGATGTAGACTCGCAGTCAATTTATGCAATATTCTCAGCGGTGAGAATATCTATGCGGCGCAGAGAGAAAATAGCTGTAGATGTTGGGCGAATTGAGCGATAGATGCATTGGAGCGTACGGCTTGCGACGGTCAAACTATCAGCTTGATGCACCGACAGTCTTGGGCCCGACTTACCTGCGTGATGGCAGGTAGGCCGGGCTCTTTCATTGTCATAGTAAGCTTTATCATTGACCTATTGGTTATGTCAGTATATACTATTAGCGAAGACGAATTAGTTTGTAGCTTTTTGCGGAGGCTGTTTTATGTTTGACAAGCTTACAGTTGATGGCTTCGCGAAGCATATGGACGAACTGGAAGTGCCGCGAAGCATCGGCTGCGTCTTCATCCATCACACCGCTGGATTGCGCAAGCACTGGAAGGGCCGTTCTTCGGTAATCGCTATAGACAACTACCACCGTGAGGTTCGCGGCTGGTGGGGCATAGGATATAACTATATTGTTGACTGCAACACCCCGAATGTTATCTGGACTGGGCGGCCCCTCTCTAGAACCGGCGCACACGCTCTCATAGAGCCTGTCGCCGCGAGCAAAGGGCCAAGATGGACGGAGTTCCCATCTTCGTATCCCAACGTTCACGGGGTAGGCGTTTGTATTCCCGGCAGCTATAACGTAGATCATGTGGATCGGGGCTGCTATGATACGCTTGCTCAAGTAGTGGCGATTATCTGCAACAAGTTCAAGCTAGATGACCCGGCGATAGGGTACCACGAAGAGGTGGCGAACAAAGTATGTCCAGGGAGCGCTTACAACTTCCCGTCGAGAAAGAGTTTCGTCGAGCTGGTGTCAAGGTATAAAATCGGGGGTTTCGGCAATGCTCGTTTCAAGATGAACAATGACCCAGAGATACCGGCTTGGATAGACAATGGGATATCATACATACGCAGAAGTGATGCCGAACTGATAGCCGATAAATATAATCTACGCATACCAGATACCGACAAGGAGACAGTCCCCATACGGGGGTTTCTGGCCTTCAACCTCTTGCCCCCGCCGGGCTTTGACCCGTCGAGCAAGTTGATAACCGGGTTTACGCCGGATTACTGGACAAACGTGCGACTGATTATAAACGATGTCCCCGCCGGGCGAGTCTGGATGAAGGATGCCAAGGGGATGGGGCGAGTAGAAGACATAGCTAAGTTCTCAGGATGGCTGGAGAGTAAGCTCCCGCAGGTAGATGGATACGTTCTCTTGAGAGAGCTTGCCGAGCAGTATCCCAATAAGGTTATTCTCAGCACGGCGTATTGGGAGACGCAACGCAAGGTGTACCTCTACATGGACAACGAAGATTTTCACGCTTGCGAATCTCTATCGCAGCATGAGATTACTGCTGACCCGACAGAACATACGTAGGTAGGATTGAGCTAAAATGGGACGATACTTCGATACTATATTCGGTGGGAAGACGACTGTATTCTTTACCGGCATCATAGCCTTTTTCGCGACTATGTATTCTGACTTCATCGGGGAGATGGGATATACGATAGTACAACTGGTGATTGCTGTCTTCGGACTTTATATCGTAGATACCATACTGGGGAGCATGGTAGCGTTACGCCATAGCGAGTTCAATTCTAGGAGTTTCGCCCGAGCAATAGACAAGCTAGTTGTCTACTCTCTTTCGGTTGTCGGTATGACTGCATTCGGCACGCTTGTGGGGATTCTCCCGGCAGTCTCTGGTATACCCATAGTTGAATACGATGTGAGTACCATCTCTCGCCTTTTCTTCATATGGACAATGCTACTTATTGGACTTACTGAGTTTATCAGCACGGTAGAGAATCTCAGAATATTAGGTTTCAAATTACCGAAGAACGTAGACAACCTGATAAAATGGATGAGCGACAAGCTCTGCCAGATCAACTTAGTGAACGGCAAGGATGATGAAGATGTCTGCGGAGGAGAAGAGGGAGGAGTGGATAGCACGGGCAAGAAAGGGTAGAACTAAGGCCCACTGTATACAGTGTTATCTCCAACCGGATGAGTACGAATGGTTCAAGAGCTTTATGCGCGACAAGGGCATCAAGAATAAAAGCGCAGCGGTGCGACTCTGTATTCGCCATGTTCGTATAGAGCACGGCATGAAAGACCGAGGCTACAAGAGCACGGTAGCCAAGCATGAAGTCGATATAGAGAACTTACTCGGGCTTAGAGGCGTCGGTTATGGACATGAAGAAGACTGACCGTTTCAAACTCGCCTTATCGGACGATGACAAGGCGCGACCGGATTGGGTTCCAGACGTACAGTGGCATGGTAAGATGTCCGGGCCTATCATTGACTTCTGCACTTCTATGATGGCCGCCGGGCACACCGACGTTGAGATTCACCAAGCCTGCAAGGAGTGGTTCAACGGGCCGCTTACCAAGAAGCCCATAGTACTGCTGCGTGAAACTCACGCTCATGTTATCGCCGAGAAGATAGAGCAGATAAGCCGCGAGATGGCGCGCATACCGATTGCTCATAAGGCTTATCGACTTCAGGTATTAAATCGGGCCGCTCTCAAGCTGATGGGCAAGTTTCACGAAGAAGTAGACGCGAGCACGCCCGGAGACGCCGAGAAGCTAACCCGCGCAGTTGCTAAGGTTATCGGCATGGCCCGAGAAGAGATGGAGGGTTCGCAGGCTACTCTCAATCAGCAAAACATCTACATAGACGCAGTCAATAACATTGACCTCGACAAGATCGACGACCTTGCTTCTATTCTCGGCAAGACGTATGATGAGATACAGAAAGTGCTCGGCGGCACGACGCATGAAGAAACGATTCCGGCAATAGACGCCGAATTCCAGGTGGATGAAGACGACTAACCTTTCTGCGCTCGGAGAAAATCTGCGTCGCGACATGACGCCCGAAGACTTGGTACGCGAAGCCAACCGCATCCAAGATGCGATTGAGCGCGTACGTATCCGTAAGGCGAGAGAGAACGTTAATGACTTTATAGAATATGTGTTCGGCGTAGTTCAAGGAGACATTCACAGAGAATGGCATGACCTAATGGATGACGAAAGTTCTCTGCGGACTCTTATTATAGCTCCCCGAAATCACGGCAAGACTACGCAGATCAAGGGACGTTGCATCTGGCTTATCGGACATAATCCCAATATACGCATCAAGTATGTCATGATGGCTGACGACAAGGCCGCGGGTATTGTAGGTAATGTCGGCAATATCATTACCGAGAACGAGAGAGTGCGCAAGGTCTTCCCGGACTTGTTGCCCAGTAGAAAGGACAAATGGACGACCAGGCAATTATTTGTGCGTCGAAGAATAGAGAGTCCAGACGCCACGCTGGAGGCCGCCGGTATCTTATGTTCTGCGGTTTCGGGTCGTTCTGACCTGCTGGTTTTCGATGATGTAGTGGCACCAAGAAATGCTGTGTTGCAGCCGAGCCTTCAAAAACAGGTCAAGTACCAGTATGCCAATGCATGGCTGCCGACGTTAGAAGAAAATAGTCCAATTATCTATCTGGCCACTCCTTGGACTGATACTGACCTCACTTCTTCGATTCAAAAGATGGAGGGGTGGAAGAAGTGGATTAGGCCCGCCATCTATAACGGGGAGGCTATCTGGCCAGAGAAGTGGTCATTGTCGGCGCTTGAGCAGCGTAGGCAGGATATGATGATAGAGGCCCACGGTAGTGACCGCGCTTTTCGGCAACAGTATTTACTTGAGATGGTTACCGCCGGAGAGAGGGTCTTTGACCTTGATAGCATCGACAACTGCAAGAGGTATGACATATATCTCGGCGAGGCTATCAACCCGAATTGGCCCAAGTTCATGGGGGTTGACCTAGCCCGAACCGAAGGCGGAGGCAACTATACGGTAGTTTTCACAATTGCGATTGACGATGCCGGGCGTAGGTGGGTAGTAGACATTGCGCGCGAGCAGATACGGGCATCAGAAATCCCTAGGCTCATAGCCGAGAAGTACGAGATGTATCATCCCCAGATTGTCATGGTGGAGAATAACGCCTTTCAGCAGGTCGTTATCGACCAATTATCAGAGCTAGACATAAGCATTCCGGTTCAAGGTCACTATACCGGGACAGCAAAGCACGACATCTCAATGGGCGTTCCCTCTCTCGCGACTCAAATTGACAACGGGAGTTGGGTTATCCCCTTTGCCGGAGACCACGGCGACGTAGTTCACAATTGCCCGGTGTGCGCATGGATAGACGAGATGCTCTCTTATCCGTTCGGAGAACATAACGATACGGTTATGGCAATGTGGCTTGCGGATATAGCCGCTAGGGGGGGCAAGTTCTCGCGCGCCGAGTTCAATTCGTGGTATGATTTACCCAGAACTGATGCCGCTATTGACGCGGCGGTAAAGGCGATGGCTCATAATGGGATTCATTGATAGGGCGCGTAAAGCATACCGCGTGCTTACCGCGAAGAGCGACCCGGAGGATACTACCGATACCCGAACTAACCTTCGGCGCATGTATCGTGGCTATTTTCCGTGGATGGAAGAGACGGATACCCGTAAGGCAGTCGAAGAGATCATCTCCAGGATGGACGATGAAGATGAGATCGTTTCTTCCGCGCTCGATGCGATAGCTTATTGCGCGACCACCTTCATTGATGCCAAAGAAGACCGGGAGGTCATTATAGAGTCCGATGACCCTAGGGTTAACAAGATACTCGGTGACATGGTGGCGAGAACAGGCATCGATAACAAGATGTGGGACATCGTGCGAACTACGGTAGAGAAGGGGAATCACTTCTGCCAGGTAGTTCTTGATAAAGATGGGCTGGTATCGGATATCAAGCAGTTTCCTTATTCATATCAGATAGTAAAAAACGTAGACGAAGGGGGCAATCTACTTCGCGGCAATCCCATCGTTGCTATGGAGAAGAATCTCCCCGGCATTGCTCCTTACGACCAGATTATTGACCATCAGCTTGTAGCGTCATTTTATGAGTTGCAGATATTGCATTTCATGTATGGTGTTACTAAGGGACTTACTTATGCAAAACCCATTCTACGTTCGGCTGTGCGCAATTGGCGCAGGCTACAGGCCGGTGAAGATAGCGTCGCGGTAGCTCGTATCATTCGGGCTTACAATCAGATTGTCCATCATGTTCCCATGCCTATCGAGGCAACGCAGGATGAGCGCGTAGAGTATCTGCGTAGGTACAAAGAAATGATGACCAGGCAGGAAGTGGCCGACTGGAATACCACCGGAAGCTATACCGACTGGGCGAGCACACCCGACCCAGATAGTGTATTCTCGGACACTTATCTTCCCCGACTTTACACTAAGAGTGGAGATGTCATTGATGGTGCGGTAGAGAGTATCGGCGGGCAGAACCCGCACATTACTAACCTTGAAGACCTTGACCGTTCGCTCAATCGTATCCTTTGCGTTTTGAAGGTTCCGGCTAAGTATCTGAATTACGACATCGGGCGACATAGTTTTGTGGACACCGGAGATAGCGAACGCGACGAACAGTTCGGCAGGGTGCTTCGCGGTGTTCAGAAAGCAGTAAAGAGGCCCCTGTTCGACTTGTGCGACCTTGAGCTTGCCTTGAATGGCATCAACCCGACTACCGTTGAGTACTCTATCATCATGCCTCCGATAGCTATTCGCGCGGAGGAGAGAATCGCCAACGTTGAAAATCAGCGCGGACAGACTGCTACTTACTGGCGGGCGGCTGACGTGCCCGCCGAGATGGTGTGGTCTAAGGTTCTCGGTTTCACTCCCGAAGAGATAAAAGCCGCGCAGGATGCCGCTGCCGCCAATCAGCAGGCATTCGCCGCACCGGGAGTTGATGACGATGCGTAAGATAGCGAAGATAATGCAGGTGGGCAGAATTAACCCATCGTACTACATAGACCGAGACCTTAGCGTCGCGGTTGCCGAGGCCGTGAATGGATGGGAGGACACTCCGGCTTCTTTCATAGGTCTCGCGCCCGAGACAGAAGCATACGAAGTTTGGTTGGTTCGCGTAGAAGATGCTAAGTGGACTGAACACAATACACTACCGACCGGGCAATATCATATTCCCCCGATTGCAACTAGAGAAGACGCAGAAGACACTCAGTACATATACCAGCCACTACTGACTGGTAAGCGTGTCCAACTCCATAAGAACGGTTCTGTGGTTAGCGCATACGACCATAAAGGCAGGCAGATAAGCGGAATTATACGCATGGGCGAAGCAGAGGTTGACATATCGGATGCAATGCTTGCATTATTGCAAGTAGAGATTCCCAGTATCGCCATCTTTGATGCTGTAGTAGAAGCTGAGACCGGCGACGTGATTCTCACAGATATTCTCACCTATGAGAATGTTGCGGCTCACGAGATGGCGGCGCGCGATAGGATGGAGTTGCTCGACGGGATAGAGTTTGATAATAGCGCAATACGTACTATCGAATGGAGTAGCGAACGCATCGAGAACTCTGTCGCCAGGCCGAGCGAAGAAGGCTACTTCTCAAAGTGGGTTATAGTGGCGAACCCTGAGGAGGGCTGAGCCTTACATGCCATATTCAGCGCCCCCGGCATATACTAAGGGGTTGCCCGTCGCCGTCAAGCGCGCGTGGACTAGCGCATTCAATAGCGCGTATTCATACGCGAAGAAGAAGGGTCTGGAAGACCCAGAGGGTTACGCCTTCGCGGTGGCGAATAAGGTTGCCAACGATATGGGATGGCGTCGCAAAAACGGCAAATGGGTCAAGTCTCCAAAAGAGCGCGTCGAGACTCTTTCCCTAGACACTCCTGATTATCAAGTACTCGGGGCGACTACTTCTCAACTCGTTTCTTTTCATGGTAAACTACACTCTATGATGGGCGGCGAGAATGGAGAAGCCGCGCAGAATATGCACGACCTTGTTTCTACGCTTCTCTCTCTTCGTGGCGTAAAGCATAAAGATTGAAATTACTCAGCAGCAACATTGCGCTTGCACAAAATATATAACTTATGTATACTCTAATTGGTGAGTGCCATGAAACTATGCGAAATGGTCAAGACCGACAAGTGTGTTCTCCACGAAGCGAATATTCCTTACCCGCCTTCGGTGGAGACACTTGAAACGGTGGTTGAACTTATCGGCAAGTGTGAACTAGTAGATAGTCTAGGCGAGGCTAAATGTCCGTATGCTGAGTGGGCTGAAGAGAACAAGTCTGTTGAGGCACAGCCCGACGAAGCACCCGAAGTAGAGGCTAAAGAGGCTTCCGAGAATGAGAAGCGCGCCATAACTATCGAGAGTGTATTAGCGGATATAGCACAGGCAGAGACGCTTTCTGATCTCATGGCGATAGAGACCGACTTAACCATGATGATGGAGGGCATAGAAGATAAGAAGCCGTGGATAGAAGGGCTTACGCATCTTCGCAATAAGATGGAGGAGGTCGCAAAGGCCAACGGGCTTGAAGAAATTTCAGATACGTTCGCCGACAAGCCGCAGGTCGCAGAGTCCGAGGACGGACGACTCCTTGTTACCGGAGCGTTCGCTAGGGTAAATGTTCCAACGCGCAATCGTCGAGTCTACCCACAGTCTGTATGGGACGCCAACGAGGAGCACATCAAGCAGATGCTTGAGAACACTAAACTCGTTGGGCAGGACAATCATCCGGCGTGGGGAGGCACTATCCTCTCGGAGATAAACATAATCTTCAAGAAGATATGGCAGGATGGAGACGTGATGCGCTATGAGGGCATTATCCCGCGAACTCGCGCCGGTAAGGACCTCGAAGAGCTAATCAACCTTGGAGTAGGGGTTGAGCTTAGCACTAGGGGTTACGGCTCTCAAAAGTCGGGCGAGTGGGAAGGCGAAGAGTGCGACATCGTTCAGGACGACTATCGACTTCATGCGATAGATGTCCTTATGAATGGTGCGGCACTCGGAACCGATATGAGAAAGAAGAGCGAAAGCTCGGAATCTCATCTTGAGAGCATCAAAGAGAGCGTACAACCAACGACTAAGGAGTGTATTGCAATGCGCAGTAGAGTCATCAAGATGGTAGAGCAGTCCATTCGTACCGCTGAGGTTCTTGGTCTGACTGAGGTTGCCGAGTCATTGCGAAGCAATCTGGATGCCCTAAACACCGTCAAGGACGATGACGAGAACTTGGAGTCTGTGCTCGACAATGCCACTAAGGCTCTGGACGAGGCCACCTTGAAGTTTGAGAACGCCAAGTCTGAGGGCGACAAGGAACTCGACGCGAAGCTTGCTCGCTTTGAGGCTATGGAGGCGCGGATGGAAGCGCGTGAAAAGGCCGAGAGTATCAAAGAGGCTCGCGACGCCAAGGTCGAGGAATTAATGGCTAAGGCCGAGGGCTTGAACGACAAGTTCTCGACGCGCTTGCGTTCGTCTCTCTCGGCCTGCGAGAACGCAGAGGCTGCGGCTTCGCTGTTTGAGGCTTTGTTCCCGGTCATGAAAGAGGCTTCGGAGATCGCCGACAAGGAGAATGTCGCGATCCATGTTCGCAGTGGCAACGAGACCGCTGCTCTAACCGGCGAGCGCCGCGAACGCCCGAAGACTGTGCGCGAGGTCAAGGAGCAGCTTATCGAAGGTCTCTGCAATGACACCGGCTGGGAGAATACCAGCAACGTGCCGATTGAAGACCTCAGCCCCGGAGACCATGTGCGCAACTTCCGCATTCTCTTGGACAACTATCAGCGCGAGTACCCGGCGTATTTCAGCGCGCTTACCGCTGAGGGTTACGCTCGCCATCTGGCTCTTACCGAGCAGACGACTACGGGCGATATCGCAGTCGGCGCGCCCTTTATCTTGCCGATCATACGGCGCACTTACCCGCGTCTGGTAGCTCTTGAGTTGTGTTCCGTTCAGCCGATGGATCGACCGGATGGCAAGGTGTTCTGGTTGAATGCCAAGACCGATAGCGGCGATTTGCGGCTGGACGTTGAAAGCAACTTCGACTCCAGTTATGCCGACCACACTGAGGCAAATGCTTCGGCTAAGGTGAAGATGGAGATCGTTTCGGAGAGCATTACAGCCGTAAGCAAGTCGCTTGAGGGCACCTGGACGACTGAGTTGGCTCAGGACTTGCAGGCGTATCACAATCTGAATGCGGAGTCGGAAATCCTCGGCATTGCTGCAGACGAGATCGCCCGCGAAATCAACTACACGATCCTTGAGGACATGCGCGTCAGCGCTACCGGGTCTACCTCGCGCGTATTCGGCACGGGTATCCCGGCCTCATCGAACTACACCGGCAGGGAGTGGGATCAGCGTCTCGTTGATTTCCTCATGCGGGTCGGTGGGGACATCGCGGATAAGGTCTATCGCCGCCCGAACTGGATCGTGTGCGACCCCACGACTGCCAGTCGGTTCTCGGCTCTGAACACGTTCGTCGCCGCTGCGCCAGACGAGCAGGATGCCTTCACGGTTGATGTCACTTACGAAGGTACGATGAGTAACCGGTGGAAGGTTTATTCGGTTGGTTGGTTCACCGACAACACCGTGCTGATGGGTTATAAGGGCGCAGACTGGAAGGATGTAGGCTATATCTTCGCTCCTTACATCCTTGCTTATCTGTCTCCCGCCGCCTACAACACTTCTACGCTGGTGGCCAGCCGGGCGACCATGACTAGGTACGCTACGTTCATGGCCAACTCCGACATGTTCGGCATCCTGACGATTCAGTCTGGGCCCGGTACGGAGCTAACGTAGTTTGTAGCGAGTCATGCAGATAAGTCGATATCGGAGGGGGTCTGAGAATAGGCCCCCTCCATAGAAGCGCTAGTCGTGGAGGATTATCTTTGTTTTGGCCCCTGGCTGGTATATAATAGGATGCGTCCCTCTTCCTCGCATCCGGCCTCCCAGCGCCCGGCCAGGGGCCGTTTCTTGCAGCTCGGAGGCGCTCCTCGTGTTACGCTTTAGGTTCCAGGCTCCGTTCATCATGCGCACCGGGTACGGCAAGCTCGGATGTTGGCTTGCCAAGTGCTTCCTCGAAAGAAACGACATCCAAGTAGATGTCGCCGCGCACCAAGGTAAGATTGCCGACGATGTTCCGCCGATAGTTTCGACTGCGGCGCGCGACCTTCACGAGTCTCGTCGCCTTGGGTTACTTCTCTCTTACGCCGACCA
>Ga0172377_10003093_pt1 | contig 17076 bp, 13 predicted proteins | sample Pumphouse3metaG_FD_119749 | JGI IMG/M metagenome (GOLD analysis project Ga0172377, IMG submission 119749) | Leachate microbial communities from a municipal landfill in Southern Ontario, Canada - Pumphouse #3 metaG | ecosystem: Engineered > Solid waste > Landfill > Unclassified | place: Canada...
AAAGCTAAGATTCCGGTGGAAGCGACCTTGTGTTACTGGGACTATTACCATCGTAATGAAGAATTTTACATCGACTGGATACGGCGGCATCGCGAGTTGGGAAGCGAACCAGTGGTAGGATCCGGGGTTTGGACTTGGGCATGCATGTGGTATGATCACGAACAGACCGTGGCTACGGTAACACCATGTCTGAACGCTTGCAGAAAGGAAAACGTGAAAGAGGTTTTCTTCACAATGTGGGGCGATAATGGCGGTTATTGCGAATATGATTCTTCATTGGTCGGACTTGCCTGGGCTGCTACGCTTGCTTACGGAGGCGACGGCTCCAATGCTGAAACTGCACCGCTTTTCGAGGCGGTATGTGGTGGGTCTTATCGTGATCAGCTGACGGCTTCCGGAATTATGTACAGTATGGTCAAAAATAAAGATATTGTGCGTTTACTGACCCCACTGATAATTTGGGATGATCCGATGCTTGGTATAGTTTGGAATGAATACAAGTTTTTCGATAAAGATATTTGGCAACATATCAGCGGCAGAATGACAGACATTTATCAGCAACTGGCGCCGTCAGCGGGCAACATTGAGGCAGGCGATATTGATTATGCGCGCAGTATATGTGACTTTATCGTTAAGAAAATCGCCTTACGCGAGGTTTTGCTCAAGGCTTACCAGGAAAAGGACACCGTCTCACTTGACGAAATAGTGAAGGTTAAAATCCCGGAAACCATTGCCGCGCTGGATACCATGACTACTCTATTCCGCCGCCAGTGGTTGCGTCGAAACAAGCCATTCGGGTTGGAGGTTATGCAAATCCGTTTTGCCGGACAATCCGCAAGACTGAAAGAAACCGCGCTACGGATCACTGAATTGCAGGATGGGAAAATCAATTCAATTCCTGAAATTGAAGGCTACCGGATCAATCCTGAACCGTTAGGACAGATTTATAACACTTATGTACATAATGCTTCAGGAAGTCAAATCTGAAAATTGAAAAGTTTTTTCAGAAGATGGTACATCCATCTAAACCCGGCTGGTGACAGTACAAAAGCCGGGTTCATTTGTTTTTTTTTGGGGTCAGCTGAAGTCTGAATCAGATCAGAGGTTAACCCATTTTCCTGTTCTGGAAGATTCATAGCATGCCAGCACCAATTTAGCGGTTCCCGCGGCAGCTTCTCCTGATACATAGGGTTCACGTCCGTTGCGAATGGCGTCAATAATATCGGCAATCTGTGCCGGGTGACCACCGCCGTAATATCCTTTGCTAACCTGAAGGGCATCATCCAGTTTGCAGTCTGAAAAATCTTTTATGACTTTTTCTTTTAAAGACGAATCGACAAAATCGACATACGAAGGAATGAAATCAGTGTATTCCATAAAGCCTTCAGTGCCGGTTATGGTGTAGCCGCTGCGCCAGGTAACGGATTTACTGCCGGAGGTGGCAATGACGGTGCCAAGAATTCCGGAACGGAAACGCAACGCGATGGCAATGGTGTCTTCTGTTTCAATGACACCTTGATGTACGAAATTATCATAAGATGCGGCTACAGACTCAATGTCGCCGAAAAAATAACGCAACAAATCCAAATGATGAATTGATTGGTTAATCAATACTCCGCCGCCCTCATTAGCCCAAGTCCCGCGCCATGCGTCATTTTGATAATATTCGTTGGTGCGCAGGCAGCTGACATATAAGCTGCAGGTAAGGATTCGACCGAATTTTCCGGATTGAATCAAATTGCGCAGATAGCGGTTGGTGGGTTCACAGCGATGCTGAAAAATTCCACTGAAAACCAATTCCGGACGTTTCCGGTGCGCATCCAGCATGGCATCAATGCCGGACTCGGTTGAAGTCAATGCTTTTTCGCAGATGACATGTTTTCCGTGTTCAAGTGCCGCAACCGTAATTTCCGCATGGCTGAAATGATCAGTACAGACACTGACACAGTCAACTTCCGGATCCATCAGTATCGCGCGGTAATCTGTTGTACAATTAGGAATGGAATATTGGGCTGCCAGTTTTTCGGCTTTGTTCAGGTCCAGATCGCAAAGATGTTTGATTGAAAGATCGGGGATTTTAATAAAGCTCTCGATATGAGTGGGGGCGATAACTCCGCAACCGATTACGGCACAAGTAACATGTTTCATGATTCAAAAACTCCATAATTATGGTATAAGAAAATATAAAAGATAAATCTTTTTGCAGTAATTACAAATGGGAAGCATAAGGTTTTCGGGGGAGCGTTTCTGACTAAATCATTTTAACGAAGAGCTGTTATGTGGAGCCGGGTAATCTGTTGTTGTTTCTCGATCATAAATTCGCGAAGGTGGGTAAACCTTGGCGCTTGACGAATATTATTGACCGCCATTGCGACTGAACGGCGATCACCGATTAGAATTAATAATTTTTTGGCCCTGGTCATGCCGGTATAAAGTAAATTGCGCTGGAGCATCATATAATGTTGAGACAGCAACGGCATGATTACCGCGGGGAACTCGCTTCCCTGAGCCTTATGAACGGTAACGGCATAAGCGAGGCTGAGTTGATCGGCTTCAAACATATTGTATTCAACTGATTGATTCGAGTCAAACATGACAATGAATTTTTTTTCACGGAAATTAATATGGGCCAGCCTTCCCATGTCACCGTTAAAAACGTTTTTCTCATAGTTATTGGAAATTTGCATAAGCTTGTCGCCCGCCTTAAAGATACGTTCGCCGATTTTGAAATGCGGTTTCAGACCGGGATTCAAAGTATCCTGCAAAACCGCATTTAAATTCAAGGTCCCGCAGCTGCCGCGGTTCATGGGGGTAAGAATCTGAATATCATCGACCGGATTTAGCCCAAAACGTTTCGGGATGCGTTCTGCAACTAATTTTTTGATAATATCCAAGGTTTTTTCGGTGTCATCCTGTTCAATCCAATAAAAATCAGTTAATTCGCTTTTGGCGCGGTTTCGAAGCGGCGGTACTCCAGCATTAACCCGGTGTGCGTTCATGATAATCTGGCTGCCGGCACCTTGGCGGAAAATTTTTGATAGATGTGTAGTTTTAATAATTTGGGATTCGATAAGTGCGTTCAGTACTTTGCCGGGGCCAACCGAAGGAAGTTGATCGGCATCACCAACCAGAATTACTGAAGTGCCGGGCTTGACTGCGGAAAAAAGCGACCAGGCAAGTAAACAGTCGAGCATCGAAACTTCATCTACAATCAGCAGATCGCAGGGCAACGGTTTTTGAGCGTTGAAAACAAAATTTCTGGCGGCGGGATCCCATTTCAGCATACGATGAATGGTTTGCGCGGGAGAGCCGGTTGATTCGGACATTCTCCGTGCTGCCCGTCCTGTTGGTGCCGCCATATAAGTTTTGAGCTTTGCTGCTTTTGCCCTGCGGACGATCTCGCCGATAACAGTGGTTTTTCCGACTCCGGGACCTCCGGTAATTATATTAAGAGGTTCACGGCAAACTTGCATGACCGCAGAAAATTGTTCTTCACTAAGCGCAAGCCGAGGCGAGGTCTTGATTTGTGCCATGCGTAATCCGGCAAATTTTTTTGTCATGGCCAGCTGAACCATGATTTTTGAAGTTTCGTGCTCGGCAATGTAAAGCAGGCGCGAGAACACCAATTCGCCATGTTCGTGATCGGGAATGATTACAATTTGTTTTGATGATACGGCGCAACTGAGTTCGGCAACGACTTCTTCCATCGGTACGTCTAGGGTTTTAGTTGCAAACTGTAAAAAATCAATTTTTGGATAACAGACATGCCCTGCCGCTGAAAGCTGGTCCAAGGTATAATTTATCCCTGCCCTGATGCGAAATGGAGCATTTTTGGTAATATTCAATCCGGCGGCAATCCGATCTGCCATAATAAACCCGATACCATCAATGTCGCTGATCAATTGATAAGGGTTGGCACGAACTTTTTCTGCCGCGGCATCACCGTACTGTCGATAAATGCGCATACAAAATGCCGTGCTGATACCAAGTCCCTGCAGAAAAATAAAAATATCACGTTGTCGGCTGTGGCTTTGCCATGACTGCCTGATTTGTTCGATGCGTTTTTTTCCGAGTCCTCGAACTTCGCGAAGCCGGCCGGACGAATGGCTGAGGATTTCCAGTGTCTGTGCTCCGAAACGATCGACAATGCTTTTGGCGTTTTTGGGCCCGATACCGGGAATCGCGCCGGATCCAAGGTAACGGGTAATACCTTCTGGCGTTGATGGCAGGAGAAAACGATATGAATCGGCGCGGAATTGACGTCCGTATTCAGGGTGGCTTTCCCAGTGTCCGCTAAGTTCAATGTCACGTCCGGCATAAGCGCCGAAAATATTGCCGGTCACGGTATGTTCGACACCCTGACGGTCGACAAGACGAAACACGGTATAGGTTTTATCTTCGTTTTCGTACACGACACGGATAATTTCACCAGAGAGCATCTGAGTGGTGAGTCCACCTGGAGTTTCTTCCTCTTGTAGTGTCAGTTCGTCGTTCATATAGTTTCCGCGTAAAAAATGGAATCAAAAATAAATGAGAGTGGGATAATTATCAAAATTTCCCCGGATGAAAGCAGGCACAGAAGTGTTTGTTATCACTGCCCGTAGCAGATAATTCCGGAGTGTTTTGGGCACATTCTGCAGTTGCGATGGGACAACGCGGGTGAAAGGGGCATCCGGATGGCGGCGTGATTGGCGAAGGAACATCGCCTGGTAAAATGATTCTTTTGCGTCCATTCCGGTCTATAGCTGGCACCGCAGACAACAGTGCGTTTGTGTACGGGTGTAACGGTGTACGGCATATTGCCCGGGCAGTACCGGTTTCAACTATTTTTCCAAGATACATGACCATAATGCGTTTGCTTACATGTTCAACTACTGCTAAATCATGGGCGATAAACAAAAATGAAACTCCGGTCTTTTCTTGTATATCCTGCAACAGATTAATAATTTGAGCCTGAACACTGACATCTAATGCAGAAACAGGTTCGTCGGCAATGATAAATTCCGGCTCAACGGCCAATGCGCGGGCAATACCAATGCGCTGACGCTGTCCGCCGCTAAATTGATGCGGATAACGATGCATTTGGGCGGCATCCATGCCTACCATGCCGAGAAGCTCAGCGACTCGTTCGGCACGCTCCACACGATTTCTGTTAGAATGGAGTTTTAAAACTTCATCCAATGCCCGGAAAATAGTCATGCGCGGATTCAGCGAACCGTAAGGGTCTTGGAAAATCATTTGGAAATTTTTTCGCGCGCGACGCAAGGCCCCGCCGTTCAGCGATCCGATATTAATCTCGTTTAGAGTAATACTGCCTTCGGTAGGATTTTCCAGCTTGACCAGCGCTCTGCCCAGAGTACTTTTACCGCATCCACTTTCGCCAACCAGTCCCAAGGTTTCACTTTTTTCAAGGTAGAAAGAAACGCCGTCAACAGCCCGGACATATTTTTTCGGAGAAAACCAACCGGCTTTAAGCGGATACCAAACTTTAAGGTTTTTAACTTCCAGCAGTGGCATTGGTTTATCTGGAATCTTTGGCAAGCTCACAGCTCATAAAGAGAGCAACAGCCCAAATGCTGCAAAAAACGGTATAAAAAAGAGTATAAATCGCGCCCCAGGCCAAATAGGAGGTCGGAATTATTTGATTGCCGGCCAAGGCATCAGCCATCCAGAAAAACTGCCAATTGGGAAGAATCGCATAACAAATATAGGAAAAAAGAGCCAGTAGCGGAGATCCCGTAGCGATATCTTGAAAAAGATAATTAGAAAGCAGTCCGAGAAAGAAAATCAGCGAACACACTACCAAGTTTGGAACCATGTCCAGCCTGGTCGAAAATACCACCGTCATGGTCGACATGACAATAATACAGAAGAACAACAAAAACAATGCTCTGGAAAGATTCATTAAACTCATTTCCGGATGTTCGGCGAAGAAATATACCCCGACCAGAAATAATGGCATGGTTATCAGAAGTGCAAAAAAGCTAACCGACGGGAATGGCATTGATTTCAGGTAATTCATTATCATTCCAAGCAATGAGCATGCTATCAATATTCCGAAATAAATGAAATAAATCGTCATATCAAAACGGAATTGATCTTTAGCAATGTAAACTGAAATGATAGTGGCAGTATTGCATAGAAAGATAAACAGGATTGACGCAGCTGTCGTGCCGCATATTTTGGCCATTATAAAGCTCCAGCGCTCAACCGGTTTGGACATCAACAGCAAAACCGTGCCATTACGCATTTCCCTGGAAACAGTATGTCCTGCACATAAAACTGCGGCAAAAAGCCCAAACACCATTGAGGTCGCCATTGAACTGTCGACAACCAGTTTAAGCTGTTCGGAAAACACAAACAAAGAGACAGACGGAAAATGTCCGATCAATACCAGCGCAGTAACCAGCAGAATGAAAAAAATCGGTTCGCGAATACACTCTCTAAAGGTATTTCTGGCGATCTGAAAAAAGTTTAACATTTTGTTCCGGTTAAATTTATTTGTCTTCGACCATTTGCGGATCAACCATTGGGGCATTCGGCATTACAACCGGCTCTTCAGGCAAATCATCAGAAACTTCAGCCGTGGTACCGGTTTCAGTGACCGACACTTGTTTGCGTACAGTTTCTTCTTCAGGAGCTGATTCTTTAGGTTCGCCAACTTCAGTAATAGCGTCAGCCGGGACACCGGTGCCGCTGGTGTATTCCGCAGGTACCGAAATATCTTCAGAAGAAATTATTTCAAAAGCCGGAGCGTTGGACGGCTCTCCTTCCGGACGATAGAATCCCATTTCGATTTTCTGGTTAAGCCGCGAATAGTCAGATGATAAATTAGGTAAATTCATTAATTCGCCGATAGCAAAGGCGGCTTTGTTCCAGTCTTTTACCGGGATTATAACAATCGGGATTTTTTTATCGATTTTTGCAAGATATTTTCTTGGTACATAAGACTCATCGCCAATAACAATAACTTTGTCAGGATTGGCAAAATTGATGAAACGACCGACATTGTCTTCAGTAATCTGAAGCGCAGGGCGGCGTGGATTAACCGGGCAGAAAAAAATGTTTTGCTGACCCTTGGCCGGAAGTAGAATATATGGCTGGCGTGATCCGTTTTGAATCAGATCGGCCATCAATCGGCTTTTGGTATAGTTCGAAACTACTATAATGGTTCTGATATCTTGTCGTGGACCCTTCATCCAATTAACAATTCTTTTAGGGTTGGCGGAGGCAGAAAAAACCAAACCCAGCAAAAGTCCCATTACCGGCATAATTCCAGTCAGCATTTTTTTCATGATAACGTTCCTTAATTTCAAAAAGATGACCTGTTTCGTATGCCTGCCGATTGGCAGAGCAGTGCAACGAAATAACATATACTGTAAATTCACTTGCGCAAATAAAAATTGTAAAAAATCGGAGTTTGAAGTTTTAAATGAAATATTTTTAAGTTTTTTTGCGGTTGCGCTGAAGCACTCCGGATAGTATATTAACATGCAACTATTAAAATTCAACTTTTGACCACGAGGATTCTCTACATGAACGCTTATCTTGAAGATTTTATGGATCATTTTAAATTTGAAGGGCTTACCTTTGACGATATTTCGCTGGTTACTCAATATGCAGATTTTGCCCCTAACGATGCGGATATGAATACCCATTTTACCCGCAATGTCCGAATGAATATTCCTTTTATCAGTGCCGCTATGGATACGGTTACCGAAAGCGAAATGGCTATTGCGATGGCGCGCCTGGGCGGGATTGGAGTTATTCACAAGAATCTTTCTGTCGAGCAGCAGGCGGAGGAAGTGCGGGTTGTCAAGCACTATCTTAACGGCATAATCAAGACACCTGCCACCTTCAACCCTGATCAAACCGTAGCGGAAATGCTTGATATCAAGCAGGAGCGGCGTTATTCATTCTCCGGTTTTCCAATTGTTGATGAAAAGCGGCGTCTGGTAGGTATGGTTACCGCCAGAGATATTAAGTTTTTGGCTGATTACAGTGTAAAAATTAAAGATGTGATGTCGAGAAATCCGGTCACCGCCAAAGCTGGGACTTCGATGCTGCAGGCATATCGGATTATGATGGAAAACAAGGTGGGAAAATTGCCGATGGTTGATGAAAACGGAGTTTTGACTGGATTATACAGTTTCCAGGATGTCCGTACCCTGATTGACAATGAAGAGCCCGACTATAATCGCGACGTTCATCACCAACTCAGAGTTGCTGCCGCTATCGGACCATATGACGAAGAGAGAGCTGAAGCACTGGTAAATGCCGGTGTCGACGTAATGGTGCTTGATACGGCGCATGGCGAAAGTAAAAACGTCATTGAAACTGTGAAGATTTTTAAGCGCAATTATGGTGATCGCGTGGATATCGTGGCGGGAAATATCGCAACGGCAGAAGGGGCAAAATCCCTTCTCGAAGCAGGCGCAGATGCCATTAAAGTCGGTATCGGACCTGGATCAATTTGTACAACCCGGGTCGTCGCCGGTGTCGGCGTTCCACAGTTGACCGCAGTTTATGCAGCCGCCAAGGCGGTTGGCGGAGAAGTTCCGATCATTGCTGATGGGGGCATTAAGCAGTCTGGTGATGTCGCCAAGGCATTGGCGGTCGGTGCCTCCTGTGTGATGATGGGATCTGTTTTGGCCGGTACTGCGGAAAGCACAGGAGAGGTAACACTCCATCATGGTCGTCGCTTTGTAATTTACCGCGGTATGGGAAGCCTGGAAGCAATGAAAACCGGCAAGGCATCACGAGAGCGTTACGGTCAGGTTGACGTCGATGACGAGAAAAAACTGGTACCGCAGGGCATAGAAGGGCTGGTTCCGTATCGTGGCCCGGTCGGTGATGTCATTTTTCAGTTTACCGGGGGTCTGCGTTATTCTTTGGGATATTGCGGAGCCCGCAATCTCGTAGAATTTCAGAAAAAGGTCAAAATGGTGCGGGTTACCAATGCGGCATTGCGTGAAGCTCATCCGCACGATATCACGATGCTGAAAGATGCGCCTAATTATTCAGCGCAGTAACCAGAGAGAATAATGTCTGATCTACTGAAAGAAAAGCTTGATAAACGAGTTCTTATTTTTGATGGTGCCATCGGTACTGAATTGTACAAGCGTGATTTTTTTGTTAACACCTCATATGAGGGGTTGGTGCTGACAAATCCGGAGCAGGTCAAGGAAATACATCGAAACTATATTGATGCCGGCGCAGATGTTCTTACCGCCAATACTTATGGTGCCAATCGCAATAAATTACGCCGCTTCGGACTTGGCGACAACGTGGTGGAAATCAATCGGGTTGCAGTCGAGCTGGCACGTCAATGTTGCGGTACTGAAAATCTTATCGGCGGTTCAGTCGGGCAAATCGGTGAAAGTTCATACGGACATCCGATTTCTGACGAATTGGCTCAGGAAATCATTCAGGAACAAATTGGTGCTTTAAAAGAAGCCAGTGTCGATTTTATTATCTTTGAATCTCTTTCCACCGAAAAAGCCGTGACTGACGCCTTGACCGCAATCGCCGGTTTCCCGAAACTGCCTTATCTAATCAGTCTGACCGGACCTCGTGAACCGGACGCCGGCAATCAGTTCTGGGCCAATATAATGTCTCAAATTAAAGCTGCTCCGCATCAGCCGACTGCCGTCGGTCTGAATTGTGGAACCGGAGCAGAAGGTATGCTGTCCGCACTTGAATCGCTGTTGCCGCTTTGCCCGTATCCGATAGTGGTTCAGCCCAATGCCGGAATGCCCAAAAGTGTCGACAATCGGATGATTTATATGTGCAGCCCGGAATATTTGACTACTTACGCGGTGCGTTATGTTAATCTTGGCGCTCGCGGCGTAGGCGGTTGTTGCGGCACTGGTCCGGAACACATCCGGGATATTGCGCGCAGTATTCGGCCGTTGGCGAAAAGCATGGCGAAAACGACGATAGAGTTGTCGGAACCCCAGCTTCCTACCGTCGAGCCAGTTCCATTGGAACAGCGTTCAAAACTGGCGGCCAAGCTGGTGCGCGGCGAATGGGTGACCACCATTGAGGTGACGCCGCCGCGCGGGTTTGCGCTAGGAGACGTCATTGAAAAAGCGGTGCAATGCCGGAATGCCGGGGTTGACGCTATGAATATTCCCGACGGTCCGCGAGCCAGTTCACGAATTTCTCCGCTGATAACGGCCATCGAAATTCAAGAAAAAGCCGGGTTGGAAGTAATTTTGCACTTCTGCTGCCGCGACAAAAACCTGATCGGGATGCAGGCAGATCTGCTGGGCTGCGCCTGTAAAAAAATCAATAATATTTTATTCATTACCGGAGATCCGCCTAAGCTGGGGGATTATCCGTTTGCGTCGGCGGTTTTTGATGTCGATTCGATAGGAATTCTCAAGGTTCAATCCCGACTTAATCAGGGAGTTGATATCGGCGGGAAACCAATAGGCGCGCCGACGTCTTTCTGCGGTGGTGCCGGAGCCGATCCTAATTCGCTGGACATGAAGCGTGAATTGCTCCGTTTACGCCAAAAAGTTGAGGCTGGCGCCGAATTCATCATTACGCAACCGGTTTTTTCTTCCGAATCATTATTGGAAATGCTTGAAAAAATGTCTGACCTGAAAGTTCCGGTGATTGCGGGAATTTGGCCACTGGCCAGTTACCGCAACGCTGAATTTATGAAAAATGAAGTTCCGGGTGTGGTGGTTCCTGAAGAAGTGATGACCCGGATGGCCAAAGCCGACAGCAAAGAAGAACAGCGTCAAGTCGGAATTGCCATTGCCCGTGAAAGCATCGCAAAGATTCGACATGCGGTCCAGGGCGTTCAGGTCAGTGCGCCGTTTGGCAATGTCAACACTGCGCTGGAAGTTTTGAAGTGAAATTAGCGCGCGCATAATGCGCGCGTGAATTTTAAAATATCAGTTACGCAGAGAATCAGCTGCGGAATTCAAAATCAGGAGGAGGTCGTGATGGATATTAAATTGAAAGATGCACTTACCGGCAGGCGTTCTATCAGACGTTTCAAGCAGAAAGATGTTTCCGAAAGTGAGATCACCGATATTATCGACATGGCCCGCCTTTCAGCCAGCGCTGGCAATGCACAGCCATTGCGCTATGTAGTGGTCCGCAGTAATTCTTTGGTAAAGTCCGTTTTTGACAACGTTGCCTGGGCTGCTTATATCAAACCGTTGCGCACTCCGAAATGGGGAGTCAGCGCACCGCGGTGTTTTATCGCGGTAACAGCTCCGGCCGGATTCAGTAATATGGCTTTCGCTGATGCCGGTGCAGCAATACAGTCACTGATGCTGGCGGCACATGGGAAAGGGCTTGGCGCCTGCTGGATTGGAGCGTTTGACCGCAGTAAAATTGATGAACTGCTGGCGATGCCTAACAACCGGCAAGTGATATTTTTGGTGGCGCTTGGATATCCTGATGAAAATCCTGTTTCGCAAAACATTGCCGCAAACGAAAGCATCAAATATTATCTTGACGAAAAAGATTGCCTGCATGTTCCGAAAATCCGGACTGCGGATTTGATTGAATGGCTTTGAATCTGATTTTTGATTATTGGCTATGCGCAAAAAATACTGCAAATTGAGGGAAAGTTTTGCTCCGGATAATTGATTTGGCGGCTATCGGCGGTACTTTAACATTTTTACAAAACCACAATAAACGGACATTGATTTTATGAATAATTCAGAGGTTAAAGTTCTGGTGATTACCGGATTCGGGCTGAACTGCGAAAATGAAACTGCTACCGCTTTCAATTATTGCGGCGCAACTGCAGAAAAACTGCATTTAAATGATATTCTGGCGGGAAAAAGAAGCCTGAATGAATTTCATATTCTGACTTTTATCGGCGGGTTTTCATTTGGTGACCATCTCGGGTCCGGCTCCGTTTTTGCTAATCGGGTCAAATATAATCTGCGTGACCAGCTGAAACAATTTATTGCGGACGGCAAGCTGATTATCGGTATTTGCAATGGTTTCCAAACCCTGACGCGGCTTGGAATGGTTCCGGCGCTGAATGGTGAATATTTTACTCAACAGGCAGCGTTGGCTCACAATGACAGCGGGGTATTTCGCGACGACTGGTGTTATCTGAAAGTTAATGCCGATTCGCCATGTGTATTTACCAAAGGGGTTGACCGGATAAGGCTGCCGATTCGCCATGGTGAAGGAAAATTTGTTGCCGACGCCGCGACTCTGGACATGATCGAAAAAAATCAGCAGGTGGTATTGCGATATACCGACGCCGATGGTTCAATCGCGACTGATTTTCCGGCTAATCCGAACGGTTCCTTGAACTCAATTGCGGGTATTTGCGATGCTAGCGGTCGGGTTTTCGGGTTAATGCCGCATCCTGAAGCATTTTTGTCGCCCTTCAATTCGCCGACCTGGACCGTTGACAAGTTGAAAGGAAACTTGCCGAAAGAGGGTGAAGGGGTAGTTTTCTTCCGAAACGCGGTAGAGTTTGCCGCGGCCAATTTAACCCGAAAATAATTAAATGAATTTACGGACCGAGTTTTTTTTGGCAAAACGCTATCTCCGTCCGGAGCGTAGCGCCGTATCATTGATCGCGGCAATTTCATTGTTAGGGGTAGTGATTGGCGTTGCGGTACTGATTGTTGTACTCGCGGTATTTTCCGGCTTTACGGCGTTGATGCGTGAAAAGTTACTGGACACCCGGGCACATTTCCAAATTTATTCGGTTTCCTCGAATGTTATTGCCAATCCGCGATCCGTGGTAAGTTCGATTGAAGAATGCGGCGGACGCGGGATGCCTTTGGTGATGGCTCCGGCGCTTTTACAGAAAGGCGACGAATTTATTCCCAAAAAAGTGTTGGCGGCAGATTTTACCGAAGCGGAGAAACATTTCCGGCTCAAAGTCAGCCGTGCGCAGAATATTGATCCGGTAAGCGCAGCAAACAGTGCGTGGATCAGTGAAGAGATCGCCACCGAATGTAATTTGAAAACGGGTGACCGTATCTGGCTTCATACTCCGGAGCGTCTTGCCCGCATCGCAACGGAGCGGCTCAGTGGCAAATCCGGACCTGATAGCGAAGTTCGCGCACAAAGTTTCAGCGTTACGGGAATTTATCAAATCGGGAAATATGATTTTGACAAAGAAACGATTTTCATCAGCCTGGAAGCCGGACAGAAACTTTTCGAGTTGCCGCACGGAACCGCGCTGACGGTTTACGGTTGGATGCCCGATCCCTTTGATATGGATTCGGAATTTACGGCATTGGCAACAAAATTGCCGGGAGGCGCAAATCATTTCCGGGTTTATACCTGGCGTCAGCTCAATGCGCAGATGTTCGGGATGCTTCAATCTCAGAAAAGCATGATGTTTTTTATTTTTTTCTTTATTGTTCTGGTGGCGGCGTTCAGTATCGGAAACACGCTGATTACAATTGTATTTCAAAAGAGTCGTGAAATCGGACTGCAGAAAGCGCTTGGAGCAACGCCGTTTTCTATGATGCGGGTCTTTGTCTGGCAGGGAATGCTGGTGGGCATTTTGGGCAGTATCGGTGGAATTTTGCTCGGTGTGACCATGTTGAAGTTGCGCAATGATTTTATGGCATTGCTGGAGCGAATCAGCGGTCGGGAGTTGTTTCCGAAAGAGATGTATTATTTCGACAGCCTGCCGGCAAAAATTGAGGTTGGTGATGTCGGTTTGATTGCGGTGGCGGCGGTATTGCTCTGCACACTCGGCGCGGTTTTGCCGGCATTACGGGCGGCATCGCTGGAACCGGCGCGGGCACTGCGGGACGAGTAACGGAGAAATCGTTTATGAATTTACGCACTGAAATGATGTTGGCGGCAAGATATCTGAAGCCGCGGCGCAACGCTGTCTCAATAATTACCTGTATCTCAATTCTTGGCGTCACGCTCGGCGTAATGGTGCTGGTAGTGGTGCTTTCAGTAATGACTGGTCTCACTGATATGATCAAAGATAAACTGCTGAAAACATCGCCGCATCTAATAATTACCCGCAGTGACGGCGGTGTTATTGAAGACCCGGAAAACGTAATTTCTGAACTTAAAAACAACCGTGGACAGGGTGCGGCTGCCGTATTCCGTCCGGTAGTTGTTCAAACTAATTATCGCCTGGTGCCGCGAATGGTTCTTGGTGTTGAATATTCAGAGATTGCCAGATATATGGAACTGAATCTGCAGAGTAGCGAAAAACAATTTCCGCTCGATTTCCGACAGATTTTGCTCGGACGACAAACTGCGCAGGAATTGCTGGTCGCCCCCGGCGGCAATGTGGTTTTGCATTCACCGGGCAGGCTGGGTCGGCTGGTGGAAAGTTCGGATGACGGTACGGTCAGAGCCGCCAAGCCCACAGAATTTTATATCCCGCCGGAAATGCAGGTCAGCGGGATCTTTACCACCGGCAATCATGAATTCGATTCGGGAATGGTTCTGATCAGCCGCGAAGATGCGAACGATTTGTATGAGATGCCGCTGGGCTCGGCGGATATGGTTTATGGCTGGGTCAGCGACCCGTTCAATATGGATGAAGAACTCCGTAATTTGCGCGAGGCCCTGCGGGAATTTAAGGTTGAGTCATGGATGTTTACTTATCGCAAAGTTCTCGGGGTTCTACAGGTAGAACGAAACATGATGTTTTTTTTGCTGATTTTCATTGTTTGGGTGGCCGCTTTCAGTATAACCAATACGCTGATTACCGTGATTCATCAGAAAACGCGTGAGATTGGTGTTTTGAGCGCACTGGGAGCATCAGGAAACGCGATTATGCGGATATTTATCATGCAGGGTGTGTTCGTCGGAATTTTCGGGGCGCTGGCCGGTATCAGCGGCGGAATTGCGGCAGTAGTATGGCGGCTAAAACTGATGCATTGGTTCAGTCGCCTGACTGGTCAGGAGTTGTTTCCGGAACAATATTATATCGTCAATGAGTTACCGGCGCGGCTGGTGCCATCCGATTTGGCGGTTATTGCATTGATCGCGGTATTTTTATGTACGCTTGGAGCAGCGTTGCCGGCTTACGTTGCTTCGCGACTGGATCCGGCAAAAGCCTTACGCCACGGCTAGGAGTTTTAAAATGGCAGAAAAAGAAATTTATCTTGAAGTAAGTAATATTCACAAAAGTTATCAAATAGGAAAAAAACCAATCAGCGTGTTGCGCGGCGTTAATATGTGCGTTGCCCGCGGTTCCTGGACTTCGCTGCTGGGGGCATCCGGAAGCGGCAAAACTACGTTGCTGAATATTTTAGGTTTGCTGGAGCGTCCGGACCACGGCGAGGTCGTCTGCGGCGGGACGCGTCATTCCGCGTTGAGTCAGCGACAAGCCGGATATTTCCGCAATCGCAGGATCGGTTTTATTTTTCAGGCTTATCACATGATGCCGGAACTTAATATTCTGGAAAATGTGATGCTGCCGGGGCGCTTGAATTCTCCGGCGTCTTCAGATTTGCGTGAACGCGCCGAAGATCTTCTTGATAAAATGGGGTTATCTTCACGTCTGAAGCACCGGCCGGCAGAGTTGTCAGGAGGCGAACAGCAACGGGCGGCGATTGCCAGGGCCCTGATTAATTCGCCGGAGTTGATTTTGGCGGATGAGCCGACCGGTAATCTGGATTCCAAAACCGGCAACGGAATTCTTGATATTTTTCTCGCCTTACATCACCAACCAACGGCGCCGACAATTATTATGATTACCCACAATCACGAGGTTGCAACTCTTGGCGATAACATCCTGCATCTGAAAGACGGCATTTTGATGGAATTGACAGATAATGTTACGGCATAAGTGATCGTTTGAATTCGCGCGCGCATAATGCGCGCGCAAATTCAATAACAAAATTACATCAGATAAAACGGTTATAAAACACGAGATACGGAAGTTGTTCAGTCAAGCGGCCAACGCATGAAGATAGAACCCCAGGTCAGACCGCCACCAACCGCAGTAAGCAGCAGCAATTGATTCTTTTTCAGCAGTCCTTGATGATACATTTCATCGAGTGCCAGCCCGATAGTTGCGGCACAGGTATTGCCATAAGATTGAACATTCATGAACACCTTCTGCTCTGGAATTTCAAGGCGTTCGGCGGTAGCCGTGATAATCCTGCTGTTTGCCTGGTGAGCAACCATCCAGTCAATTTCTGAGGCGCTAATACCGGTTTCATGCATCAACTGCCGGCTGCACTCGACCATGGAGGAGACCGCAAGTCTGAAAATCGCAGGCCCATCCATTTTTAGAAAATGCATGTGCTGATCAACAGTTTGATGTGTTGCCGGCAATCCTGAACCACCTGCCGGAATCAGAAGTTTTTCCAAAAATGCACCGTTGGAGCCGAGCTTGGTGCCGGCAAAACAGTCTTGTTCAACCGAATCAACGTTTGCCAACAGCATAGCCGAGGCGGCGTCCCCGAACAATACGCAGGTGTCACGGTCACTCCAGTCCACAACCGAAGACATTTTTTCTGCCGCGATCAGCAGAACTTTTTTCAATTGTGGGTTAGCGGTCATATAACAACGCGCGGTTTCCAGGCTGAAAATAAATCCGGTGCAGGCTGCCTGAACGTCAAAACAAAATGCTTTGGTATTACAGAGCTTGTGCTGAATCGCACAGGCGGTGGCCGGAAAGGTGTATTCTTCTGACGTTGAAGCGAAAATAATAGCATCAATATCTGCCGCCGCGGTATCGCCCATTTTCAGCGCTTTCAGGGCGGCTTCGACACCGAGGTCTGAAACTTGCTGATCCGGAGCCGCGATTCGGCGTTCAACAATACCAGTTCGAGTTCGAATCCATTCATCGTTGGTTTTGACCATTTTTTCCAAATCGAAATTAGTCATCACTTTGTCCGGAACATACGAACCGGTACCAATTATTGTTATTGCCATTAATTACCTCGTTAATTTGCATAAATAAAAGCCTTTTAACATAGCATTCGTCGCGTGGACATTCAATAAAAACGACATTGTTTTTGTCGTAAAATCTTGAGTTTTTATAGCAAAAACAGTTTTTTTTCAAGAAATATTGATAATAATTATGAAAAACAGTTTTGCCCGCTGTACATAAACTGGTTATGACTTTATTTCGATAGATGCAAT
>Ga0172377_10003094_pt1 | contig 17074 bp, 16 predicted proteins | sample Pumphouse3metaG_FD_119749 | JGI IMG/M metagenome (GOLD analysis project Ga0172377, IMG submission 119749) | Leachate microbial communities from a municipal landfill in Southern Ontario, Canada - Pumphouse #3 metaG | ecosystem: Engineered > Solid waste > Landfill > Unclassified | place: Canada...
CGCCTCCCATACTGAGTACCATGTCGGCATCGAAGTCTCTATTTTCAAATAGTTCATCAGCATGAATGTTCATTTTTAAATCTCTAACCAGAAATTCATAGAAATCCTTACAAACAGCTATTTCTGCTCCTTTGTTCCTTAAAATATTGAATAATTGTGCTGCTTGAACACATTTTTTTGGCTGAAAAGTATTTCCAATTATAGCAAATTTCATAAGAATAATGTGTTAGTTAATAATGCAAAATTGGGATTTTTTTTTGATTTACGTTCATTATCAGACTATTATTTGTATTTTTGCAAATATATTGATTAAAACTATGACAAATTTAAGTGTTAATGTAAATAAGATCGCTACATTGCGTAACGCGCGTGGCGGTAATATTCCTAATGTTTTGAAAGTGGCTCTTGATTGTGAAAGTTTTGGTGCCGACGGAATAACCGTGCATCCTCGTCCGGACGAACGTCATATCAGGAGAAGCGATGTGCTTGATTTGCGTCCGGCATTGAAAACAGAATTTAATATCGAAGGTAATCCGACTCGTGATTTTATTGATTTGGTGCTTGAGGTTAAACCTCATCAAGTGACACTTGTTCCCGATTCGCCAGTGCAGCTAACTTCTAATGTCGGCTGGGATACGAAAAAGAATTTGAAGTTTCTTACCGAAGTGCTTGATAAGTTTAATCATGCAGGTATCCGTACTTCTGTTTTTGTCGATGCCAATCCCGAAATGGTGGAATATGCTTCTAAGGCGGGTACGGATAGGGTGGAGTTATATACTGGCCCTTATGCTAAGGATTATCCTATAAATAAGGAGAAGGCGATAGCGCCATTTATAGAAGCAGCGAGAGAAGCTAGAAAGTTAGGATTGGGATTAAATGCCGGTCATGATTTGAGTTTGGCAAATCTCACTTATTTTCATAAGAATATTCCTTGGATTGATGAAGTATCTATTGGCCATTCATTGATCTGTGATGCTTTATACCTGGGATTGGAACAAACTATTCACGAATATAAAAAATGTATTGGCAGATGATAAATACGGTATTTTGTTTTTTGCAGGCAACGAATGCTATTGCCGCTCAAGCTGTTAACAATGTAGTTCCTACTTCATTGTCCTCTTCAAAGATCAATCTGATAGATATGACTATGAAGGGTGGATGGTTGATGATTGTACTTGGAGTACTTTCTGTGGTTTGTTTTTATATTCTGTTTGAACGGAATTATTCAATACGTAAGGCAGGACATGAAGATCCCATGTTTATGGAGAGAATTAAAGATTATATCCATAGTGGAGAAATTCGGGCGGCTATCAATTACTGTTATACGGTAAATACACCTTCGTCAAGAATGATTGAAAAGGGTATCTCACGTTTGGGACGACCAGTTAATGATGTGCAGGCTGCTATCGAAAATATAGGTAATATAGAAGTTTCCAAATTGGAGAAAGGATTAACAGTCATGGCTACGATCTCAAGCGGGGCTCCGATGATCGGATTTCTTGGTACTGTGACCGGAATGGTGCGTGCTTTTTATCAGATGGCTAATGCCGGAAGCGGTAATGTAGATATAACGGTATTGTCCGGAGGTATTTATGAGGCAATGATTACTACAGTCGGTGGCTTAATTGTAGGTATTATAGCTATGTTTTCATATAATTATTTGGTAATGCTTGTTGACCGTATTGTCAATAAAATGGAATCGCAGACCATGGAATTTATGGATCTTCTTAATGAACCGGAAATTAAAGAAAATAATAAATAATTCTTATGTCATTAAAAAGAAGAAATAGGGTATCGCCTTCATTCAGTATGGCATCTATGACAGATGTTATCTTTTTGCTCTTGATCTTTTTTATGATAACTTCTACAGCCGTTTCGCCGAACGCTATTAAGGTCTTGCTGCCGCAAGGAAAACAGCAAACTTCGGCTAAACCGCTTACCCGAGTGATTATAGACAAGGATTTAAATTTTTATGCTGCTTTTGGTAATGAGAAAGAGCGTGCTTTATCTTTGGATGAACTAACGCCGTTTCTTCAGAAGTGTGCTGAGAAGGAACCGGATATGTATGTAGCACTTTATGCTGATGAGTCCGTTCCTTATCGTGAGATTGTGGAAGTGTTGAATATAGCGAACGAAAATCATTTTAAAATGGTACTGGCTACGCGCCTGCCTGAGGTTAAAAAATAAATGAATAAGAAGGAAAAGAGTAAATATATTGGAGTGATGGGTACTGTGATTGTCCATGTAGCCTTGATTGCTCTTTTGATCTTTGTGAGTTTTACAGTTCCTCAGCCGCAAGAGACTTCGGGTGTGGCTGTGATGATGGGTGATGTGCCTGCCGCCAAGGGATTGTCAGATCCTTCTCTGGTTGACGTGGATGTGTTGCCACAAGAGGATAATGTGGAACCCAATGAAATATCTATCGCTAAAAAAATAGAGAGCGCCCCGAAGTCTTCATCCGAACGGAAATTGATTACCCAAACATTGGAAGAAACTGTTGATTTGAAATCAAAAGCCGAAAACAAGAAGATTCCGAAGTCAAAACGTGTAATAAAGGTCCCTGCTAAATCTACTGCAGAAATTGAAGCTGAAGCCAGAGCTCTTACTGAAAAGAAAGCGATGGAAGCTAAAAAACGGGCAACCGATGAGGCGATAAGAAAACAAAAAAAGGCTGAGGCTGCTGCACGAAGTTTAGTAAAAGGTTCTTTTGGAAAAGGTGAAAAGATGGGAGTAAGTAAGGGAGAATCTGCTATTGGTACAGGTATTGAAGGTGATACTCGGGGAAATTCTTCTACTGGAAAGTCTTCCGGTGCAGGTGGCTATGGTACATTCGACTTAGGGGGACGCTCTATTGGTTTCGGGGGATTGCCTCGTCCTGTTTACCGTGTTCAAGAAGAGGGGAGGGTTGTTGTTACGATAATTGTCAATCCTTCGGGAAAAGTTATCTCAGTAAATATTAATAGAAAGACTAATACTGTTAGCTTGGCTCTTCGTTCTGCTGCTATGGAGGCTGCTAAGAAAGCTGTGTTTAATAAAGTATCTGAAGTAAATAATCAAACGGGTACAATTACTTATTTCTTTAAATTGAAATAGGGAAAAATATAATGATAACAATTATTTGGTAATGATACATTATGCTTTAATAGTTGCTGGTGGAAAGGGATTGCGTATGGGGAGTGCTCTTCCCAAACAATTCTTGTTAGTGTCAGGGGTACCGATTTTAATGCGTACGCTAGGTATGTTTCGACAATTTGATGAGCGAATGAGAATAATTCTTGTTCTTCCTCACGAACAGCAGGATTATTGGAAAGGTCTTTGTAATGAGTATCATTTTACAATAAAACATCAAGTTGTTGATGGAGGAGAGACCCGATTCAGTTCAGTAAAAAGAGGTCTGGATTTGATTACTACTCCAGGTTTGGTTGGTGTGCACGATGGCGTTCGTCCGTTTGTTTCTACCGATGTAATTAAACGCTGTTATGTTGCTGCAGCTGTAAAGAAGGCTGTTATCCCGGTTGTCGGAGTTGTTGAGTCTATTAGACATTTAAAAGATGGTGGTAGTGAAACTGTAAATCGAGATAATTATAAATTAGTTCAGACTCCGCAAGTCTTTGATGTTGATTTATTGAAGAAGGCTTATTTGCAGCCTTATAAAGCTACTTTTACCGATGATGCTTCTGTTGTTGAGGCTATAGGAGTACCTGTTTTTCTGGTAAAAGGTAGTTTTGAGAATATTAAAATAACCACTCCTTTTGATTTAAAAATAGCCAACGCTTTGTGTCATGTTTGATTTAACTACCAGCGATATAAAATACATCACCGGTGTAGGACCACATAAGGCTGCTGTACTGAATAAGGAATTGAATATCTTTTCCTTATATGACTTAATATATTATTTCCCTTATAGATATGTAGATCGTAGTCATATTTTTTCTATATCAGAAATAGATGGCGATATGCCCTATATCCAAATTCAGGGTCATTTTATGGGGATGGAAATAATGGGTGAAGGGCGGAAAACAAGAATGGTTGCTCATTTTACGGATGGAACAGGTATTATTGATTTAATTTGGTTCAGTGGATTAAAGTATCTTACTAATCGTTATAAGTTAAATGAGGAGTATATAGTTTTTGGTAAGCCGACGGTCTTTAATGGTCATGTTAATATCGTTCATCCTGATATAGATAGGGTTTCGGAAGCTCAACTTACGGTAGTTGGTCTTCGGCCTCAATATCACACGACAGAAAAGATGAAAAAAAGTTTTCTTACTTCTCATGTTGTAGAGAAAATGATGGCTGTTGTTTTTGCTGGCATTAAGACGCCATTGACCGAGACTCTTTCACCTGCGTTAATTAGTAAGTATCAGTTGATGTCACTTACTGATGCGCTTAGGAATGCTCACTTTCCAGAGAATTCGGAGAAATTAAGACAAGCTCAATATCGTTTGAAGTTTGAAGAGTTGTTTTATATTCAGCTGAATATTATTCGTTATGTAAAGAATCGCAAGTCGAAATTTTGTGGCTATGTTTTTTCCAGGGTAGGGAAAATCTTTAATACCTTTTACAAAGACAATCTTCCTTTTGAATTGACGAATGCTCAAAAACGTGTTATGAAGGAAATACGAAAAGATATGGGTAGTGGAAGGCAGATGAATCGATTGTTGCAGGGTGATGTCGGTAGTGGAAAGACTTTGGTTGCTCTGCTTAGTATGCTCATTGCTTTGGATAACGGGTATCAAACTTGTTTGATGGCACCCACAGAGATTCTTGCGAATCAACATTTCGAAACAATTACGAAGTTGCTTTCCGGAATGAATGTGCATGTGGAACTTCTTACAGGATCGGTGCGTGGAAAGAAGAGGGCAGAGATCCTTGATGCCCTTATTCGAGGTGAGGTGAATATATTGATAGGTACTCATGCGATAATAGAAAATCCTGTTTCATTTCTTAATTTGGGTTTAGCAGTAATAGATGAACAACATCGTTTTGGAGTGGCGCAGCGTTCACGTTTATGGAAAAAAAATGAGCAGCCACCTCACGTATTAGTAATGACTGCAACGCCTATACCACGCACGTTGGCTATGACTTTTTATGGTGATTTGGATATTTCGGTGATTGATGAACTTCCTCCTGGAAGAAAGCCTATAACAACAATTCATCAATATGATAATCGTCAGTCCGGTTTGTATGATTTCATTAGAAAACAAATACATCAGGGGCGGCAGGTTTATTTCGTTTATCCATTGATAGAGGAAAGTGAAAAAAGTGATTTGAAAAATCTTGAAAATGGGTATCAGACTATTTGTAACTCTTTTCCGGAGTTTCGGGTTTGTAAGGTACATGGTAAAATGAAGTCTGCCGAAAAAGATAAGCAGATGCAATTGTTTACCAGTGGACAAGCCCAGATTATGGTGGCTACGACGGTTATAGAAGTTGGCGTAAATGTACCTAATGCATCAGTTATGATTATCGAAGATGCCAATCGGTTTGGCCTTTCGCAACTTCATCAGCTCCGTGGTAGAGTAGGTAGGGGAGCCGATCAGTCATATTGTGTTTTGGTAACGGGTTATGAATTATCGGAGGAAACACGAAAGAGAATTGATATCATGGTTCGTACGAACGATGGTTTTGAAATCGCTGAGGCTGATTTAAAATTACGCGGTCCGGGTGATTTGGAAGGTACGCAACAGAGTGGTATTGCTTTTGATCTTAAGATTGCCAATATTACTCGTGATGGACAATTACTCTCTTTTGTTCGTGATATAGCACAAAAGATTGTAGATGATGATCCGAATGAAAATCGTCCGGAGTATGAAATTTTATGGAGGCAACTAAGTGTTCTTCGTAAATCAAATTTGAATTGGTCCGCAATAAGCTGAGAAATAAGGTTAAAAAGAGTATTATAGTTTTAAATGTGCTTAGAAACATGTATTTAGTATAAAACATTATTGTGTAAGCTGTTGTGTCAACATCTTTTCTTGCATTCTTCAAACTTTTTAGAAAAAAAACTACCAATTAATTTGTTGTTTCAAATAGAAATCTTAAATTTGAAAAGTTTTAGTAAATAGAAAAGCGTTAAGTAGAGTATGGAGAATGGTTGATATAGTTCATTTTAAATTATATTTTCCTTTCTTTATAAAAACAATAATGAATATAACGAGTACAACGAATAAAATAAATTAATGATTTTTAAGTGCATTAAAACAGTTTTTGTTGTCATGGCGGCAATGGTTAGTCTGAATTCTTTTTCTCAAGACTTAATAGCGCGTCAGGCACCAATCGATAAAAAGTTAAGAACCGTAGATTCTTTGGCTTTACAAAAACAAATTTATGAGGAACAGGTTCAATACCCTGCCTTGAGTCTTTATCCAACATGGAACAATGAGTATGTACATGCTTATGGCTCAATCAGAATTCCTGAGGCTTATACCATTAATTTAAGAGGCTTTCATATGCCTACACCTAGTACACGTATTACATCAAAATTTGGTCCTCGGTGGAGGCGAATGCACTACGGTCTTGATATCAAGGTTAATGTGGGTGATACAATTGTTTCAGCTTTTGATGGTAAAGTAAGAATCGTTAAGTATGAACGTCTAGGATACGGAAATTATATTGTTATTCGTCACCCAAATGGTTTGGAAACGGTCTACGGCCATTTATCCAAACAGTTAGTAAAAGAAAATCAAATAGTTAAGGCCGGTGAGCCTATTGGCCTTGGAGGAAGTACAGGACGTTCTACCGGTTCGCATTTGCATTTTGAAACTCGTTTTCTGGGCATTGCTATTAATCCAGCCTTTCTCTTTAATTTCCCAAAGCAAGATATTGTGGCTGATACTTATACTTTCCATCGTTATGGTAATCATAGTGTTAATGATGAGTCCAATGCACAACAGTATAATCAAGCACAACGGTATAATTCTTCAAACGAACATTCACTACAATATTATAAAGTAAAACGTGGTGATACACTTTCTGCTATTGCAAACAAATGTGGTATTTCTTTGAGTACATTATGTAAAATGAATAGAATATCCAAACGGGCATCTCTTCATATAGGACAAATATTGCGTTGTTCTTAAAACAAATAACAGATAATAATATCAAGTGGTACTTTAATATAAATAGAGTACCACTTTTTTTATTCTCTATTTTTTGCTATATTTGCGAACTATTTGTAAAGAGATGAATGATACGAAGCAACAATTTGAACAAGTAATTGTAATGTGTCGGGAAGTGTTTTCCAAGAAATTGCATGATTACGGTCCGGCATGGAGAATATTACGGCCAACTTCACTGACAGATCAGATTTTGATTAAGGCAAACCGTATACGAAGCATTGAAACAAAAGGTGTATCTTTAATACATGAAGGTATATCTTCTGAGCTTATCGGCATTATCAATTATGGTATTATCGGTTTGATACAGCTAGATAAGGGTTATGCTGAAAAAACAGACATGACAAACAAAGAAGCATTGGCTTTGTATGATGTAAAGGCTAAAGCCGCGTTGGATTTGATGCTTGCCAAAAATCATGATTACGATGAAGTGTGGCGTAGTATGCGGGTTAGTTCTTATACGGATTTGATTCTTATGAAAGTGTATAGGACTAAACAAATTGAGAGTATCGAAGGTAATACCTTGGTATCAGAAGGCGTTGATGCAAATTATATGGATATGATAAATTATTCAGTATTCGGGTTGATTAGATTAAATCTTGAAGGTACAAAATAAACATAATATTTTAAAAGCTTTTGTCAATGCCTCTCGCTTTGTTTTAGCAGCGGTATTTGTTTTTTCAGGGTTTGTGAAGGCTGTTGACCCGTTGGGTACTCAATATAAAATATTAGATTACCTGACTGCTTTTGGTGTGTCTTCTTATTTTCCTCATTCAATAGTTTTATTGATTTCAGTGGTTTTATCATCGATTGAATTTTTGTTGGGCGTATCTTTGTTTTTCGGGATTAAAAGGACGATATCATCCACCTTTATATTGGCGTATATGATGGTGATGACTCCGCTAACACTTTATCTTGCTCTTTTTAATCCTGTATCTGATTGTGGATGCTTTGGAGATGCCTTGAGATTGACCAATTGGCAGACATTTATAAAAAATGTAGTTTTGCTAGTTGCTTCTTATCTTGTTTTTGTTTACAGAAAACAAATTATCCGTTTTGTGAGTGTGAAGACAGAATGGTTGGTGTTATTATATTCAGCCCTATTTATAATAGGGCTTGTGGGTTATTGTCTGGATGATTTACCGATTATTGATTTTCGACCTTATCGAATTGGTGTGAATATAAAGAAAGCAATGAGTATCCCCGTCAATGCTGAACCAAGTGTGTATAAGAGTAAGTTTATTCTTGAAAAAAACGGACTGCGAAAGGAGTATACATTAGATAACTATCCCGATAGTACGTGGACTTTTGTCGAGACGAAAACGGTATTGAAAAAGCAGGGCTATGTGCCTCCCATCCATGATTTCTCTATTTCAGAGTTGAATACCGGAAAAGATATCACTGACAGTGTGCTGTCGAATACGGGTTATGTTTTTTTGCTTGTTGTTCATCGAATAGAGGAGGCTTCTGATAGTTATATAGATTTAATAAATGAAATTTATGATTATTCAGTTGAAAACGGATATGGTTTTTATGCGTTGACATCTTCTTCTAAAAAGCAAATTGAAAAATGGAAGGATCGTACAGGTGCTGAATATGATTTTTATTTAACGGATGATATAACTTTAAAAACAATGATTCGTTCTAATCCAGGATTATTACTAATTAAGAATGGTACGATTCTAAATAAATGGAGCGATACCCATCTTCCTGATGAATATACATTAACGAATAAATTGGAAAAATTGGATATAGGTAAACAAAGATCAGTTAATGATGTTTATACTGTTAATAAGGCTGTTTTCTGGTTTTTTGTCCCGCTTGTGATTGTATTAGGATTGGATATTATTTTAGTAAGGCGGCAAAATAAGAGAAACAAAAAGAAAAGCAATAAAATATTGTAAATAATTAATTATGTATTTCCTTTAAAAATTAAAACAAAAATGAGAAAAAACATTGTAGCAGGAAACTGGAAAATGAATAAAACTCTCCAAGAGGGAATTGTTCTGGCAAAAGAATTGAATGAAGCTTTAGCAAATGAAAAGCCAAAATGCGATGTCATCATTTGTACTCCATTTATCCATTTAGCTTCTATTACTCCCTTGGTGGATCCCAATAAAATTGGAGTTGGTGCAGAAAATTGCGCAGATAAGGAATCCGGTGCTTTTACCGGCGAAGTTTCTGCTGCTATGGTTGCTTCAACTGGAGCGAAGTATGTAATTCTCGGCCATTCAGAACGTCGTGCTTATTATGGCGAGAATGTTGAGACTTTGAAATCTAAAGTTAAATTAGCTTTGGCTAATGGCTTGATTCCTATTTTTTGTGTTGGCGAAGTATTAGCTGAGCGTGAAGCAAATAAACAAAATGTTGTTGTCTCTGCTCAATTGGAATCTGTTTTTGATCTCTCAGTTGAGGATTTTTCTAAGTTGATTCTTGCATATGAACCTGTTTGGGCTATTGGTACAGGTAAGACTGCAACTCCAGCTCAAGCTGAAGAAATCCATGCTTTTATCCGTTCTGCTGTGGCTAAGAGATATGGTAAAGCAATTGCTGAAAATACTTCTATTCTTTATGGTGGTAGTTGTAAAGCAACTAATGCAAAAGAATTATTCGCCAACCCTGATGTTGATGGTGGTTTAATTGGTGGCGCAGCCTTGAAGGCCGATTCTTTCAAGGGTATTATTGATGCTTTTAATGCTTAAATAAATTCTTTCAATGTGTCTGGCCCAGTGAATAAAAATTCATAGGGTCGGCACTTGATAAAAAAAATTAGAGAATGAAATATCTTCATTGCTGTTTGTTGTTGTTGGCTTTTTCTTCGGTGAACTTGCCAGCTCAGGATATTGTACAGAATTTGCAATATATAGTTCCCGGACAAGGTAGAGTGACTATTTATGAGGATGCTGATGTTAAGGCATTGCTAACGACCCATACAGAAATTGGGCCACGCGATGTAATGAAAGGTTCTGGCTATCGTGTGCAGATATATGCAGGTAATAATTCTCGCCAAGCGCATAGTGAGGCTCTAGAGGTGGCATCAAGAATCAAAATGTATTTCCCTGATTTAGAGATTTATACTTCGTTTATATCTCCTCGTTGGTTGTGTCGTGTTGGTGATTTTCGGAGTATAGAAGAAGCAAATGTAATGATGCGTAAGATTAAGGCTGTTGATGTTTTTAAAGAGGTGTCCATCGTTAAGGACGAAATTAATATCAAGCTATAAGTTTTTAATTATACTTCTTGCGTTAGTGTGACGCGGTCGCCTAAGTGCTTTGCCATTTTGTTTTGTATTTTTCTGAGATTATTGAAGTGTATCATGATTTCGTTACATTCTTTTTCTTCGTGATTTAATTGAGGATTTTGGAGTGCACGCATGGTATGTGTTATTTCTTCTGTTACAATTGCATATTTGAAGTTAATCATGAGTTTAGGTACCAAATCTAATAGTCTTTCTTCATCTGTGACCACTTTAGTTATTTTGGAGTGCATTTTACTTAGTTCATATCTCACGTTGATTAGGTCTACGCTAAGTTTGCTTATTTCAGGGTTAGGATGTGATAAGAAATATCGTTTGGTATTAAAGCCTTCGTCATGTACATGTTTAGCTGCCTCGGCTAAAAGTTGTCTGTGCAGCGGATTATGAAAAGAAAGTTCGTCTTGTTTTAAATCATTAACGACGTATTCAATGACTGTTACAGGTACTGATTCTTCTTTATCGTTTTTTATTTCGCATAAAATTTTCTCACCATATCTAAGTACGACTTGTAGGATTAGTCGTTCATATTTATAAAATTCAAAGCCCTCTTTGCCTTCTTGTGGTATAAAGGATTTATAAGTATCTTCGGGAAGAGTATTATTATATGTTTGTCCAGAAATAGTTTGGACAGTAGAGGTCGTTTGAAGAGCCTGATCTGTTGATTTTTCTTCTAAAGAGGCGTTCCCTGTATGCCTTAGGATATTCAAATTAGCCTTTTTCTCTTTATCCCTCTCTACATCTCTTCGTTTTGCAACTTCGGCAACTAAAAGTTTTTCTTCTACATTCAATTGTGAACCGCATTCCTTTATATATACATCTCTTACGATAGCTTCTGGTATTACTGCGATGCTTTGAACTATATCCCCAATGAGTTTGGCTTTTTTAATTGGATCTTTCCCTGCATCTTCAAGGAGTAGATTTGTTTTAAATCGAATAAAATCTACTTCGTGGTTATTGATAAAAGTTTTAAATTCTTCAGAAGTATGTTTTTGTGCATAAGAATCAGGGTCATCATTATCGGGAAGTAAACAAACTCTGACGTTCATTCCTTCGCAGAGCAACATATCGATGCCCCGTATAGAGGCTTTTATTCCAGCCATATCTCCATCATAGAGGACTGTAATGTTATTTGTAAAGCGATGGATCAGTCGTATTTGTCCTGATGTAAGCGAGGTGCCTGATGAAGCGACGGTATTTTCCACACCGGTTTGGAACATTGAGATCATGTCTGTATAACCTTCTACAAGATAGCAGCGGTCATATTTAACAATAGCTTGTTTAGCAAAAAATATACCGAATAGTTCGTTGCTTTTATGATAAATTTCAGATTCCGGAGAGTTTACATATTTCATCATGACCTTCTTGGTCTGTAGGCTAAGTACTCGGCCACCAAAAGCCACAACTTTTCCTGATAGGGTATGAACGGGAAAGATAACTCGTCCCCAAAAGCGGTCTTGCAATAGGTGATCGGCTCTTTCATAGCAGAGTCCTGTTTTAATAAGATATTCTTTACTATAACCTTTTTTCAAAGCCTCTTTGGTCAGTCCGTCACGCTTTTCTGTGCTATATCCCAATTGAAACTTTTCGATTATATCGTCTCTGAATCCGCGTTTGTGAAAATATGCCAATCCGATGCTGCGTCCATCAACATCTTCTTTTAAGATATGGTGAAAATAATCGCGGGCAAAACTATTCACTATAAATAAGCTTTCACGGGTAGTTTGTGCTATCTTCTCCTCATCGGTTAGTTCGCGTTCATGAATATCTATATTGTATTTTTTTGCGAGAAACTTTAGTGCCTCATAATAAGACATTTGTTCATGTTCCATGATAAAATGAACCACGTTTCCTCCTTTACCGCAACTAAAACATTTGCAAATACCTTTGGACGGTGAGACACTAAAAGACGGTGTCTTTTCATTGTGGAATGGGCACAAGCCAATATAATTTACACCTCGTTTTTTTAAGGTAACAAACTCGGAGACTACATCAACAATCTGTGCAGTATTTAATATCCGGTCTATTGTAGCTTGATCAATCATTTTTATTCATATAACAAATACAAATATAGCTATAAAAAATAACCCATGCAAAAAATGCGTGGGTTATAAGATATAAGTATTATTGAGTATTTACATGGCTGAAATATTTTTTCTGATTTTTGTCAGATATTTCTTCATTTCTCCAGCATCTTTATTTTTGATGATTTCAAGTAGTAGTTTTAGTTCAGTTCGAATATTCTCGACTTGTGCCGGGGTACGTGGGTTAAAAAGTATCTCTTGCAGCAGGTAATCATCTTCGTTAAGGAGTCCTTTTGCAATGGCCATATGCTTCTTGAAAGTCGTTCCAGGCGCATCTTGATGCTTCATTACGGCAGCAAACACGAAAGTTGACACAAATGGTATAGACAGAGAATAAGCAATTGTTTCATCATGCTGTTCGAAAGTATATTCAAAGATGTTGAGATTCAAATTTTGATAAAGGTCTTTAAAGAAAGTTTTTCCAAGATGATCACTTTCACTGATAATGATGGCGCTTTCGCTACTCAGATTGTTGAGGCTTGCAAATGTTGGGCCGAACATCGGATGTGAAGAGACAAAGCGAAATCCACTTTCTTGATAAAAATCTTTCAGTCCTGTTTTTACCGAAGCAATGTCACTGATTATACAATTTTTTGGAAGCATTGGTAGTATATTGCGAAAAGCTTCAATAGTATATTTCACCGTAACCGCGTTGATAACCAGCTCTGGCTCAAATTCCTTAATTTCTTCCGGTTTGGTGAAGCGATAAGTGTTGTATACAAATCGCAATTGGTGGGGATTTGTATCAAATACTGCTGTTTCATGTTGGAAACTGAGTACGTCGGTAAAGAAAGAGCCCATTTTCCCGGCTCCAAGTATAAGTATTCTCATCTTATTTGTTTATAACATCCATTTGTTGTTTAATGGATTCTTCGTGTATAGTTTCAAAAATCTTTTTCATGAAATCGGCATTCATACCGCATTGAATAGCTTGTGCTCCACGTTTTTCAAGTATCTCTCCATAACGTTGAGATTGAAGAACAGTCATGTTATGTTCTTTCTTGAAAGTTCCGATTTCGCGAGAGATGCGCATTCTCTTTGATAATTCCTGAACAATATTATCATCGCATTCATCAATTTGTTTGCGGAGTTCTTTTAGATTTTCTGTTGATTGAGTTCCTGTTCTGATGACTAGTAAATTCAGGATATAGTCAAGTACATCGGGTGTGACTTGTTGTGAGGCATCGCTCCAAGCACTATCAGGGTTACAGTGGCTTTCAATAATTAGTCCGTCAAGGTTTAAATCCATAGCCTGTTGGCATAGCGGAGCAATTAATTCACGTTTGCCGCCGATGTGGCTCGGATCACAGAATATTGGTAGTTGTGGTATCCGTCGTCTTAATTCTATAGGAATGTGCCATTGTGGAAGATTCCTATATATTTTTTTATCATAACTGCTAAATCCGCGATGAATAGCACCAAGTCGTTTGATACCTGCATTATTGATACGCTCAAGAGCACCGATCCATAATTCAAGATCGGGATTGACCGGATTCTTTATCAGTACGGGGATATCCATACCATTTAAGGTATCTGCTATATCTTGAACGGCAAAAGGGTTTGCCGATGTGCGTGCGCCAATCCACATGATGTCTATGCCGGCTTTCATAGCTTCATAGACATGTTTTGGTGTAGCTACTTCGACAGCTGTATACATGCCTGTTTCTTCTTTTACTTCTTTCAACCATTCAAGTCCCTTAACGCCGATTCCTTCAAATCCTCCTGGTTTAGTGCGTGGTTTCCAGATACCTGCACGGAATATTTTAATTCCCTTACTAGACAACTGCTTAGCTGTTGTCAAAACTTGTTCTTCCGTTTCTGCACTGCATGGTCCGGCAATGATTATAGGTCTTGTTTTTTCGACGCCCGGTAATTCAATAGGCTTTAAATCCAGTTCCATAAGATAATATCTTTAATTGTTATTCATGACTAAATTAATACGTTTCAAAGCTTCGGCTAGTTTGTCGTCCTTGCAACATAGCGAGATGCGGACATAACGGTTGCCATTACTTCCAAAAATAAATCCAGGAGTGATGAAGACTCTTGCTTTGTGTAGAATCTTTTCGGTTAAGTCTTCTACGTTATGATAAGTGTCAGGTATTTTTCCCCAAAGAAACATACCTACTTGATTTTCATCATAAGTGCATCCCATTGCCTTCATAATATCTCCGGCAATGTATCTGCGATTGGCATAATTCTTATTATTATTTTCATACCAGTCTTTGTCAGCTTCAAGAGATTTTGCTGCAGCAAGTTGTAAAGCCCGGAACATACCACTATCAATGTTGCTTTTTACTTTAAGTATCCATTTTACAAATTGGGCGTTAGAGGCTAACATACCGATTCGCCATCCTGGCATGTTATGACTTTTGCTCATTGAGTTAAACTCAATACAATATTTTTTCGCATCTGGTACGCTTAAGATGCTTATTGGTTTGTTGTTTAGGATAAAGCTGTATGGATTATCATTGACAATAATAATATTCTTTCTGCGGGCAAAGTCTACAAGATGTTCATAAAGTTCTGGAGTAGCATTCGCACCAGTAGGCATATTGGGATAATTGGTCCACATTAGTTTAACCTTACTCATATCCATCTTTTCCAATTCATCGAAATTAGGCATCCAGCTTTGTTTCTCATTCAAATTGTAGTTAACGACCTCTGCGCCTAATATTTTGCTTAAGGAAGTATAAGTCGGATAGCCGGGATTAGGTACAAGTACTTGATCTCCGGGGTTGACGAAAGCCAATGTGACATGTAGAATTCCTTCTTTCGATCCGATAAGTGGTTGTATTTCCGAAGCGGGGTCCAAGTCAACATTATACCATTTCTTATACCAATTGGCAAAGCCATTTCTTAGTTCTGGAATGCCTATACAAGGCTGATACCCGTGCCCGTTCGGATCGTGCGCCGAAGTGCAAAGCGTTTCGATTGTCTTGTTTGAAGGTGGCATATCTGGACTTCCAATGCCCAGACTGATTATTTCTTTGCCTTCGGAATTCATTTGTGCTATTTCTTTCAGTTTTTGTGAAAAATAATATTCACTTACTGTGGCGAGTCTATCGGCAGGCCTAATTTTATAAATTTGATTTTCCTTCTTCATATTCACCTAGTATTTTAAGTTCCTTGGTTAAAGGATTAATTGCAGCAATAGCTTGATTATATCTAAGATAATTATTAAAAACGATATCTACATAAAATCGATATTCCCATTCTTTTCCGATAATTGGGAGAGATTGAATTTTTGTAAGATTGATATTATAGAAAGACAAGATGGAAAGAACTTGCGATAAACTACCTTCCTCATGTGGTAGTGTAAAGACGATGCTTGCCTTATTAACAATTTTATTGTTGTGTTCTTTTTGTTTGTTGATTTGATTAGCATCAGCAATAACCAAAAAACGGGTGAAGTTATGTACGTTGGTTTCTATCCCTTCTTCCAATACTTTCATCCCGTATAAATCAGCAGCGGCCTTTGAGCAAATAGCTGCGTGTCCTTTTAGGTTTAGTTCTTTAATCTCTTTTGCGCTGAGTGCTGTATCTTCTGTTTCTACTACTTTCAAATGAGGATGGTTGTTCAAAAATTCACGGCATTGCATTAGTGCTATGGGATGTGAGTTTACTTCTGTCAAATCCCCCCAGTTTTCTTCAGGCAGGCAGGCAAAGCTATGAGAAATGCGTAATTTGTATTCGCCGATGATTTGTGTATCGTCTTGTCGCAGGAGTTCGTTGTTTTGCAAAAGGCTACCTGCTATTGTGTTTTCAATGGCTAGTAATCCGATAACCTGACTATCATTGCGAATGGTCGAAAAGATGTCGTCAAAAGTATTACAGCAGATAATTTCAATGTTTTCTTCTTTGAAATATTTGTGAGCTGCTATATCGTGGTACGATCCGATTATTCCTTGAATGGCTATTTTCTTCATTGATTGTATATGTATTAAATGAAAAAATCCTGCTTCTATATATAATAGAAGCAGGATTAATATATTTCAATTAGTTCTTTTTATTGTTCTTAAGCACCACTGTCACTTGATACATACAAACTCCTGCTCTACTTTCCAGCTAAAGTAAAAGTAATAAAAGAAGCGGTATGTATATGTAAACGACATGATCATAATTTAATTTGCTATAATTTTGTTGCAAATCTAACACATTTATACGAAAACAAAGCAAAAAATGATATTTTTTTTTAGAAATTAATAAATTCCGAAGATATTTTGCTGATTATTAGTAAGATAATTATAGGAACCATTTATTTTATTTCCTATTTTGGGGCTATTTTCAAGAGCCTTTTTCATATCCTCTACGGAGCCATCTTTGTCGCCGTTTAATAACTTGACACGTCCGCGTTCCTGATAAGAGACAGATGAATTGGGATTCAGCTCTATTGCTTCATTAAAAAGCTTGATAGCTTCATCAAGTTTTTTTTGAGTGATGAATAGTTTTCCTAAGCTCAGATAAGCCTGCTCATTAAATGGGTCGGCATCAATTACAAGGCGGTAATCAGTTTCAGCTTCTTTTTCTTGTCCTGTTGACTCTTTTAATTTTCCCCTGAGAATGAGTGCAGATTCATCTTCGGCATCTTTTTTAAGAATCGTGTCAATATCTTCGGCTGC
>Ga0172377_10003095_pt1 | contig 17070 bp, 14 predicted proteins | sample Pumphouse3metaG_FD_119749 | JGI IMG/M metagenome (GOLD analysis project Ga0172377, IMG submission 119749) | Leachate microbial communities from a municipal landfill in Southern Ontario, Canada - Pumphouse #3 metaG | ecosystem: Engineered > Solid waste > Landfill > Unclassified | place: Canada...
GAGATTTGTTGCTTTGGAACGTTAGCCCGTTGTGTAGAGCGAGGCGATTCTGTCGTAGTTTGTGCCGTGACCAATGGGAACCAAGGGCACAGCGAAATAGAGCCAACTCAGTTGCGGGTTATAAGGATGGGGGAAGGGGCAAAAAGTGCTCAGGTAATTGGAGCCTCCTATTGTACTTTGGATATTGATGATATGGCCCTTAACGCCCAAGATGAGGCGACCAGGTTACAGATGACCGATCTATTACGTTCAGTGCAACCTGATCTTATTATCACCCACGCATTTGAAGATTACCATCCTGACCATGTTGCAACTGCTGAATTAGTATTTTATTGCCTGGTTCAGGCCTCTCTAGCCCAAGTAAAAACTAAACATCCTGTGCTTACTAAACCCGTAGTGCTCTACCATATGGATAAAGTCGGAGGCGGTGCCTTCATTCCTACCGATTTCGTTGATATCCAAACGACGTTTGATAGTAAGCTTGAAGCTCTTTCTTGTCATGCGAGTCAATTAGAATTTCTCAAAAAAACAGCTAATAAAGATCTTTTACATGCAACAGAAGTTCTGGCAGAGTATCGTGGTCTGCAGTGCGGGTGTCGCTATGCGGAAGGTTTCAGAATCTCTGACCGTTCAATTGTACCTGCTAGGCGTCTACTGCCCTGATAGTATATACCACGGTTAATGCGACATTCGTTGCTTAGTAACCTTGGATACAACGGAGAACAATCTAGTGTTCTTCTCATAAAGGAAAACAATTTTCATGCCGTTAGCACTAAACAGATAGTTTTTCGCTTAGGGGAGGTTGTTAAGTAGGGCCGAGAATCACATAGGTGAGCATCAAACGCAATACACCCTATAAACTACCGATTCAACCCCTTATCTTGAAATTGTAGTAACAACGAACGATTACTTAGTCCCTGTTCGCTGACAGAGACTGAGTAAAACACATAAGGGGGGTGCTGGCTTAATCCGGCTTCTTGATAGAAATTGTCTGAACGGCCATTTCTTGGCGTAATTCTGGTGGTAAATTCCGAGGTAAGAACTGGCTGTAATCGACAGTTGCTGCAACCAAGGGCCGTATCTTTGTTATTTCCTTGAGCAGGTAATGCATGTATCCAGAGAAGCGAACTAACCCATAAAAAATCCTACGAGCTGTTCCGCCATAGAATGCTGCATGTGAGAAAAAAAAGTATGTGCAGGGTTACTTCCTGAATAATTTCTTTAAGGGCATTTCGTGAATCTAACGGTGAAACTGTAGGGTGTTTTTCAAGCATCTTATAGATTTCTGAATGTATCATCTCTTTTTTCCTCCCAATGCAACAAGTACCTAAGGGTTGTGCTGCGATAGATTGGTGCAAGGTTCTTTATCAATTGCCAGTCCAAGGCAACTACAGCATCTTTTTCAAGCCTCAGATCTTCAAATAGTAGAGCCTCGATTTAATTCCCCGAATCTTATACAAAGTGTCACAAAGGGCTTTCTCTTGGGTAGCAAGACGAAATCCATAGCCTCCCTCTTCTGCAGGTTCAAGGCCGTAGTGAAATACAGCCTCTGGGAGATAGTAAAAGCTACCGTCCGAACGGAGTATCAAAATATTTTTCTTTGGTGAGGCGAAAGGCCGCACTCATAATAGCATGAGTACGTTCAGGGATTAATTGATGGTAAGCTAAGGCTGTTTCAAACGAGATATAACTAGGACTGTATATCATAGAGGCCACAGGTAAACGTGGATCAGTATCTAAAGTACTGTAGACTCCCCGGCATATCTGAATAATTTCCCCACGCTTAATCATCTGGGTGAGTTTTGCTTTTGGGGAGGCATAGGACTGCAATTCATTCATGATTAAATCACGTGTTTTAAGCATCATTACCTCCTATAAGTACGATTATATTATACTTATAGAAGAAAATAATACGAAACTATACCGGTTATAATAATTTTTTCGTATGTTTTGAGATGAAAGCAACCGTAATTCTTTTGACTCTTTCCAATCTACACGTATACTCTATGCTATGGCGTATGTGATATTTCTTTCCATTATTGGAGCATTTAGTGGCTTTGCTCTCTATATTACTCGGAAGGAGAAGCGTAGCTTCAGAAGCTGGAGTAGCGAACAAATGTTGCATTTACGTCTAAAAAAAGGGTGGTTTGGTGCGAGCAATGATCCTGTACAGTATCTAGCAGAGCGAGCTCTTATCAACAGCCAACCGTACCAGATTCCAACTCCACTGAAATTATTGGGGAATGTAGAGAGAAAAGAGATCGCTGATTTAGATTGTGTGCTACTGCAGGAGCGTAACGGCACTTCAGCTACCCGGATTCTCTACTTGCATGGCGGAGCGTATGTAGAACAACCGATCCTTCCTCACTGGTTATTTCTTGAACGTATTAATAATCAATGTAAGGCCATCATCACGGTTCCTTTGTATCCGAAAGCGCCAACCTATACTTTTGAAGAGGGGTTTACTAAGATAGTAAATTTGTATACTACGCTTCTAAAAACTTCTTCAGCCCGTAATATAGTTATTATGGGAGATTCAGCGGGAGGTGGTCTAGCTTTGGCCCTAACGCAACATATTGCCAAACAAAAGCTACCATTACCTAAGGCGGCAATCCTTATTTCTCCCTGGTTGGATATAACCTTGCGTAATGCCGATATCACACCGCTTGAAGCAAAAGATCCCATGCTAAATCGCTCTCATTTGCAGGTGATTGGGCGCTCTTGGGTTGGTAGTGGCGATCCTCATGACTGGCGGGTTAGTCCCATCAACGGTATATTAGAAGGGTTGCCGCCTCTGACCATATTTGTGGGAACTCATGAACTGTTTTTAGCTGATGCTAGAAAAATGCGCTTGCTATGTAAGCGTAAAGGAGTTTTTCTTGATTACCAAGAATACCCTAAAATGAACCATGCATTTCCCTTATTTCCCATTCCTGAGGCGAAAAAGGCACAGGCCAAAATAGTGGAAATTATACAACAAGCTTAGCTATTCAACCTTCTGATATTCACCAGCGACAAAGCGTAATACATCACCAACAACAGAATTGGCTGGAATAGTTTCAAAGGGGATATTCACTTGACGGCCATTTTGAGTAATACAGACTGCATAATCTTCTTCGAAACGCTCAATTGTATACAAGTTTTCCATACTTGATCTCCCTAGAATGATTTTTTAGGAGTGGTGTACTGCAAGAAGGCAAGCCCACATGTGGTATATAGTATTATAAAATTGTATTGTCGGTCGGTCTTTGTGGTCAAAATTGTTGCCATCAGGCCTCCTATTTGAAGTATGCGTTATAAATACCCCCTTGTCAAACAATGTTTGATTGTAGACAATACCTTCTTTTGTCTTGTTGTTGCTTTTAAGTGTGGGTTAAATTACAATTAACTACTAAACATGGAGTAGCTTTATGATTGATGTTCGCATTCATTCGAGTAGACATTTAGAGACTAAAATAACGTATCCCATTCCCGAACACAAATCATATACTCGGGATTTAAACTACTATATTTTCACCCCAGCCCAATTGAATGTCTCTTCCGATTTTATTTCTAACGAAGCGATGATTCGGAAATTCCAAGCACATGCCCGTTATTCATCACCCGAGATAACTTTGGATGAGTTGTTAGATCGGGGAAATAGATCTAGTCCTCTCGTCTTACTTGAACAATATACTACCCAACGAATTGAGGGCCCTTCCGATATCTCCGATACTATTTTTATCCATGAGTTGCAAACCCTAGCGAATTCTTTTCGCCACGAGTCAGGGATGATTCACTCTGAATGTCGTGAACTTATTAAAGAACCTAAACTAGAGGAATTACGGCGAGTGCTCGAAGATTGGTGTCGAGAAACTACTGAGGCCATGGTCCGTTTCAGAATTCTTCTTGAGAAAATGAGAGTTCATTATCCTACGGGGAACAGAATGGTGACCGCTTTTGAATGGGCTGATGAGGCCATCAGTCTCATTGTTGAAAGCATTAGCCTGGAAATATATTTGTCACTTGAACCATTGTTTAAGGAATTGCAAGAATCAGCATATGCTTTACTACGCCGTTCCCGAGCAGAACTTACCTATCGGCGTCAACAGAAGTATGTATCGGTAGTCAGTAAAGAGAATCTCTATTCCTCTGAAGCAGTTGCCTACCGTTCTGGAATATTAAAAAAATGGTCACAATCGGTCCTTTATCTCACACCAATCATATCTAAGGTCCCAAAACGTATTGGAGGAATTCTAGCAGGTGCTGCAGCCGCTATTGCGATGGCTTTTGCCTTACTAGCAGCCATTTACGCTGAAACATTATTTTCGAAGAATACTATGCAATGGGCACTTTTAGCAATTCTTGCTTATGTTTTCAAGGATTGGATTAAATTAAGTTTACGGGCTTTCTTTTCTCGTGTCCTGCCGCGCCTCATTGCCGATCAAATTTCATCGTTTGTCTCCCCGCGAACTGGCAATCGCCTCAGTCTGACTAAGATGATTATGCGCATCACCAAGGCTTCCAAGGTACCCCAATATATTAAGGAAAAACGCTTGGAAGGGGGCAATCCTTTCCAGGATATGTTACCGGAGGAAGACGTTGTCCATTATACTCGATATGTGAAGATTCTTAAGACGAAAAAAGACCGCACCATTGGACCGTGGATTAATGCTATTACCGTTATCACCCGTATACGTATCGATGACTGGTTAAAAGAGATGGACGACCCCAATGATGTGTTATATGTTCCTTCTGCGGACGGGGATTTAGAACAACAAAGTAGCGAGAGAGTGTACCACCTCCACCTTGTCATTACCCAAAAAGCGAGTAATGAAGAGGGCGAGGAAATTGTCCATTACCGTCTTATTTTAAATAAAATGGGTATTCAACGCCTTGAGAAAATGGAAGATCTTTAACTCACATTAAGTCCAACTCAGCCGCGACAGTGCGCATCCCTTCGATAGTTAATAATATTACTCGATCCAGATCTATACCTAACATCTGGACACCTTTGGCGATTATTTCACGATCTACCCCAGCCGAAAAACCTTTTGTCTTCCATTTCTTTTTGACCGATTTTACTCCAAGATCCATCAAGCTTTTGGAAGGGCGCATTAAGGCTGTAGCAGAGATGAGACCGGTCAACTCATCAATAGTAAACAATACCTTTTCCATGGGGTGCTCTGGTTCTACATCACTGCAGATAGTCCAACCGTGGGAGACTATGGCGTGAATCATATCTTCACTTACTCCAGCTGCCCGCAATAACTCTGGTGCTTTTTGACAATGTTGGTCAGGGTATTGTTCATAATCGATATCGTGGAGTAATCCAACAATTCCCCAATACTCTGGGTCGTGTCCTAATTCTTCAGCGAAACGACGCATTACGGCCTCCACAGCCAGCGCATGGCGCAATAAGTTATCTGAAGAGTTATAGGTGTTATATAAAGCCATTGCTTCATCTCTTGTCATTACAAACTCCTTTCTCTTTCGTTGTACCACCAAAATAGATTAACGACAATATCTGGCAGACTTACGGTAATCCTCTTTATCAGAATTGTTGTATATGGTATCATTTTTCGGTATGCACATTGTTGTGTAATATAAGAGTAAAGGAGGATGCTATGTCTACTTCAGACGATGGCACGAGTTTATGCTATCGCCCATTGATGCAAAACGGATTAAAGACCCTCCGAGACTTCACCACCTAATATAACTTTTAGTCATGGTGACGGTTCCTGGAGAGTATGAGGAGGAACCATGATTACAATAAGAAATGCGATAGCTAGCCGAATTCCCGGTGATACTACTACTAAAAGCGGATAAACTTGGGTTGATGCACGAGAAATTACTCGTGATGATATTGATGCATTACAAGAAGATTATGGTATCGGAGCTGAATTGCTTGCCGATATTATGGACTTAGATGAACAAGCAAGAATTGAGAAAGAAGAAGAGTACGTTGCCCTTATTGTGCGTTTACCTGCTCTCACTGACGATAGCCATGGAATCAATCAATATTGTGTCCCTTTAGGCATAGTGATGAAAGGAGATACTATTATCACCATCTGTCAAAGTGATAGTGTGATTCTTGAGGATTTTGCCCGTAATCGGTTCCGACAGTATCCAGTTCAAACCCAAGAAGGATTTGTAATCAGCCTCATGGGGCGCTCTGCAATGGTATTTATCCGTTTACTCAAATATTTAAATAGACAGAAAAATCTGATTGAAGAGGAACTGCATAGGTCGGTTCGTAACGATGAACTTATCCAGTTGCTCTCTATTCAGAAGTCCCTGGTCTATTTCACAACGAGTTTAACTACCAACGAGATCCTCTTGGAGAAATTGCAAAAATCACCCTATTTTCGCATGAACAACGAAGAGGAACGGGAATTCCTTGAAGACATCATCATCGATAATAAACAGGCGATTGAAATGGCCAATATCTATGCCTCTATCTTGACTGGTACGATGGATGCTTTTGCCTCGGTTATTTCAAATAATCTCAGTTTTATCATGCGCCGTTTAACCGTTATTTCGATAGCTTTTATGTTTCCCACTTTCCTCGTTGGCTATTATGGTATGAATGTAGAACTTCCTTTTGCTAACAACCATTTTATGATGTATGGCATTATTGGAATAAGCTTAATAGCTGGATTTGGTAGTGCATTTGTGCTCAGTGACCGGAGAACTCGAAAGCGAGTCAAACGTGATGGGACTAAAGTACATAAACGGCGCGATAAGAAAAAGAGATTACACACTAAAAAATTTAAAAAGAGACTTGACTGAAATTATCAGTTATTTTACATTCCAATCTGTTGCCAAGGAGCACCCTAAAGATGGGATCATTAGACCAAGTATGTCAGCATTTTTCTCAAGTCTCCATTGCCGAAAAATGGCGTACTGTATTAGATTTGTATAGCGAGATTGAAGAACGCACAACCCAATTCCAACAAGAATTTAACGTACACTGCCCCACGGGGTGTGGCTCATGTTGTGAACACTTTGTCCCCGAAATAACCGATTTAGAAGCCTCTCTCATAGCTGCTTACATCCTATTTGTAAAAAAAGAACATGCACTTATCGAGCGCCTAGCTTCCCATCTTGACTCTTGTGGTGTTTGTCCTCTTTATGACGCTTCTAGTCCGTTTCATTGTACGGTTTATCCCGCTAGAGGTATGATTTGCCGTTTATTTGGTGTGTGTCCTTCTAACGATAAGGTTGGTTTACCGGTACTACGCAAGTGTAAATATAGCACCGACGCAAATCAACCAAGGGAATATGGGGGCCTTGATTTTGCTCATGCCATCCATCCTGTACCGACTATGCAACAATTTGCAGTTCAGTTTGCAACTTTAGATATGAATCAGGAGACCTCTTTAATCAGCACTGCAGTGTTGAGAGCAATTGCCCGTCTCCAGTTTTTAGCTAATTATATTGACTCGGAGCCAGATCCCATTATACCCACACCCTTGGCCTCTTGATTGCGCTTATCCAGTGCCCGCAAAGCCAATAAACAAATTACCATAGCTAAAGGAAAAAGAGTACCAACTAACATGCCAACTCGTAGTGGAGAGAGGATGAAGTTTGCTGGTACCGCATCGGCAATGAGTCCAATTAACCAAGGTCCTATAGCTCCTCCGGAAGTACCACCAGCGGCTAGGATGGCAAACATGGAGGCTCCTGCCAAGGGGAAATGGTTAGCCGCACTGGTTATAGAACCAGGCCAGAGTAGTGCAACTCCTAAACCACAACTAGCACAGGCTATGAGAGAAATGATGGGGTTAGGAGCAAGGGCTGCCACAAGGTAGCACAGGGTTGCAAAGAGTGAACCCCAGAACATCACTTGCCACGGATCTATCTTCTTGCCGTACTTCCCATATAGCATACGTCCGGTACCCAGTAGTGCAGCAAAAAGACAGAGTCCTAAGAGATCTCCCATCGATTTTGAGAGGCCCAGAGTTGTTTCCGCATAGGCACTAGTCCACTGCGACATTATTATCTCGGCAGCTCCTCCTAAGGCAATGCCCAGAACTACAAGCAAGAAAAAGGGCGATGTAGTGAGAGTTTTTGTTGCCGTTCGATGAGTGTCGGGAATTGGCGGAGCAAGCGGAACTTTCATAAAGTTGAAAAAGTTCCACAAGGGGACAATTGACCAAATAAGTACTATAATTGGCCAGTTCGAACTTTTAAAAATTGCCAACATAAGTGAAGTGCCTAGCACAACCGCTATTAAACCCCACGCATAAAACGAGTGTAACAGACTCATAGCAGCAGCTTTGGCATCCGAGGGAACCGATTGGACAATAGCACTCAGTAATAATTCAAGTAAACCAACACCAGAGGAAAAAACAACCGTTGCCAGCATGAGACCCATGTAAGGATGCCCTGGAAAGAGGCGAGGAGCAAATGCAAAAAAGACTAGCCCTAGAAATGCGAGCAAGTGCCCCAACGTAATGAAGGGACGCACGCCATAGCGATCAACGAGGCGGCTAGTACCTAAGACTACCATTATTTGAATTGAAAAATTAATTAAAGCCAAACGGCCCATTTGTTCAAATGAAAGATCAAAGTCATGAATTAAAATTACAAATAGAAGTGGAGGGAGGTTGTTTATTAAAGCTCCTACAAAATTACCGACATAACATGCTCGAATCGTTGGTTTATACATAATGGGGAGTATATATCGGGTAGTATGATATGTAAACATAGGGTATAATCTTTCCATGGTAAAACCTACCCAATTGCGTGCTGTACTATATGATTTAGATGGAACCTTGGTCGATACTATAGGGGATATAACCTACGCCTTAAATGCAGCTCTTGCAGTCGCAGGGGTTCCCCCAATTACGCGAGCCACCTGTAAAAAATATGTCGGTAGAGGGCTCAAGAAGGCCCTTTGTAATGCATTATCAGCTGCAGAGGTAACTTTCGATGAAGTACTAGTAGAAACCTTATTAAAGGTGTTGCTTGAAACGTACCAACAGTATCCCTATCAACAAGCAGTTGTCTATCCTGGCATGGAGGCTTTACTCCATAAATCTATTGCGGGAGGACTGCAACTCGGGGTATTATCTAACAAGGATGATGATTTGGTACAGGTGATTGTTGATGAACTCTTTCCCACCATCCCCTTTGTCTTGGTGCAAGGAGCTTCTTCAGCGGCTCCCCTTAAACCAGATCCCACAACTGCCCGTTGGTTTGCCTCTAAGGCTGAATGTCCATTAGAGCAAGTTTTAATGGTAGGAGATAGTGAAATCGATTATTATACAGCTCAGGCAGCGAATATGCCGGTGGCTGTAGCAACTTGGGGGTTTCGTAGCCGTTTTGATTTAGAGACTGCTGGCTGCAAACCCTTGTATGACTCGGTTTTACAACTCGAAACGGAGGTTTTTTCATGGCTTTAACAGAACAAGAAAAAGTACTTATCTACCGTAAAGCGCAAGACTATGTTCAATCGGAAGGGAATGCCCTTTTTCGAAAAGAAGTAATAGATGCCTTGGATGAACATGCCGATGATGAATTATATGATCGGTTTTACACCTCTTTGGCTTTTGGTACAGCCGGGATTCGTGGTGTGATTGGAGGGGGAACCAACCGGATAAACCCGTTTGTTGTGCGCAAGGTGACCCAAGGTCTTGCCGATTACTTACTAGTTCAGGAGCCTGCTCCTGTGGTAGTAATTGCTTTTGATGCTCGCAATTATTCTGATCTATTTGCCGAACAGGCCGCTTTAACATTATGTGCCAATGGCGTGACTGTTTACTTATACGATACTTTGCGCCCTGTTCCTATGTTATCATTTGCTCTACGCCACTTACAGGCCACTAGTGGCATTGTAATAACTGCTAGCCATAATCCAGCTAAATATAATGGATATAAGGTCTATTGGCGAGATGGGGGCCAAGTAACACCTCCCCATGATATTGGCATAGCAGATCGAGTCGCAGCAGTTGTTCCTGGTTCTATTCGCACTATAAGTAAAACTGAAGCAAAAAAGAAAGGCTTACTACGTAAGGTACCCAAAGGAGTCGATGAGGCATATTACAATATGGTCATCGAGAGTTTATCTCCTTCACTGAAAGATAAGATGCGAGCGGTATCTGTTGCCTATACTCCTTTACATGGAGCTGCAAATATTCCAGTAAGGACGTTGTTAGCTAAACTACAAGTCCCTTGTGCAGTAGTCGAACAACAAGAATTACCAGATGGCGATTTCCCTACAGTTTCAATGCCGAACCCAGAAGATCCCCAAGCTATGCGGCTAGCGATAGAGTTGGGCATTGAAGTTCAAGCTGATATCGTCTTAGGCACCGATCCCGATGGTGATCGGTTAGGAATTGCAATTCCTACAGATGCCAAAAAAACAGCGTATGAACTGCTCACAGGAAACCAAATAGCTGTATTACTCACCGATTATTTGTTAACTAGATGGCATCGACAGCATCAGGGACCCTGTAAGCAACCCGTGGTAGTGAAGTCGTTTGTAACCACCGATCTCGTTCGCGAAATTGCCGAAAAAGAGGGTGCTCTTTGCATAGATGTGTTAACTGGGTTTAAATATATTGCTGAACAAATTGCCCAATTAGAACACTCACAAGAGCAATGCTTTCTTTTTGGTTGTGAAGAGAGTTTTGGATATCTAGGAGTGCCGCACGTTCGCGATAAAGATGCTGTTTCGACAGCTCTTTTAGCTGTGGAGATGATGAGCTTTTATGCTGCACAAGGCATGTGCTTGCAAGATCGACTCGATCAGATTTACCAAACGTATGGATACTATACCGAAGTAGTGCTCTCTTTTGCCTATGAAGGGAGTAGTGGGCAACAAAAAATGGCTACTATCATGAAAAATTTTAGAAAGATGGACGAAGGTGATTCGTTTGCCACTACCACGGTAACTCAAAAAATTGATCTTTTAGAAAAAGGGGCTGATGGACTTCCTCCTTCAGATGTGATTATACTTACATTTGCCTCGGGTGATAAAATGGTTATAAGGCCTTCGGGGACAGAACCAAAGATAAAATACTATTTATTTTTCCATGCAAAAGAGGTCAGTAAAAAGGCGTTTCAAGCAAAGCTACAGGAACGCATAGCTCAGTTTAAATCAGCATTATAAGGCGGAAACATGCAAACTTGTTTTATTATTCGAAGAACTAGAAGTGAATCATTACATATAACTCCATATGAAGAAGTGAAACTTTCTGCAAAATGGAATGAAGATGAACCCCTGACGTGGTATGCTTCAACAGGTTTACACACCCAAGAAAAAGATCATGCGCTATTAAAGATCTATACGCAAATAGATCGAGGAGTTGATCGTTGGATTCAAGATGCGCGCTATGTCCCCCGACTTCTCATCTCGGCCGCAGTATTTTTAGTGGTGTATTTTTTCTTTTCATTAGCCATTCGTGATCCCATTCCCATGATTGACGAATTAATATTAGCTACCGGTTCAGCCATTGCTACTGCTGTGTTTATTGGTAGGCGTGACAAGAAAAGCGATATGGCAATGAAGCGGCGGTTGGATTTAAAGCAGAATGCTTCTCGTGCCGATTTTGAGATTCTTGAGGGGCTCAGTAGTTATGAAGATTATCTAGATACTTGCCTCGCTCTCGATACCTTAGATCTAGCCGATCGGTTGGCCAAGACCAAAAAAGCACAGTTGCCCGAGCTTACCGTACCCCAAGAGCATCGCGGAGAGTGGCAAGCTGAGTTCTATAGCCGCCTTTTACGGCATGTTGAGGTGACAAATCGACGACTATTTGAGCGTTACCAGAAGGTAATGAGTAGCCGTAGGACTGACGTTGGTGATGAAGCTCTTGCTGCTCGCTTAGTTAAATCGGCCCTACGTAATGAAATTGATCTACCTTTGTTAGCGCTGATGGTGGCTATTTCAAAGCAATAAGCGAATTGTGGGCATCTATAGTGTATGCCAGGTTCCTTTCATCTCATAATTGAAAGCCTTCCTCTCTTGGCTAGTATTGGGTTGTTGGTTTGCCTAAACCTAGTTAAAGCGATCCCGTTGTGGACAATTGTCCTTTTTTGGGGAGCGTTATGTTGTGTAATCTTCCTTTTTCCCAACTTACCTCAGCTCTTATTGCTAACAAGTATAAGTATACTTTGTGTGAGTTCTCTCCAGCTAGCAATCGTATGTCGAAACCAAATTCTACAAACAGGGTTTCCCATGGACCAGGTTGTAGAAGTGAAAGGCCATCTGCGCTTCGATAGTACTTGTAGCGTCAATGGAAATACGGTCCTCGATTTTACCCTTAGGCAAACTAAAAATCGTAGAGGAGAAACTGCCAGCGCCTCGGGAGTGTTGCGCGGTTTGTATAAAGAACCGCTGGTCATCTTAGAAGGCTCTGAATTAGTTTGTAATGGGTCAATGAGTGTTATGGATGATAACGAGGTTATTTTTTTTATTGACCATCTTAGTGTTAGTGGGCCCAAGAGAAGGGGAGTTCTCCTTTTACAAAGAGCCCGCTCTAAAGTTTTAGCCATAATAACAAAACGATTTGCATTATTGAGCGAAGAATCTATTTTACTTTTGAAGGCTCTTATCTTAGGGCAAAGTCAATATGAGGGAGCTGCCCTGCGTCAAATGGCTATTCAAAGTGGCTGTGCCCATGTTATGGCTCTTTCTGGAATGCATCTTCATTGTTTAGTCATGCTGGTAACTAAAATCATGACACTGGTTGTTGGTAGGCGTCGTTCTCATTGGTTTTCGTTTCCGGTTGCTTTTACGTATGTGATGCTAGTGGGTTACAAACCCTCGTTAGTGCGGGCGTTAATAATGATTGGGATCCTCAAATTACCACTACATCTCAGTCTTAAACAAGTGTTAACTGCTACGTTTATCTTGCAATCGCTCTTTTTTCCTTGGACAATAATTAGTATAGGATCATTACTTTCGTATCTCAGTTTAACCGCAATTATTTGTTTAGCAGAACCTGTTGCGGCTCAGTTTGCCATAATCTTACCCCATAAGCTGGCCTTGTTGTGCAGTACAACTCTCGTGGCTACCTTGTGTTCGGCCCCCTTAGCCATAGTACTGTTTGGAGCTTGGTACCCGATAGGGATCTTAGTCTCCCCAGTGATTGCTCTGCTAGCGCTCCTGCTTTTGACCTTAGGTCTGTGTTATCTCTTACTCCCTTTGCTGTTTGGCGCTCATATTATCGATTGGTTTAGTCGTCTTTTTATCGTGCTATGCCAACAAGCAAGTAATATCACGCTCCAATATAATCAATTGGGAACGCTTTACTCCTTTTTATGGGCACTTGGAATTCTGTTGACTGGAATCGGAATTCTCCAGTATGCTAGGCAGACAATCCGCAAAAGGAGCCAGACAGCGTATGATATGGGATTTTCCCTACGATTCCCCCTCAGCAATAATTGAGCTTTTAGAACGCAGGGGATTTGCTGCGTCCAAGAAGTTTGGTCAGAATTTCTTAATCTCCGCTCCAATTCGCCAGAGAATAGCTGCTAGTATGGAGCCCCTACAAGATGCCAAATTGTGGGAAATAGGTCCCGGCTTGGGGGCTCTCACTCGTGAACTTTTACGAGGGGGCGCCTTTGTAACTGCTTTTGAGATTGATCATGGATTTTGCTCAATATTACGTGAAGAGGCCTTTCCTGAAGAAGAGCGATTTAGGTTAATTGAAGGAGATGCACTGAAAACATGGCCCGCTGTTTACGAAAAAGAGGGTACCCCCGATATTATCTGTGGGAATCTCCCCTATAATGTTGGCTCAATTTGTATCGCCCGTTTTCTTGAAAGCCAATGCTTACCAGCCATGATGGTATTTACTCTCCAAAAAGAGGTAGCAGACCGTTTAGGAGCACATGCCGGCAGTAAAGCATGGTCAACACTCTCTATATTAGCCCAAGTGGATTACGAAGTTACTCAACTCTTTACAATTAAGGGAGGTGCTTTTTTTCCTGCACCTCAAGTTGAATCAGCGGTTGTGCGACTAACAAAAAGGGGACATCCACAGGTTCCTGTTTCCAAGCGAACGGTGTTTTTAGAGGTGGTTAGCGACCTCTTTACCCAAAGACGTAAGACTGTTCGCAATAATCTCCTACAAGGTAAAACTGGGGCAAGACATGGAAAAGAGGGGGTATTAGAGGCCCTCGCTTTGGCCAGTATTGCCGAGTCAGAACGGGCGGAAAAATTAGACTTTGAGCAGCTATTACGTCTATCCCAGATCTTTCAAGAGATGGGGAAATAGGGTTATCCTCGCCAGGTATCGATCCAAGTGCCTTTACGGTAACGACGATAATTGAGCAATCCCCGGACAACCAGATCGGCAACCATACAACTCCACGCTGCTTCAAGACCGAATCCAAAAACCAAGATGAGTAGGGTTGCAGGTAACAGGCGAACTCCCCACATTCCAATTAATGAGTTAATGAAAGGCCATTTTGTGTCTCCTGCGCCACGTAGGATACCACTAATAACGATACTCAGGGCAAAGAAGGGTTGGGCAAAAGCTTCTATGCGGAGCACTCGAGACCCTAAGTTAATAACGGCCTGATCGGGGGTAAAGAAACTCATCAATTGCTTTGAGAAAATAAACATGAATATCCCGGCCACACTCATCATCACTATGCCATAGCGTAAGCAACGCTTGGCAAAATCTAAACTTAATTCTTTCTTCTGGGCCCCTAACGATTGGGCGACTAAGGTGGTGGCGGCAATTGAGAAGCCAAAAGCGGGCATGTAGGTGATAGATTCAGCTGTTATAGCTAAATGGTGAGCTGCCAGTGCTACCGTCCCAATATGGGTAACTAATATGGTAAGGATAATCTGGCCCGATGAAAGGACCGCTCGTTCCAACGCTAATGGCGTCCCTAGTTTAGCAACTTGCCTCATTAAAGGCCAATCAACCCGCCAAGAAACTCCTTTGAACGGAGTCCGCAACGGAGAATCTTTAAAGATTAGGACACCAAATAGGATAAAGGCACTCAGTACCGAAGCTCCTGCGGTAGAGATGGCTGCTCCGCGGACGCCCAACCCAAGACCAAACATGGTAAATTCAATCCCAAAAATAGAGATAATCCTAGTAGGGAAGATGAGGATAAAGTTTCCAATGATGTTGGCTATATTGGTAATGATGTTAGAAATAAGTGGGGAGCGCGTATCCCCAGAACTGCGGATAAGATTAGATAGGTAAGAGAAGAGAATCGTGAAGGGGTAGGCTAGAGCAATATAGCTCATGTAGGTTCCTGCAACTGGCACTACCTGTTCTTCTACTCCTATCCAAACTGGTAGCTTAAAGGCAATACTGCGCATTATAGCGGTAACGACAAGGGCAGAAGCCAGTACAGCTAAAAGAGCTTGGCGTACAGTGTGGTGAACACTTTCGGTTTCTCCTGCTCCAATTTGGCGGGCTGCGATAACTGAAAATGCGACGCCAAAAGCATACATCATTCCACTGACGAGCCATATAGTTGCACTGTTAGCTGCTACTGCGGCTGTGGCAACAGCTCCTAAAGAACCAACCATCGCTGAATCAACATACTGGACCATAGTCCGAAAAGTTTGGTCGAGTATAACAGGCCAAGCCAGCATCCAAATAGTCTTGGCCGGTGATCGAGAAGCATCGAGAAGGTTAATAGATTTGCGTTGACTCATTTGAGCACCTTTTGCCTTTGGATATGTTTTAGTAAAACTTCTTTTTCCATTGGTCGCGCAAATAGAAAACCTTGAACGCGGTTAGCACCAGCTTTGGTTAGTATGGCTAACTGTTCCTCTGTTTCAACGCCTTCGGCAACAATTTTTTTCCCCATTCTGTTGAGCATGAGAATAATAGATTCAATATAGATGAAATTTTTGTGGCAGTCGCGGATGATGCTTCGATCTAATTTCACGGTGGAAAAAGGTAAATTTATTAAGCTATCAAGATTCGAGTAGCCTTTACCGTAATCATCTAATGAAAAACTGATCTTTTGCGCCACCATATAATCCATGGCCTTTTTGACCCGTTCAAATGAGTGTACAATCGTTGATTCTGTGAGTTCAAATTTTATGTTAGCTGGAGAGACCCCATAGTACCTGATTCTAGAAAGGAGCTTTTCTTCCATCCGTGGTTCCAAAAAGTTAATCGCCGACAAGTTTATTGAAATGCGTTTGAGAAGACCAGTTTCGTCTCCTAATAACTTCCAAAACTGGCAAGCTTGGCGAACCACTTCATAGGTGAGATCGATAATTAAACCTGTATTTTCAGCGATTGGGATGAATTCTACCGGTGAAATTGGTCCGAGGATAGGGTCCTCTATACGGGCTAGAGCCTCTGCAGAATAGATGTTCAGTGAATGGGTCTCAAAGATCGGTTGGTAGACTACCTTAAGCGTTTGGGTCTCAATTGCACGGCGTAAAGCGGTTTCAACATCTCTTTGGCGTTGATATTTGTCATTGAGCTGTGCAGTATAATAGACAACTTCGGTCGGTCCATACGTTTTAGCTTTTGCCAGTGTCATATCGATTGCATTGATCATCTCTTCAGCATTATGTAACTCTTTTGAGAATTGAACAATGGCTAAGCGTACATTAGTCCTAGCATTAGCTGCTCCGATTTCCCAGGCCGCCTCGAAACGTTGCTGTATTACTTTAAGAATTTCGTCGATATCCGTTCCTTCAACCTGCTTTAAGATAAGGGCAAATTGGTCTTTACCATAGCGGTAGACTGGGTTGTTAGAGGAGAGGGAGACGAAGAATTTACCAATTTTTTGTAATAGTTTATCCCCATTGCGTTGACCAAATTGCTGGTTGAAATACTTAAAATTAACAATATCTGCAACGATGACAGAACCCTCTTGTGAGCTGGATAAAAGCTGGTCTATTTTATGGGCAAAAGCATCCCGATTCATTGTTTGAGTATGGGGGTCAATCATAAAGCGGCGGTTCAAGATAGTGAGATAGGTAACAAGTAGCACCATACTGATGGTGGTATTGATGAGGGTGTTATCTAAGGTGAGTATAAAAGAGCATATTGAAAAAGTAAAAATCAAAGGTATGAATATAAGGGTTTGCTTAGTTAGAAAAACAAGGCGTTTATAGTTACGGAAAACTAAAATATAGATTCCTCC
>Ga0172377_10003096_pt1 | contig 17067 bp, 11 predicted proteins | sample Pumphouse3metaG_FD_119749 | JGI IMG/M metagenome (GOLD analysis project Ga0172377, IMG submission 119749) | Leachate microbial communities from a municipal landfill in Southern Ontario, Canada - Pumphouse #3 metaG | ecosystem: Engineered > Solid waste > Landfill > Unclassified | place: Canada...
CGCCGTATTATTGGTGATTACATTTTAAATTTACAGGATTTTATAAACTGCAGCAGTTTTGAAGATGAAATTGGGCGTTATTGTTATCCGGTAGATATCCACATTTCCAAGCCGAGCAAAGAAAATTACGCAAAGTTTGAAAAAGAAAACAAGACTTTTTGTTATAAAAAAGGCGATAGCTACGGCATCCCATACAGAATTTTGACGCCAAAAAAGTTAAAAAATATTCTTGTAGCCGGGCGTTGTGTCAGTTCCGATCGTTATATTCAAAGTTCCGTTCGGGTAATGCCCTGTTGTTTTATCACGGGGCAGGCAGCTGGGGTTGCTGCCGCTCTTGCTTCGGATGAAAATCTTGACACACGCCAGATTTCAATCAAAAAGCTCCGCGAAAAATTAAGTGGCATCGGAGCCTTTTTACCGACGCACGGGAAAGATTAAAATACCGGGACCTCTCTCCCTCTCCCCAAAGGAAGAATGGGTATCTGAAAATTTGCAAAAACCGGGGAAAAAAAACTGATGTCATGAATGATTTTTTATTACAAGAAGCAAAAAAATATAATGTAAGCGCGCAATTTGATATTAACAAAAATCTTCCGTCATTCCAGATTACGGTCAAAGATCACCAGCTTACAATCGCGGCTCCGGATGAAACGGAGCTCCTGTATGGCGTTTATGATTTTGCCGAAAAATTCAATGGCTTCTGTTTTTTTGAGCCCGGGGAAGATCTTTTTCATGCCGATAAAGTCGCGAAGGATCTTCCGGATGGGGTTCTTATTCCAGCGAGAAAGCCCCTTCTCAAAAACCGCGGTTTTATTCAAGAATTTCCATTCGATCATGAGACATCGATGCTTTTTGACTGGATGGCAAAAAACAAACTGAATTATCTGCAGACATGGCTGAAATACTATGATGACCTCAGCGAAAAAGTAAAACAGGAAGCCAAAATTCGCGGCATTACCATCGAAAGCGGGCACCATAGCTTTAATTACTGGATTTCTGGAAAAGACTACGGCAAATCACACCCGGAATTTTTCGCAGAAATCAACGGCAAAAGAATAGACCCAACTTCCAACCGCAGCAGCCTACTCCTCAGCGAACAACTATGCACCACAAACCCGGAACTACGCAATGAACTCGTAAAAAACATGCTTCTATACTGTCAAAAACACCCCGAAATTAAATATATCTCATTGGTTCCAAACGATGGTTTCGGATGGTGCGAATGCCAAAACTGCAGCAAATTCTATGACAAAAATAAACGCGGCGATTTCTATAGCATCTCGGAACACGTCTACCCCGCCGATAAAATTTATCAACAGTTATTCAACGAGGTCGCCGATAAGCTTCACAAAAAACGCCCCGATATCATTCTGACAATGTGCGCCTATATCAACTACTGCCGCCCTTCCGATGGTTTCAAGTTAAAAAAAGGCATGGCGGTTAATTTTGCACCCTATTGGCGCTGCGTAAATCATGAAATCTTTGACGAAAACTGCCCCATAAATTCCCATTATAAATCCGATATCCTGGCGTGGTCAAAAATCAAAGATGGCGGCGAAATAAATATCTACGAATATTATATGGGCGTAAACTTTTATTTATCCCTTCCCCTTATCCATTTTCGCGAGGTCTTTCGCGAAATCAAATGGTACGCCGATCACCATATCGATGGCATTTTAACTCAATTTCATATTGCCCACTGGAGTGTCTACGGCATGAACTTCTATCTAATGGCCAAAGCCGCCCGTGGCGAAAATAGCGAAACAACAATCGACGAGGTCTTTAAAAACGTCTTTGGCGATAACGCGCAAAAAGCAAAAATTTTCTATACAGCGGTTAAAGATTTGCTGAAAAACTTAGGAAAATGCCATATTACATACCCCTACGCAATATTGAGCAGAACAACCGAAGAAGATTTCAAGGTCTTAGTCGAAAAGGCAAAACCACTGCAAAATAAGGATCTAATAATCTGGTGTGAATACATGCTGAAATTCAAGCAGCTTTTTGACACCTACCACAACGGAAAACTAAAAATCAGCGATGTGGATGACTTTCTGAACTGGATTAAAAAATCGGGCGATAAAAGAGTCTTTGTTCATTCAAAATTTGCGACCTATTTTCAGGCTCTTAAAGACTGCTTAAAAAACAAAAAGACGTGGATACACTTCAATCTTGACTGGGAAGATCAACACATCCTAAAACAAGAAAAAATGTTTCAAAAACAACAATAGTTCCCCGAAAAATATTCTGCCCCTGAAAACAAATGCGATAACACGGAAAAGGTTCCATACTTACTTGAAAAAAAACGTTTTGCATTTAAATTAACAAACGCTTCGTTTTTTTGGTATTATCAGCGTGATTTTAAACCAAATAACTAGAAAACTACTTTGTGCTAAAATCTAGTATAAAATAGCATTACCAACAGGAATAATATTATGTCAGAAAATCAGAACTTTGATCCCCTGCGCCCCCTTCGTCATACCGATCCGGAAATGACCGCCATCCTCGAACGGGAAACCATTCGCCAAGATGAATGCATCGAACTTATCGCAAGTGAAAATTTTGCTTCCTGTGCTGTACAAGCTGCCCAAGGCACACTCCTTACCAACAAATATGCCGAAGGCTATCCGGGCAAACGCTACTACAACGGCTGCGAGCATATCGATGAAGTCGAAACATTGGCAATTGAACGCGCGAAAAAATTATTTGGTGCCGAAGGCGTCAATGTTCAACCACACTCCGGCAGTGCTGCCAACATGGCAGTCTACATGACACTATGCGAACCCGGTGACACAGTTCTTTCCATGAGTTTGGATCATGGTGGACATTTGACCCACGGACACCCGATGAACTTCTCCGGGATGTTGTATAACATTATCCCCTACGGTGTAAAACGCGACACGGAATGCATTGATTATGATGAAATTGAGCGCCTTGCAATAGAAAACAAGCCCCGCATGATTCTTGCTGGTGCCAGTGCTTATTCTCGTACGATTGATTTTCCGCGTCTTCGTCAGATTGCGGACAAAGTGAACGCCAAACTCTTTGTTGATATGGCGCATATTGCCGGTCTTGTAGCTGCTGGAGAACACCCGAGTCCAGTTCCATACTGTGACGTTGTTACAACAACAACCCACAAGACCTTGCGTGGTCCCCGCGGCGGAATGATTCTCTGCAAGCAAGAATACCTGAAAAAAATCAACTCCAAAGTATTTCCAGGAATTCAGGGCGGGCCTCTGGAACATGTTATTGCTGCAAAAGCGGTCTGTTTCGGCGAAGCGCTGAAACCGGAATTCAAGATTTATCAGCATCAAGTTCGGCTAAATGCCGCAAAACTCGCGGACGAGTTATCAAAACGCGGTTTTCGCATTGTTTCCGGCGGTACCGATAATCATCTGATGCTTATTGATTTGCGTCCGAAACACCAAACCGGCAAAGTCGTATCAAATGCACTTGACTTAGCTGGGATCACCGTAAATAAAAATATGATTCCCTTCGATCCCGAAAAGCCTTTTGTTACAAGTGGAATTCGAGTGGGAACTCCAGCAGTTACAACACGTGGCATGAAAGAAGACGCAATGATTAAAATTGCCGATTTCATGGAACGCAGCGTTGCAGTATGCAATGACAAAGATGCTCTATACAAGATTCACGATGAAATTCGTGACTTCTTAAAAGCTTATCCGCGCCCACAGGTCATTTGATCGTTTAAAAAAATAATTAAAATAAAAAAAATCATTGTATTTCTTTTGGAATACAATGATTTTTTTTACACAGCCTGAAATCGCCTAATTTATGGACGCAATCAAGCACAACGATGTCAAATTTTATATGATACCTTTTTTGTGTGCAAAAATATATTGAGAAAGGATGCGGTTTGTTTAAAATTAAGGACAATGGCGTTCCAAAAATAACCTATGGCTGAAATTAAAAACGACGCACGTCCGTGCGCCGCTACGAGAAAATCTTCAAAATAACAGGATGTTTGAATTATTGTAGGGGCGGAATATTTTCCGCCCGTTCTTGCACGGCCGCTGATTTTTATATACATACGTTGCCAAGACAACCGATGTTTGAATTAACAACAAAGGCGTCGCCAAAACAACCGATGTTTAAAATTAAAAACGACGCACGTCCGTGCGCCGCTACGAGAAAATCTTCAAAATAACCTATGTCTGAATTATTGTAGAAGCGGAATATTTTCCGACCGTTCTTGCACGGCCACTGATTTTTATATACGTACGTCGCCAAGACAACCGATGTTTAAAATAATATAGTTCTTTCTTTGTTTTCAACTCATCATTCATCATTTATCATTTATCACTCGCCGCAGGCGCACCGCCGTGCGCCGCTACGAGAAAATCTTTAAGGCGAAAGCCGAAACAAATATTTCTGCAAAACGCATCCTAAACTATTCCGTTTGCTCGCTGAATAACTTTGCATAAAAACCATGTTTTGCAAGCAATTCCTGATGCGAACCAAATTCTGTTATTCGGCCATTATCAAGCACACAAATCTTATGACAGCGCATCGCCATCGACACACGCTGAGAAACCATAATAGCCGTTTTCCCCTTTAGTGTTTTTGATAGCGTCTCCTGGACTTTTCGCTCGGTATTGGCATCCAGTGCTGATGTACAATCATCAAGAATCAGCAATTCTGGCTTTGTCAACAATGCTCTAGCCAAAGACAGTCGTTGTCGCTGACCGCCAGAAAGGCTGGTCCCCTTTTGACCAAGCAAAGTTTCATATTGTACTGGCATTTCAAGAATAAAATCATGCATTTGCGCCGCTTGCGCAGCAGCAACAATTTCAGGAATAGAAGCATCCGGATAGCCGTAGCAAATATTATCACGCATGGTACCACTAAAAATTTGCGCTTCCTGTGGGACCACGCCCATCGCTTGGCGCAAAGACGAAAATTGAATATTTTTCAGATTCATGCCATCAATTATAATTTCGCCTTTTTGTGGCTCATAAAGTCGAGAAAGCAAATGCAAAAGAGTTGTTTTTCCACTACCGCTTGCCCCCATAATACAAAGCCACGTTCCAGCTGGAACCGTAAAAGAGACATCGCGAATCACAGGCACCGCTTCTTTTACTGGTAATTGCGATTCTTCTTCTCGTACACCAGGCTCTTTTGAGAATTTATTAACAGGGTAGGTAAATTCGAGATTGCGGACTTCAATGCCGAAATGGATTGGTCGAGGAAACGGCACGGCATTCTTTTCTTCATAAATTTCCGGCTTTTGGTCCAGCACACTTGCCACCCGTAATAACGCAATCCGTAGACGTTGTAACACAAAGCTTAAGTTCGAACACTGCAAAACCGGCTGAAAAAGACTAACCGCAGACGAATGCAAAAAAATCATTTTTCCTAAACTCATTTCGCCATCTAAAACAAGCTTTCCGCCATACAGAAAAATGGCACAATTACCCAAATGAGCAAGAATACCAGCCTTGCAATTCAACAGCGATGCAATCCACTGCACGCGCAGCGCATCACGAAAAAAGCTGGAAACCAGACGATGGAAAGAAACGAGCTCGCCCTTTTCCCGCGCATAAGACTGAATCGCCTTAATCGCATCAATTTTTTGAGAAACAAGACCATACATACACGCATTCGTATGCCGCTGCTCCTGATTCAATGCCCGAATTGTCGGACGTTTCTTATTATACATTATTGCATAAATAGGCACAACCACCGCTGCAATTGCTGCCATCCGCCAATCAACACATAACAAAATCAGCGTTCCAACCGTAATCATAGACGCACAATGCACACCATTAATAAAAAGAGCCATCATCTCCTGTTGAACGGACTGCACATCCGATAAAATTCGAGATAGTAATCTACCAGGACTCATCGCCTGATGATACGATAATGACAACTCCATCACTTTTCGATGCATATCCTCCCGGAGGCTGCTCATAATACCCTGTGATACTTCAATATGCTTTCGTGTAGCAAATCGCGATAAGATATTAAAAAGTATCTGAGAGCCAATATACAACAACGCAATGAGAAAAAGACGACGCCCCGCTTCCGGTGGAAATCGGCTCGATTTTTCCCCCATATCCATATTCCGCCCCATACTTACCGTCGGGCGGGAAGGCGGGCGAAGATTGTTTAAATCCGGTTCCGTAATACGATATTTTCCAGTGTGACCACCAGACTGCTCCTGCGTTTGAATAACAAGAATCGTGTCAATGACCATTTTCGAAAAATACGAAATCAAATAAACAGAACTCGAATTAACTGCTACAATCAGCATGCAGACAAGAAGAGCCCAACGCTTTGGCCAGGCATAAGTCCTGATAAAGCGCATATAAAGCGAACAATCCCGGATCTCTTCCTTCGGACGATGCAGCGGAGGACGATACGGATAATCTCTAAAATGGGGGGGGAATAATTTCATTAAATACGAACCATACGAACATTATAAAATATCGATCCATTCGGATCAACTTGCGCCGCCAGCGCTGAGTTATTATTATGCAAAAGGCGAACCATGCGGATAAGACACAAAGACAAGGGCAGTCAAAACACTTTTTACTCTTCCAGGACTCCCGCGCTCATGTGTTTTGTATAAAGATCACGATACTGTCCATTTGGCATTGCCATGAGTTCATCATGTTTTCCACATTCCTTCACAACGCCCTTATCCAGTAAAATAATCTTATCGGCATTCTTGATTGTACTCAAACGATGGGCAACAACAAAACTCGTACGCCCGACCAGAATTTTTTCCATTGCGCGCTGAATGGCCTGCTCCGAATCACTATCTAGAGAACTTGTTGCTTCATCCATAATCAGAATCGATGGTTTTGCACAGATTGCTCGCGCAATATTAATGCGCTGTTTTTGTCCCACAGAAAGTTCCACGCCAAAATCACCAACTGGAGTATCATATTTATCATCAAGCGTCATAATAAAATCATGGATTTCTGCCGCCTTTGCAGCATCCACGACTTCATCATCGGATGCTCCCAAACGGCTATAGCGGATATTTTCCCGAATACTCGTCGAAAACAAGTGCGATTCCTGCAAAACGATACCAAAATTTTGCCGATAACAATGCAAATCAAGATTTCGAATATCAATACCATCAACCAAAAGCGCCCCGCCCGTAACATCATAGTAACGGACAATAAGATTAAGGATCGTACTTTTTCCGCAGCCAGTTGGCCCAATTAAAGCAATGGTCTCCCCCGGCTCAACCTTTAAATTAAAGCCACGGATAATTTCAATTCCCGGATCATAATGGAACCATACGTCCTTAAATTCTACCGCGCCTCGAATCACCTTCTTTTCAATCGCGCTCGGATTTTCAGGCAATTCCGATTTTTCATCAAAAACCTCAAAGATACGATCGGTTGAAATAGCGACCTGTTGCAAACGGTTCGCCAACTGAGACAAGCGGACTGCTGGGCCTAGCATCTGCATTGCAAATGCATTAAATGCAACCACATCACCATACGTTACCTCGCCCCGTATAACCATCGCACAGCCACAAAAATAAAGAACCGAGTTTCCTAACGTCTGGATTAAATTCACATTCATTCCAAACGTATTTCCGGCAATTCCCTGCGCTTTTCCTAGTCGTAACGCATCCTCCGAATCCCCATCAAAATTATAGTTCTCATGACTCTCCATGCCAAACGTCTTAACCGCTAAATTTGCAACCAGACGATTTTGCACGCCACCCGACAAACGATCATACGATGAACTCATCGCACGACTTGTTGTAACAATACGACGACGCGTCATGCGAAAATTTATCACAAAAAATACCAGAATAAGCCAAAGCAATAACGATAACCGCCAATTAATAGCAAACGTTGCAACCATCGCACACAACGCGACAATAACATCCGAAATCACCATCATACTCTCACCAGTCAGCATCTGTTGCAAAACATTGCTGTCACCCATTAAACGATTGACAATTTTTCCGGCGCTATTTTTTCCAAAAAAGCGAAGCGATAAATGCAAAATATGATTATAAAGCTTATTTCGAACATCACAGACAAACCGCTGCCCAATATAAACACAAGTCACCGACTGAACTAGGCTGATCAATAAGTAAATAATCCACGTCATGACCATCATAAGGCCATACACAAAAAAGATATCGCGTTCGCCATTCGTAAAAACCCGATCAATTAATGCTCGGGTTACAAACGGCGGAACAATCGCAATAAAAGCCATTAGCGCCGTCATAATCATCAGAAAGATCATCGGATGAATATAGGGGTGTATAAAGACAAATATGCGCCTTAAGCCCTCTTCTTTTTTCTGTGTATTTTTTTCCATTATACAGTCTTAAACGGCGATTAAGAAATATCCATATTAAAGAGATAGAACCAAAAACTGGATTTGCCATAATAGACCCGCGCTTCCACGGTTGTTCCTGGTGGAATTAAGTACTTGCCGGAATCAAAGCTGCAGTAAGCCACCCGATAAGTATTCTGGCCATCTCCCTGAATAACATTACGTAAATATTCTACATCACCCCAAAAATCCTGCCGGCGAATGCCGCGTAAGGACGATAATCTAGCCCGATATTTTTGCCCCACACAAACTTTCAAAGCATGCCGTTCTGCTATCCGTAGTTTCAGAACCTGTTTTTGGCCGCCGAAAATTTCATAAATAACGCTTATCGGCTGCAAGAGTTCTCCTACCACAAATTCATAACGCACCACCACACCTGCAATCGGCGCACGAATTTCACGCGTTTTCAATCGCGCTTCTACACGTTTTACCGAATCATTCACCGCTTTTAATTCTTCATTTAAAGCGACTACCTCGCTTTTATATTTTTCAGAATCACGATCAATTAACTGCTGATAAATTTTAAAATCTTTGTCTTTCAATGCCATCAGAATTACTTTTGCAAGTTCTTCCGTCAGGCGATCATCTTCGAGATTATTCGCCGCTTTCAAGCCTTTATTCACCAGCTCTTGGGTTAATTTCAGCTTCGTCTGTGCATTCTGCAATCGCAGCTGCGCAATCGCAATTTGATTCACATGCTCACGACTTTCTTCCGACAAGTTAAGACGGCGGCGTTCCAAGTCGATCGACATTTCCGCTTCGCGGCGTTTTATTTCTGTTTTCAGTTTCGAGACCCTCGCTCTTGTTTCAGCCAGCAAAGCCTCCTCTTCTTCCGAATTCAAACGCACCAAAACCTGTCCGGCCGTCACTTGTTCCCCGCTATGCACCAGTATTTCACTAACCACGCCGGTGACTGGTGAGCGGACCTCGGCATAATGCTCCGAGCTCACATAGCCGCTTGCCACCGTATAGCGTGGAATTTTAATCACGCACCCCAATATAATGACAAACATGGTTCCCAAAAAGAGATAGCCCAAAAGGCGTCGGAGTCTTAAAGAGGCTTCTTTTGGCGGCAGTGGTATTTCTTCCCCAGTTGTTATGCGAATCTCGCCCATTTTATTCATCTTTCTGATTCTATTTATTTTTTTTCAGGAAATCTTTTGCGAGCATACGGATTTCTGATACTTCATCAGTATATCGTTTCAAGCACAAATTGCACGTACTGCAATCACGTTCATAACAATTGCGATGGACACGCGCGGGATACATTTTGCGAAATGCTTCATAGCAATCATCACTGCAAAAGCAGTAACGCTCCTGGCTTGTTCCAAACGCCACATGCACAAGATGAAATCCGTCCTTACTTGGATCCGCAATTTTATTACACCACCCACAATGAATTTCGCCACTGCGCAACTGCAAATTTGTAATTCCCTGCTCGCGATGCTGCTCTATTTCATCTTCTGTCCAAAGATATTCCACCCAATCATAACAATTTTTCGGAATTTTTGCCTTGACCACATCTTCATCAACCACCAGACATTCGCCCGAAGTTAAAACATAGGCATATTTGCCATTTACAACACCGCTGTTGTTATGCAAATGCACGCGCACAGAGCCCTTTTTCGGCATATCATACCGGTGCCACCCGCAAGACTCGCAAATACTCGCAGACATGTGTTTATACAGATGCCCGCCACAGTTTGGGCAACGTCCACGCTGCACCACATACATCTTTTTCAACGAATCTTCAGCCGCACTTTTGACTTCTTTGTCTGCTACTTTTTGTATTCGGTGACTCGTATCCTCATTTTCTAAATAGGATACATCCTGATCCAGATTTTCCTGTTGTTGTGCAGGAAGTCCCATCGGCGCACTTGGCGCAACCTGATCAAAATCATCATCCCGATGACTTTTTCCAAATAAATTTCCCATCGCCATAACGTACCTCCAATTATTCCTTACAATACCCCGCCGAATAACAGTAATTTGACTGTGAACGCAGCAAATCTGCTGCTGCTACAGTTAAACGCCGAAGGATAATTGTCATATTTTTTTGTGCATCCAGCACCGAATTACTAGAACCGTCTCCCAATCGGAAGCGTTCCTGTTCAGCCTCCATGGTTTTTTTCGCAGCCTCGACACCGCGCAACAATAAAACCATCCGTTCTTTTGCAGAATTATAGTTCAATTCTTCTTGTTTTAATTCTCGAAAAATCTGTAATTTCACTGTATTCATATCGGCTTTTATTTCGCTGAGCAACGATTCTATTTGCGCCAATCGGCTTTTTTCACCACAATACCCCAACGGCCGATGCCACACGATCGCAATATCACCGCCAAAATAATTATCATCCAAATCCCGATGAATGCCATAGGGGTGGTTTTCATTTTCAAAACGACTATTTAACCCAACCTCCAGGGATAAATCATCTCGCATTTCTTCAAGAGCCTTTTCATGATTTGCACGCGCACGCTCCAAACGATTTTTCTGATAAAGACTAATTCCGCGCGCCTGCAATGCCTGCGCCATCGTAAAATGATACTCTATCTTCAGGTTCTTCTGCGCTTTCTCTACAAAGCTATCCACATCGCCCTTCAACTCAATAATTTTTTCTTCACCAAGCAATTCAGATAACTTGATAATCTGCACCTCATAAGCATTTTTTGCCACTTGCAAATCTTCACGGCTAATCTGCAATTCGCGCACCGTATCTAACACCTCATAATCCGGAACCGTTTTTAAATCCGCTAATTCCTTCGCTTCTTCCGCAATTATTTTAAATCGTTCTTCCGATTTTGTAACAACCTGTACAATAGAAAGATACTCATAACAGGAAAGATACACCTGCTCCAGTTGATTGCGAAGTTGTTGACTTAAAATCAAGAAGGCGCTTACACTCATATTATATTCCGCCATCGCAGCTCGCATTTTATAATTTTGAATGGCAAAGCCCTTGTCGCGTAAAAGCGGAATACGAACACGCACCCCAAATAAATTTTGAAACAAATGATCATAGCCGGATTCTTCAAATAACCGCGCCTGCTCTATCCCCGCAGAAACATAGGCCCCAGGAACCAACGCAGCCTCAACACCCGCCTGCGCCGAAATTCGATTATCCTCAAGGCTACTACTAAAAGAACTCTGTGGAACATAACGATCATTTTCTGTATACCCCGCAGCCACATTAAATTCAGGATCATAAAACTCAAATAATTCCTCATGACGTGATAAGGCCTGCTCTACTCGATAACGAGCAGCAGACAACTGCGGATTCTTTGCTTGCATCATCGACAAAAAACGATTAAATTCATTCTCCGTTTCAACAGAAAAACAACATTCTGAAAAAAACGAAAAAAGAATAACCGAAAATGCCAATACATCCCTGACGGTTAAGTTTCTCATGGAAAAGGATAAATCCTAAATATTTGGGGGTTGATGTTTGTTTAGAAGAACTCAAATAAACTTATTAATAACTAAATATTTAATATTAATATAGCAGTTATCTAAAAAAAAGAAACTCCAAAAGGCGTTTTTCCCTTTTTTATTTAAAAAATTTCATGTCTTCATTGTTTTAGTTGAGGTATAAATTTTCGATAACTAAAATCATATGTAGTGTATGAGGCAGGAAAAAAGGACTTGAAGGCTTGGGCTATGAACACAAAATTGACGCCAGTCACATTTAGCGTCTGCGAAACACAGATCACTTCAACTTTATACCAGCTTTATTTCCTGTTCTTTCAATTCCAAAAACTTCAAACGCATTTCGCGTCGTTTGTTTTCCGACCTCGTCCACTGAAAGATTCTTTACCTCAGCAACTTTTGCCGCAATATACGGCAAATATGCCGAACTATTCGGCTTTCCGCGGAATGGAACCGGCGCCAAATACGGCGTGTCTGTTTCCAAAAGCAAACGATCCATCGGTATATACCGCAGTGATTCCCGGATATCATGCGCATTTTTAAATGTTGTCATACCGTTACAAGACAAATACCCGCCGCGATCCAGCCACTTTTCAGCCTGGGCTGGCGTGCCCGTAAAACTATGAATAATAAAAGGCTTATCCGTCATAAAATGCTCCTGCATTAAAGCATAACAGTCGTCAAAAGCATCCCGGCAGTGAATCATCGGCGGCTTGCCTATTTCTGCAGCAATATCCAAAAACTCAGAAAATTGTTTTTTTTGTTCTTCGTGATGATCTTCATCATAGTGGTACTCTAAGCCAATTTCCCCCACTGCCACAACTCCGGGCTTCTCATAGCATTGCCGATAATACGCACACAAGTCCGGCGTATATTCTTCCCAGCATTCTGGGTACTGGCCAATTGCAGCATAAATCCCAGCTTCCGGATTACAAAGCTCCATAATCTGTTCTGCATCTTTACGCGAGGTTCCCGCCATTAAAAAAAAATGACACCCCGCAACTCGCGCATTCTCAAAAAATGCCGCCGGATCCTCTATCGTAGATATATGCATATGCGTATCAAATAGATATGCCATTATATTCTCCTGATAGAAAAAACTCGCGGACATTCCAAGGTCCGCAAGTTTTTTCTATGTTAAATTATTTCAATGCCCACGGCGCACGCGCAGGCTGATTTACGAGTTTATTGGCTTCTGGATCATCAAGAAACTCTTTCTTCACTGGATCAAAATGAAGTTTCCGACCCATTCGTATGGCACAAATAGCCAACTGAACAAGTAGATTACTGCGATCTCCATTCACTTCATTTAGACCAAATTTTTTTCTCGTCCGAACGGAAATATTGAAGTCGCTAATCTGCTCTGGAGGATCGGGCAGCGTATCGACCATGGAAGCAAGACTTTCAGGAACTGTCTTAAAATCTTTATAGACCTTGCCTTTCGGACCTTCGATAAAAGGTTTGTCCTTTGTTTCGTCATCGCCCCACTCACAAGACTCCAAAATAATTTTACAGCCGTCAGCATATTTCATTTCAACATGCCCCCACAGACCAATTGCATCCGCATCGATTGGCTGTTCTGCGGTAGCTTCCACTTCAATAGGGCTTGTGTCATCCTTATCAAGGATATACTGCACAGGATCCAAGAAATGCTGCCCCATATCACCAAGTCCACCGCCGTCATAATCCCAGTAGCCGCGGAAAGACTGTGATACACGATGGGTTGTATACGGCTTATAGGGTGCTGGGCCCAGCCACATATCATAATCAAGATCATTTGGCACCGGTTCTTCGGGCAGGCCTATTTTTCCAGACCACATACTTGTTTTCCACGGAAAGCCTGTATGAGCACTAATGCGTACCGTCAGTGGCCAGCCCAACGCGCCGCTCATGACCAGCTTTTTCAATGGCTTGACCGTTGTACCAAGGCCATAAAATTTACCATAGAGCCGGAACCAAGTATTCAGGCGGAAAACGCGCTTGTTGCGACGAACGGCATCAATAACATATTTTCCTTCACCGATAGTTCGGGTCATTGGTTTTTCAGCCCAGACATCACAGCCGGCATTCAGCGCATAGATATCCTGATAAGCATGCCAGTGTGTTGGCGTTACAACATGCACGACATCGATATCTTCGTGGTCAATCATTTCTCGAAAGTCATAATAACCGCGGCAATTACCGCCGATTTTCTGCAGCGAAGATGCCACGCGTGATTTAAAAACATCACAGACTGCCACCAGTTCGGCTTCGGGGTCTTCTTGGACATACTTAATATGCCCCTGGCCCATCATTCCCAGGCCGATAATCGCATGTCGGATTTTTTTGTTTTTTTCTGTTTTTATTGTCTTAGTCATTTTATATCGTCCTTTTGTTTACTCGAAAAGCCATTGTCCAAAACATTCCGGAAGATGAAAATTAAGAGTTGAAACGCGACTCCAGGAAAGCCAATGCGGATGCGATGTTTTATCGGCGCATTTATAAAAGTTACCAGTCCAAGTTTGGCCACTGAGTTTCCCGATCTTGCCGGTATATTTTTCCAGCATTGACAAAGGAATTGAAAATTGTGCACACCACGTTGTTGGGGTGGTAATTTCCGGTTCGATATTTTTTGGCAGCGTTGTTTTTAATTTTATTTTACAGCCGTCTTCCCATGGAACCTGGATCATATTTTTAAAACCGCCCTTTTCGGAATGAGAATTATCAATTACATAATAAAACAAATACGTTCCGCCTGCTCCCATTTCCAGGTTAAAGTATCCCGGCCCAACCGATGGCTTTAAAAAGAACTCCACGCAGGAGTCCTGACAAACCGAATCCTGATATTTTTTAGCCACAGCCCGAATATAGCGATCCTGAACTTGGTAAATTCCGTAAATATGCCGGTCATCATGCGCAAATTTTCCCTTTACAACAGGGTGATGATCACTGCTGCGGTCATAAACAATATCAATATCCGCAACATTACAGCCTTGCCAGTAAGAATCATTCCAGTCACATGTCACAGGCGCCGCGCAATTTTTTTTCTTAAAACAATAAGATTTCATCTTTTTTTCTTCCTTTTCATCTATTATAAAAACAAAATGGACTTTTAAAATATCTATGGTTATCTCTATTTTTCAACCCAAGCACATTAAATTTAACAAGAATCACCAATCTTCCGGAAGGCAACAATTTTTGTTCTCTTTCCATCCTTTATATCATTGTAATGAACGAGCCCTGTTTGTTCGCTCTTTTCCATTATGAGAGAAACAATGCAATTTGAATTCTTGTGGTTACCACGCTAACAATTTTTCATATTGCACTTTGGAATTGAATTCAGAAAAGTTTTGCCATACCGTTTTGTACGAATTCGTCCATCCAAAACAACCACAATTCCACGATCCTGTGACGTACGGATTAAACGCCCAAATCCCTGACGAAATTTCAATACCGCATCCGGCAAAGAGTACTCCGCAAAAGAGCTTCCGCCGCGGGCTGTTATTAACTCACCCCGTGCGGCAACGAGCGGATAACTTGGAACAGCAAACGGCAATTTTGTAATAATTACATTGCTTAACGCTTTCCCCGGAACATCAACCCCCGTCCAAAAACTCGACGTTCCAAAAATAACGGCATGTTCCCGCTCACGAAAAAGCTCTAACATTCGACGCGGCAAATAGCCCTCGCCCTGCATCAAAAGTTCGATTTTCTTTTCCACAAAAAACATCTCCAGATGTTCTGCTGTTAAGTGCATCGCATAATAACTTGTAAAAAGAACAAAAGCACACCCGCCCGTCTTGGCAATAAAAATCTTGATATATTTTTCTAGTTCCTCCTGATACGCATCATCCCGCGGATCCGGCATGTTTTCAGGGATATAAACCGTGACTTGATCTTCATAGTGAAAGGGCGAATCCAACATCATTGTCCGGGCTTCCGGACAACCAATACGCCGTGTAAAAAAATTGATATTGCCATTGACCGCCAAGGTTGCACTTGTAATAATAACGGGAATCGGAATTTCCGCATCAAAAAGCTTTTGCTTTAAAATGGGTGCAACATCAACAGGCAAACAATTAAAAATGAGTTCTTTATGCTCACGACCCGATATTTCAAACCAGTATACATACGCCTTGTACTTCATTTGAAAAAAAACATTCAGAGTTCTGTTTTGTTCATGCAGAGATTGTTTTAACGCCTTTAGTTCCTTTACAACATCATCGTTCTTATTATCCTTAAATTGCTCTGTCTGACGATCGAGCTCACACTCCAAATTATGGCAATATTCATCAAGATAATTTTCTATATGCCCGGGACACGTATAACGCAAAACCCCCTGAGACACGTTTTGCTGCTCCATCCATTCAATCAGTTTTGGAATAAAAAGATCCAGCATGCGTCGCAAATCGGCAATCGGCTTACGCGCTGATGCACAAGAGTCGGACCGCAAAAGCCCAGAATGATATTTTTCAGAATAAAGACGATTGAGGATTCGACGCATAGACCATGTGTCCGCCCGAAGTCCCAGATGTTCCGCCGCCGTATCTTCTAGAGTGTGCCCCTCATCCATAATAACGGCACAGTACTCCGGCAGCAAGGAATTACTCACATCACTTCCGCCCACCTCAGCCTGCATCGCCAATGCGCTAAAAAAGAAGGCGTGATTTGCAATTATAATTTCCGCATTTTTACAATTCCGTTTTGCACGATTCAAAAAGCATTTCTTATTAAACGGACAATTCCCGCCCAAACAATTACCGCGTTCGCACTGAACTAACTCCCACAATTTTGAAGAAAGATCACCCTGTAATTCAGCTCGATCTCCCGAATCTGTCTTGTTTACCCAGTCGATCAAAACGCCCATTTCACCCAAGAGTTTTTTACCGCCGGGTAGCAGTTCTTCATTCATATCTGCAATCTGACTCAGACGCCGCAGGCATAGATAATTGCTTCGGCCCTTCGCTAATGCATAATAAATCTTCTTCTGCAATAATTTTTCCAATAACGGCAAGTCACGATCCACAATCTGTTCTTGCAAATTAATGGTATGCGTGCTGATAACAACCGGCTTCCCCATATCAATCGAATAATAATAAGCCGGTATTAAATAGGCAAAAGTCTTACCAACACCCGTTGGTGCCTCAACGCACAAATTTTTCTTGTCCTCGAATGCCTTAGCAACTTCCTTTGCCATCGTCACTTGCTGCGGCCGGGGCTCATAAGACGGCCCACCAAACTGTTCTGCTTGCTTTAAGGGAGAGTCCGAACCAAAAAATTGATCAACTGATGACAAAGACATTCTTTAATAAAATTCCTATAAAAGTCGA
>Ga0172377_10003102_pt1 | contig 17054 bp, 17 predicted proteins | sample Pumphouse3metaG_FD_119749 | JGI IMG/M metagenome (GOLD analysis project Ga0172377, IMG submission 119749) | Leachate microbial communities from a municipal landfill in Southern Ontario, Canada - Pumphouse #3 metaG | ecosystem: Engineered > Solid waste > Landfill > Unclassified | place: Canada...
GGAATGGGAGGAGCTTTAATAAATTTAGTGACATCAACATCATCTAAAGAGACACCTTTACTCGTTAAAATTTTAATTTGCAGAGCGTCTTTATATTTCAAAACGTCGCCTTCAATATGAACGACATTCCCGATGACAAAAAGAGCCTCGTCTTCGTCTTTTGAATCCCATTTCTTCGCGGGAATTGAACCAGAAGCATCTCTTAATTCAATCGACATATAATTCGACCCAAAATTATTGGTGCCTTTTGTGACATTGCCAATCAAAAATTGACCACTCACTCTTTCCCCATCGACTAATTCACTAATCATTGCCATCGTTATTTTCCTCCATTATTTTAACTATATCACGATATCGGTAACCTTTATTCTTTAAAGAAAGATAAATTTTTTCCTGCAATTTCTCTCCTTCGTAACGGTGCCCTAAAGAAGTTGAAACTCGCTGATAATCTTTTGAGAGTTTCCGATATTCATCCTCTTCTTTTTTTGGCGCTATTTGATCGATGATTTCGCCAACTATTTCTTGATTAAATCCTTGAGCCAAAAGTCGCTGATAAACATGTTGCTTTCTTTTTTCATAGGCAAGACGTCGAGATTGATCGTCAATTTTCTTGAGTTGTACAAGAGCTTTCTTCTTTTCTTTGCTCTCGGAAAATTTTATCTTCTGTAAATCTTTGGAAAAAATGCCTTTATCTTGAAGATCTTTTAAAATTTTACGATAACTAAGATTTTTTTCTTCGGCGTAAGAGAGATAATCTTCCATCAGCATTTGATCATTGATAAGATCGATGTCTTTAAGCCTTTTAATAATCAAGTCGACATCCTTTTTCTTCGCTTCTTTCGCGTAGAGTTTTTCGCGCATTTTCCATTCGGAGTAATGCCCCTTTTTCAAAAGTGAAAGAGCGTAATTTAATAAAGTAGTAATTTGACTATAGTTTTGAATTTTCTTAATCTCTGCATTGGCCAATGTTTTGCCAACATAAAGATAAGAGATAGCATAAGCATCATGAGAGATACTCAGACGTTTTTTATTAAAATAAAGAACAACATTTTTCTTGTTGATTTTAATGTGAGTAATCGTTTTACCAGTATTCGCGGATGGCACGTTGGTAGACCTCCATGATGCGGCTATAAAATTTTTCGAGAGAATAGGTATCACAAATTTTAATGGCCGCTTCTTTAATATGATCCAACTCTTCTTTATTCATCGCAAAAATTCTTTCGACTTTTAAGACGAAATCTTCTTCATCATGGAAAAAGAATCCGGTTTCATTATCGATAATAGTGTCAGCAAGATTGGTATCAAAACGAGCTAAAACGAGAGTTTTTGAGGCCATGGCTTCCATGAAAGTAAGCCCTTGTGTCTCAGTGAGAGAGGCAGAAGTATAAATATCCGCGAGATGATAATAGAATGGCACCTCTTTAGCTAAAACTGGACCGATAAAAGTGACGAGATTTTCAATATTAAGAGTTTTGACCAACTCTTTTAATTCTTCCAATTGAGGGCCTCCACCAACGATGATTAATTTAACATCCATCTCCGGATGTCTTTGATGATAGAGAGCAAAGCTCTTGATAGAGATATCCATGCTCTTCTCTTTCGCGACACGGCCTAATAGAAGAAAGACTTTAGTATTTTCGTTAATCTGATGTTCTTTTTTAAAAGCGATTTGCTTTTCTTTGTCGATTTTATCATCTCCAAATAAAGTAAAATCAATTCCTGTCGGGATGATGTTGATGTAGATATCGCTGCCAGCGTAGCGGAGATATTCTTTAGTCTTATAACTTGGAGTGATAAAACCAGTTGTCGAATCGGCGACATTTTTCGTATAGACACGCATGACTCTTTTGGCGAGGCGATCTAAATATCCATGTGTGGCATAGTATGTATAGTCTTCATAAGAAGTGTGATAGGTATAGACAATGGGGACCGCTAATTTATTAGCCACAATCTTCGCGAATTGGCCAATGGTTGAATCGGTTTGATTGTGGATGACTTCGGGGTGAAAATCACGAATAAGTTTAAAAACTTTCGGGGAATACAAACTCGTGATTCGATAACCATAGAGTTTCTTCAATTCAATACCTGGCACAAAAATAATCCCATCTTTGATCTCGAGAGGACCATTGCTATGTTGAGGGGTTACAACAATAACATCGTTGCCGTTTTTCTTTAAAATTTGGACGAGATTATAGCAAGAGGTCGAAACCCCATTAATAAAGGGCGGAAAAGTGTCAGTAAATAAAGCGATTCTCATTATAATGAATCATCCTCATGATCAATATTAACATCGTCATAGGTGCGCTTAACTTTATTGTTGTATCGCTTTGGCTTCTTTTTAATTTTGGGGCCAGCTTTTAATGCTTTCAAAATTTCTTCGCGCTTGAGTTTTGAAGTTTCTAACATTGTTTCCATATTTTCAGCTCGCTCGACCAAGGTTTGACTTTGCAAAGAAACAAATGTTTCGCGATTGGGAACTTCGTTGATTTCTTCTTTCGGAGAAGCACGATAAAAAGCCGTCACTAAACCAGCGATTGAAACAGGAATAATAAAGGTAATAGAACGCCAGATAAGCAAGGCGGCAGAAGCCAGAGAATTACTCGCATCACTATTGGCTTTAGCAATGGCTTGTTGCATCGTATATGTACTATCTTTCGCATAATTAGAGGTAAAGATATCTAAAACGGATTGAGCACTGCCTTCATTAAAATAGAAACTAGAAGAGGCGGTTGGGCCAGAACTGACGAATAATCGAGCAAAAAAGTATTCCGAAACACCGGCCGAACCAGGAGTAGGAATCAAACCAGTAACCATCTGGTGATAATTGCTTAAGAAGACTGAATCCCAGAAATTAGCCGAAGTTGATAAATTGCCAAGTGCCAGTCCGACGAAATAAGGAATGGAATATTTAATGGTGAGATAGCCCATAAAAAGCGCGGTGATGAGTAAGGTAAAAGGAATGTTTGAAAAAAGGCGTCGCATTTCAATTTTGAAGTTTTCCACTTGGACACGAAGACTTTCACGTTTCTTATCGGGATCTTTCACGAGGTGAATTTTAGCTAAAAATGAAATAATAGGTCCCATAATAAAATTATGGAATTTCTTCCAATAGCCCATCAATAAAACGATACTGATAATACTCAGATTCAATAAGAAACCAATAATCGTTAATGGCCAAATCGGAAGAGAAAAGGCCCAATCAGCGATTTGAAAGTGAATCGAACCAATGCTATTAATCGCATCATACTTGACGATAAAAGCCATCACTCCGTAGATAATTAAAACAATTTGAAAAATAATAGAGTACATGGCCATCATTGAAACTGCTGATGAAATGGCGATACCTTGCTTTTTAAAGGTATAGGCTTGCATCACTTGTCCACCGCTTGAAGTGGGGGTGACAGAATTATAAAATTGACCAATTTGATCAACGGCAATCGCTTGATAAAAATGATAATCACGAGTGTAAAGACGGGCAAAGCAAAAAAGAATGAGTGAGCGAATCATCACAGAAATAAGCATCGCTCCCATTACTACGACTAACCAACGCCAATCGCAAGTTGCTAATTGATTAACAACATCATCAAAGTTTTGATAAAGGGCAATGACGATGGAAAGAACTGTAACGGCAAGAACAAATAAAAGATAACTGACATATTTTAAAATGCCTCTTTTCTTTTTGCCTTTGCCAGCGTGCAAATCATCGTGTTCAACTTTTTCAATTTGTTTTTCTAATTCTTCGTTTGGTGCCATAAAATGTATTTTAGCATATCTAGTAAAATCAATGATTAAAGATATGAGAAAATCGTGTGGTGCAGCTAGCAGGAATCGAACCTGTACGGGTTGCCCCACTAGATCCTAAGTCTAGCGCGTCTGCCAGTTCCGCCATAGCTGCATATTGTTATTCTAAAAAAGAATGAGATGAAATACAAATGTTATTCTTAAAAGAATAGATGAGGATCAGTAACCAAAAGAAAAAGTAGATTAAAATCTTCTTTTTTAAGAAATATTTATTTAAATGATTACCGCTATTCTTTTTTCATGTCGACAATATTGTCAACTTTATGATCGACAACATCCATCGATAATTGAATTGATTGACCGATAGCGGCCTCGATATCATCAGGCTGAACGCCCAGAAATAAAGAACCCTCGTTTTTATCAATGAAGAGGTTGCTAGTTTGAACTTTAGTAAATTTAACGAGGTTAAGTCCACTATCGAGTCCTTCTTTTTTCTTTTGTTTCATGATTTTATGAGCGGTGATAGCAAAAAGGAAAGAAGGGACAGTAATAATTGGGCGAGATTGAGAAAGACCAATATACTTATGAACAATCTTCAAGAAATCTTTCCATTCCATATTGTAATAACCGAATGGATAAACATTCCCACCTTTATTTCTTTCAATGGCGCCTGCTAAACCCTGACCCACTTGTTTAACTGTCACCATAGCTGTTCCACCTTTGGTGTAATAAGTTCTGTTTTTCATACCGCGAATCATTTCTACGAGAAAGACCCAGACTGGTCTGCGACCTTTTTGGGCTCCAAAGATATATGGCAATTCCAAGATTGCTACATCAAAGTCATCACTAGCGAAAGAAAGAGCCATTCTTTCCTGATCAAGACGAGAGCGAATGTAAGGATGATATTTAGCAAGGTGAAGTTCAGACCATTTTTTGGCAGCATAAGAAAAGTAAGAACCACAAATTGCCACATGTTTGATACCATTATTTTTTGCTAATTGTAATAGTCTTTTTAGAGCATCAATATTATATTTTTTGAACATGTCATAGATAGGTGGTTTCCCTTCCACTCTCTCGTCGACACCAGCGGCAAAGACAAAACCTTCACAACCCTGCATCAAAAAAGAAATTTCTTCATCTTTCATGTCGAGATAATTGCCAGAGACAAGTTTCATTTCACTCGGAATATCGGCGTTCTTCGGAACGCCAGGGAGGGCAATAGAAATGACTTCATGGCCTTTTTGAATGAGCTCCATGGCTGTTTGACTACCGAGAAGTCCGGTTCCACCAATCAAAAAAATTTTCATAATTTATTTCAATCATCCTTCTAATCTATTTTTTCAACATATATAATATGTTTATATCTCATGTTCATTTAAAATTCTCAGATAATAAACGATTATTAGCGGTGTTCTTTTAATGCTAACTATTTGATTTTTGATGATCTTCAAAAATGCAGTCAATAGCGAGAACCACACCAATTGCTAAAATTTGATGATCTTCATCTTTGACATCAATTTCATAAGTATCAGACCACGCTAACCATTTTTTATGAATGGTAGCGATAATCGCACCATTTAAGATGATATTGTAGTCATGAGCGAAAAAATCACCTTCGACTTGAAGATCTAATCCAGTAAAATGAAATCTCGGTCGAAGAGCAAAAAACTTTCTTGAAATGCTGACTTCTTTTTCTCCATTAATATTTAAATAATAGGTATTAACAAAGGAGAAAATTTTTCTCGTTAATTCCAAGACCACGTGACCTTGAAGATCATACAAAGTTGTTCTATTTCTTATCGAAAAAAACTTGTCATGTGCTTCATAAATTACTTGCTGAGCTTCGTCATAAACTTTAAAACGATCATGAATGAGAGAGAAAAACTTTTGTTTAACATATAATTTCATATTTATTCACCTCTTTCTATTATAAAAGAAAAACCCACCTATTTAAAAGCGAGTCTTATTTTTTCGTGGTGCCTTCTATCGGAATCGAACCAACAACCTACTGATTACAAATCAGTTGCTCTGCCAATTGAGCTAAGAAGGCGTGTTATGGTGGACACTACAGGGATCGAACCTGTGACCTCTTCCGTGTGAAGGAAGCGTTCTCCCGCTGAACTAAGTGTCCGATAAATTGCGCCTATTTATACTAGCAAAAGGCTTTTTGTTTATCAACAAATAAAAAACTACTCACCAACAGGTGAATAGTTCTTTTGTAATCCTGCTATCGATTAAAGAGCGTAAAGATAAAACTCAAAAGATCCTGAATATGTATAAAATTGAATTTCAATTTGGGAAGATGAATCAGCATAAAAGTATCCGTATTCATCATAAGTATATGTATCATCATTGGTATTGACCCAAGAAGCGGCTTCCAATAAACCTTTATATGTGTCTTCTAATGAATTTGTTCCTGGAGTTCCGCTGTCTTCACAAGAAAGAGCAAAAAGAGTTCCATAATCTTCATCGTTAATATATTCAACATAACTAAATATTTCGCCCAATTCAGCACTTAATGAGGGAATAATCACATCGTTAATACCTAATGTATTCGTCATAAAATCAGTGATTAAATCACTTGGAAAAGCCACTAATTGTTGATATCCAAGAATATAAATAATCAATGAAGAACTAGAAGCATCATAAGCAAATTGGATATTAAGATCTTGATTTGAAGAAATGGCATTATAATAACCATCTTCGACATATTCAACTGTCCATGAAGCGGCTAATAAAACATTTTGATATGTGGCTTCACAAGTAGAAGAATCAACACCATAAGCCTCGACAGTAACTAAATCATATCCATAGGCGATAAAGCTACTAAAAGCATAATAGGAGGCTGAAATTCCTGGCACTGTTGAATCAGATGGGGAAGAAAATTGATCGATGAATGTCGAAATAGGCATCTCTTCCCAAACATAATAATAAGGATCAAAAATGTCGAGTTCAAATTGTCCTGATGCCGCATTGTCCCCTTCCTCATTTAAACAATAGAATTGTAATTCAATGTAACGAGTGCCATCGTCGGTGCTAATACTAGCAAGATAGTCATAATAAAGATTATCTTCATCATAATTGCCATCGTATCCATAGGAATCTAAAACTACCGCATAATCAGATAATTGCTGAGCTGTAGCTACACCACCTTTTACCGTTAAGCAATCATAGTCAGCGTCATAATGCATTTCCTCATTTCCCTCAATATAAATAAAGGGGATTTCCTCGCCATATGCATAGGTTTGAAGAAGAGCTTTTTCAGCATCTGACCAATTGCTTTTTAAAGCATCACTACCATTGGAACAAGCTGCAAGGCCTATTAAAGTAGTAGCTAGAATAATATAATTTAATTTTTTCATCGCGTTTTCCTTTCAAATAATAGTAAAAGTCTACTTTATCGCTAAAATTTAAGCAATAAAATAATTATTTCCTTAATCATTTCCATTTTTATTTGGTTCATTAGAAATAATATTTTGATTAATTCGCATCTTTTATTTTTACGATCAGAATAAAAAAACCGCTTCTTAAAAGCGGAACTATTTAATGGTGGGCCCAAATAGACTTGAACTATCGACCTCGCCCTTATCAGGGGCGCGCTCTAACCAACTGAGCTATGGGCCCATGTCTTTTGCAAGACAGCGTTAATAATATACAATAGTGAATAACAAAAATCAACGATATTTCTCATTACGATAAATCAAAAAATAGCAATAGGTAATGATTGCAAAAAAAGGAAGGATAAACCTTCCTTTTAATGATTGCAAATGATTAACGTTTGCTGAATTGTGGAGCGCGACGTGCGGCTTTAAGACCGTATTTCTTTCTCTCTTTTGCACGAGAATCACGTGTGACCATTCCAGCGACTTTAAGGGTTGAGCGGTTGCATCCGGCTTCGAGTAAGGCGCGAGCGATACCGAGGCGAATAGCTCCAGCTTGACCAGTGAATCCACCACCTTTTACTTCGGCGCGGACATCATACTTGCCTTCTGTTTCAGTGAGAACGAGTGGTTGCTTTAAATCTGTCACTAAAGTGGCATATGGCATATATTCATTCACATCGCTACCATTGACGATAATTTTACCCGTTCCAGAGGTGATATAGACACGAGCGATAGAAGATTTTCTTCTTCCGGTGCCATAATATTGAAGATCAGCTTGTTTTGCCATAGTTCAATTTCCTCCTAGAATTTGAGCTCAAGAACTTCAGGTTTTTGAGCATCATGTTTATGATTTGGACCAGCATAGACAAATAATTTCTTTTCGATTTGACGACCTAAACGTCCTTTTGGACACATGCCATGGACGGATCTTTCAATCATTTCACTGGGATATTTGTCAATCATGACTTGGGCGGTTCTCACGCGGAGACCACCGGGATATCCAGAAACATTGTAATACTTTTTGGTGTTGAGCTTGTCGCCAGACAAACCAACTTTTTCAGCGTTGATGATGATGACATAATCACCGCAGTCAACGTTTGGCGTCCAAATGGGTTTATTCTTACCGATTAAAATTTGGGCGACTTGTGAGGCTAATCTGCCTAATGGCTTGTCTGTTGCATCAATGACATACCATTTTCTTTGGATTTCTTGTGTTTTTGCAATTGTAGTTTGACGTTGCATATAACTAAATCCTCCTTTTCAAACTAACTTTGTCTTACCGGGACTTCGCTAATTTGGCTGTGCCGAGTTAAATAATACTTGTTATATAAACTAATGTCAAACATTTATTTATTAGATAAATGAGGGGAATTGTTCAACAAAAAAGAGGATTGCTCCTCTCTTCGTTATTTTATGGCTAATAATTATTCCAAATCGCCCAATTCTTCATGAGGATTGATAGGCTTAGCGTCTTTATAGTAACGATCAGGCATACAGAAAATTAAAATTCCGGAGACTGTCGAACCAAAGATGACATTTAAAACACCGAGCGCAATCATTTCTCGACGACTTTTGGCCGTCTTTAATTTGCGATTGGTAATCGGGCAAACCACAAGTGGTCCAACCAAAATAGTGGATGTAAATAAAATGCTGATGGAAACAGTATAAACGAGTGTTGTGACAATCGTCGCTATCTGGTCAGCAGTATAGCTTGGATCATTAAAATATGGTATTAAATAATCAATGATGGCCGGGGCATAAATTAAACTCAATATACCGGAGAATAAAAAGATAAAAACGTCCGCAAAAGCGACCCAGAAAGTCACGATTAAGAAAACAGAACAAACCTTTTTCAAAATAAATTACTCCTCAATGTTTGTATAAACATTTTGAACATCTTCAAGTTCATCAAGCATATCATGCAACTCATGATATTTACGCAATTCTTCACTGTCAGTGAGAGTAACGGGATCATTAGCTAAGAAAGTTACTTCAGCAACTTCAAATTCTTCGACGCCCATCCCTGATAATACATCGCGAGCAGCGCCAAAAGCCGTTGGCTCAACTAAAACTTCAATCGTGCCATCATCATTTTGATTCACTTCGCGAACATCGACATCCGAAAGAATTAATGCCTCTTCAACTTCATCTTTATTGGTGCCTTTAAAAACTAGAACACCAGTTTCAGTAAAATTGAACAAAACACTTCCTAAATGACCACCTTTTTTTGTGATGGCGGTTCGAACTTCCACTAAAGCTCGATTCGTATTGTCCGTTAATGTATCAATGATAAAAAGGGATCCACCAGGGCCAAACGCCTCATAACGTCCACTTGTATATGCATCAGCGGAGCCGCCTTTGGCTTTTTGAATCGCCCGGTCAATGACATCTCTTGTCACATTTTGACCTCTCCATTTTTCAATAGCAGAACGTAAAGCTAAATTCATTGCTGGATCAGCTTCTCCGGATTTAGCTGCCATATATATCTCTTTTGATGCTCTCATAAAAAGGGCGCTTTTTTTCGCGGCAGTTGCTGCCATTGCTTTAGCTCTTACTTCGTGTGCTCTTCCCATACAAAACACCTCCCTATCCTTGGAAAGTCTACCAAAACTTTAATTATATTTAAAGTCTAATATTTCACATCTTCAAGGACAAGACCCACACTTGGGGCCTTATATCGAATAATTTGACGTGGCTTTTCTTCTCGTAAATGACGAGAGATGAAATCATTTTTTTCGCGTTGCTCGCCAATCGCAAGAGCACAACCAACCATATAGCGAATCATGTATTTCATAAAACCATCCCCGTAAAAATCAACTCGGATAGAAGGTTCATCGACCGTGATTTGAACTCGAACAGTTCGAACAAAGTGACGATCATCCGTTTCTTTAGAAGTGAAATCTTGAAAGCAATATGTCCCTTCAAACATTTTGATAGCTTGAAGAAATAATTGAACATTAAGAGGACGAAGAAAATGATAAGCAAAATTATTGGTGAAGGGATCGTTTTCACCGATGATAATGGTATAAGAATAATGCTTTTCAAGAGCTGAAAAACGAGCATGAAATGAATCATCAACAGGAGTAAAAGAAATGATGTGAATATCGGGAGGAAGAAGCCGATTGCAAGCATATTTTAATTTCGGTAAATCAATATCATTTTTAACCTCAAAATGAAAATATTGTCCTCGAGCGTGGACTCCCGCATCAGTTCGTCCGCTTCCTGTTATTACGGTGGGAGTATTTAAAATTTTGGAGATAACATTTTCAATATTTTCTTCAATAGTTGGGCAATCAGATTGTCTTTGCCATCCTTGATATGCTGTTCCTTTATAACTTACTTTTCCTAGTATTTTCATAAAATAAACCCACTAAAAACCGATATTTTGATGGAAAATAAATTGAATGATATCTATGCCATTCACAGAATTTTGATCAAAGACAAACAGAGTGATAATGCCGCTGATAAAGAGGGCGGTAATGATAAAAGCAAAGAGATCTCTTATCCCAAATCGCAAAATTTCATAATGAGTTCTTTTCGCTTTAGGATTATAACCTCTTACTATCATAGCGTTAGCTAGCTCATCGGAGCGTTCAATCGCTGAAACAAAGAGAGGAATAATCAAAGAGATAATGGCTCGAAATCGTTTAAAAAGACCGCCGTGATTAAAATCCACGCCTCGCGAAGATTGCGCTTTCATAATTCGCGTTGTTTCATCTAACAAAGTTGGAATAAAACGCAAAGCAATTGAGGTTGTCATCGCAATTTCATGAGCCGGAAAGTGAATCGCTTTTAATGGTGTCATATACCATTCTAAACCGTATGTTAAATCCATCGGTTTAGTGGTTGAAGTTAAAACCATCATCAACGCAATCATCAAAATCAAACGCAAAATAATATAACCAGCTTGATAGAAAGCCATCCAATAAACAGCATAAGTATTAATATAGAATGCCACATGAGTACCTTGGTAACTATTGTTTGGAATAAAAACATAAATAGCAAAGACAAAGAGTATCAAAAACCACATTCCTCGTAAACTGCGAAATAGTTCTAAAAAGTTAACTCGTGAAACAAGCATTAAAACAATTAATAAAATTAAATAGATCCCGCTGAGGAGCAAAGTGGTAGACATAACTTTAAACTGAAAAAAGATAATGACCATGAGAGCAATTGAAAGAAATAACTTATTGCGGGGGTCAAGTTTATGCGTAAAAGTTTCATAGGGAGTATAACGTCCAAAGGAGATACTATTCATGATTAGACCTCCAGTCTTGGATTTGGGCAATTAAATCTTCGCTATTTCTAATTTTTTCAAAACAAATTGGCAAACCTTGATCAGAAAGTTTTTTGGCTAATCGATAGAGAGGTGGTATCTCGATGGATACATCATCGGCAATTTGTTGAAAGAGAGCACTAGGCGTTCCTTCAAAAGCTAATTCTCCTTCTTTAAGAACGTAAACTTTTTGACAATATTTCATCACCAAATTCATATCGTGAGTCACTAAAATAATTGTTTTACCATTCTCGTGCATTTGTTGAACCAAACGCATGATATCATTGGTTCCTTTCGGATCTAATCCCGCCGTCGGTTCGTCTAAAACTAAAATATCCGGTTCAAGAGCAAGAATCCCGGCGATCGCCACGCGACGCTTCTCACCACCGCTTAACTCAAAGGGAGAACGTTTAAAATATGATTCATCGATGCCGACAGATTTGAGAGCGCGATGAGCTTTTTTTAGAGCCTCTTCGTTTTTAGCACCAAAATTTTTCGCTCCAAAAGCGACATCTTTTTCGACTGTTTCCTCAAAAAGCTGATATTCAGGAAATTGAAAAACAAGTCCAACTTTTTTTCGTAATTGCTTAATTTTTTTATTTTTTCTCTTGCTACTTGTCACCACAAAATCATCGATGATAACTTCTCCTTTAGTGGGAATTAGCAAGGCATTTAAATTTTGAATGAGTGTTGATTTTCCACTACCCGTTTGTCCTAAAAGAGCCACAAATGAATGCTCTTCAATCGTCAAAGAAACATTCTTAAGAGCTTCCGTTTGAGCGGGAGATTTTGGTAGATAGGTATAGAAAAGATTCTTTACTTGGATTGACATATTAACTCCGCTATGACATTTAAATCATCAGTTGAAGAAATTTTAATTCCAATATCACTTAACTGTTTTTTGAACGATAGAATAAACGGCATATCAAGACAATATTTTTGCAAAATATCTTGATTAGCGAAAACGATTTCTGGTTTACCAGATAAAACAATCTTTCCCTCCGATAGAACTATCACTTCATCGCTGAGAAAAGCTTCCTCAATATCATGAGTAATAGAAATAACAGTTAAGTCTGGTTTATCACGTCTCATTTTGAGAATGAGATCACTAATTTCTTTTTTGCCTTTTGGATCAAGCATGGATGTTGATTCATCAAAAATAATAATTTCGGGCGCTAAGGCCAAGGCTCCCGCGATTGCCACTCTTTGTTTTTGTCCGCCAGAAAGCATGCTTGGTTCTTTATGAAGAAATTTGCCCATGCCGACTTCTTGAGCAAAAGTTTCAATGATATTTTGCATTTCATCGTGTGGCACACATTTGTTTTCCAAGCCAAAAGCAATATCGTCTTCGACAGTTGAACCAATAAATTGGTTGTCAGGATTCTGAAAGACGAGGCACATTTTCGAGCGAACATCTTTTATCGTCTCATTGGAAAGAGGAATACCAGCAATAAGAATATCACCGCTGTTTCTTTCAATTAAACCAATGAGAAGTTTAGCTAAAGTGCTTTTACCAGAACCATTATGTCCAACGATGGAAACATAGCTTCCTTTGCGAATAGAAAAAGAGACATGAGACAAGGTTTCGTGTTCATTATCGTATGAAAAGCAAAGGTCTTTGACAACGATTTCATCCATAGGCGTAATTATATCATGTTGAATATTTTAAAAAAATATCCTTTTGACATAATACTAGCGATATTTTTTGCTTATAATATCAGACAATTTTGCTTTCGCTTTCTTTAAGGCGTAATAGACTTGCGATTTCGACCATTTTAATACTTTCATAATTTCTAAAGGAGCATAACCTTCAAGAGTCAATTTCATGACCAATTTTTCTGATTCCGTAAAATTGTTAATAGGATTCTCAATAATGTTAAGAAAGGTATCTTCCACAAGTGATTTCTGCAGTTTCATATCCGGTTCGCCAAGAAGTTGATCATTACTAAAATTATCGTCATTTTGTTGATCAAGTGAGACACCATAAAATGTCTTTGCTTCATGAAAATAAGAATTTTTCTTATTGTATTTAATCAAGGCGTTGGTGGCGATTGTTTTCCAATATGGATAGAAAAGATGAATATTCATCGAAAAACTTTTTATCGCAAGAAGAATCGTCGCTTGGGCAACAGAGAATAAATCATCAACAGGGATGCCGCTATATCGATTAGTGTTGAAAAAATCAATGGCTAATCCGTATGAATAACGCTGATACTTAACACAAAGATGATTAAGAGCGTCATGATTCCCGACCTGAGCTAAAAGAACGCACTCCTCGTCACTTAATTCATTAAATGACATAATTTCCCCCTTCCTATAAGGAGGAATCAACTATTTATTTCGGATTCTAGCTAATAGAATGCCGGTTGCGACTGAGGCGTTTAAAGAATTTAGATGTCCAAGAAGAGGAATTTTAACAATATAGTCCGAATTTTTTAAAACTAGTTGGGAAATTCCATTTCCTTCACTTCCAATAATTAACGCAGTCGGAAAATCATAACTTATCTCGTTGTAATTAACCGTTCCTGCTCCATCAGTACTAACAACCCAGAAGCCTTTTTCTTTCAAATATCGAATCGCATTGTTAAGATTGCTCACGAGAACAACTGGAACATAATTAATGGCTCCAGCTGAAGTTTTAGCAACCGTCGCATTTAGTGGAACTTGATGATGTTTGGGGATGATTACTCCACTCACATGAAAAATATCACAACTACGAAGAATGGCACCAAAATTCTGTGGATCATTAATACCATCAAGAATGACAACAATGGGATGATCAACATTTTTAATTTGCGCAAAGAGATTATCAAGAGATTGATATTCATATCGCTTAACGACAGCCACGACTCCTTGATTGACATTAGGAAATAACGCATCAAGTTCATTTTGGTTCAAAAAAATAGGGGATATCTTTTTTGAGATAGCTAATTCAGCAATTGAATGATCTTTCATTGATTGACTGATATATAGCTTAGTAACCTGTCCAGAGAAAATAGCTTCCTTAACAGGATTCCTCCCATAAATTAAATTATCATCTTTTTTCATATGAAATAGTTAAACTACAAAATCTCCTTTTCCATTAAGATAGATCTCAACTTATCTGATACATCAAACTGTTTATCAGCTTTCGTTGAAAGGTATTTTTTATAGAGCAACTTATCATCATCTGATAATTTTTTATAGGTAATATTAAGACCAAGAATGTAAAACATATCTGTCAAAGTTTTAAACAAATTAGTGAGTTTTTGCAGATTTATTTCTTTATTTCGTAAATTTTGATTCGCATCTTTAATGGTGACATAAAGTTCCGCTAAAGCATTGGCGGTATTTAAATCGTCAGCCATAGCCAATAAAAATTTTTCTATATATTCAGGCTTGCCTTGGTTTATATCGACATTGTTAATTTGTAATTGAAGAGCGATTTGTCGATAAGCAGAAGTCATTTTATTAACCTCTTGTGTTGCGGCACTAATCGTTTCGTCTGTAAAATTAACTGGTTGGCGATAATGGGTATTTAAAATGACAAGACGGCAAGTTGGGCCACCATATTTTTCAATTAAATCTTTAGCAAGAATGACGTTCCCAACCGATTTTGACATCTTTTCATTGCCAAAATTAATAAAGGCGTTGTGGAGCCAATATCGAGCAATTTTGTTATGATGCATGGCTTCGGCTTGAGCGATTTCATTTTCGTGATGAGGGAATTTTAAATCATAGCCTCCACCATGAATATCAATGAAATGATCGGGAAAAATTGTGTCGATCATCACGCAGCATTCCGTATGCCATCCGGGGCGACCTTTTCCCCATGGAGAATCCCAATTAACACCGATGGATGTTCTCTTCCATAAAGCAAAGTCGAGTGGACTTTCTTTCTTTATATTTTCTTCAACGCGGGCACCGACTAATAAGTCGTTAATGTTGATACCGCTTAAAGAGCCATAGTCTTGTATTTTAGAAACGCGAAAATAAACATCACCATCGACGACATAAGCGGCCTCTAATTCGACTAATTTTTGAATATAAGTGATAATAGCTTTAATGTATTCAGTGACTTTGGGAGTAACATTGGGGAGAAGACTACCAATTTCAGCCGATGTTTTTTTAAATTGATCGATATAAAATTCCGTTAATTCTTTTTCTGTTTTGTTTTCTTTAATTGATTCGTTGATGATTTTATCATCGACATCAGTAAAATTACTCACATAGGTGACATCATAACCAACATAGGTCAAAAAGCGACGCAAGGTATCGAAAACGACGACTGGTCGCATATTGCCAATGTGCGGATAATTGTAAACGGTTGGACCACAGACATACATGGAGACCTTCCCTTCATGCAGAGGTTTAAAGAGTTCAACTGAGTTAGATAAAGAGTTATAAAATTTAATATCCATAAATGAAGTATATTTCTATTTTAAGAAAACGGGACAAGTTTTCCTATGTTTTCTTGTCCCATTTACTAAAATTAACTATTTTTTGCTCGGATAACGTTCGCGATGAGCGTTATAGGAAGTGTGAAGAAGTTCTTCCGCTAATTCACTTCCTGGCTCGCCAAGGAAGTCTTTATAAAGCTTTTGAATGTCTTTGTTGTTATGTGATTGACGAATGACTTGTCGTTCATCTTCGCTGTATAAGACACTGGCTCTCTTTTGACGATATGTATCGAGTATATCATCATCTTCGTTAGGAAGAAGAGTGGGCTTCACATAAGGTTGACCACCACCATTGATACATCCACCGGGGCAACCCATAATCTCAATAAAGGTATAGGGCGATTTGCCATGTTTAATATCATCAAGTAAAGGTTTAGCGTTTTTCATGCCTGAAGTAACGGCAACTTTAATAGTTTGATCACCAATTTGAATGGAGGCTTCTTTCACGGCTTCTTGACCACGAACAGCTTTGAATTCGACCGCGGCATATTCTTTACCAGTCATCCAATAATAAGCAGTTCTTAAAGCGGCTTCCATGACGCCGCCAGTAACACCAAAGATGACACCGGCGCCGGAATATTCGCCTAAGAGATCAGAATCAAATTCTTCATCGGGAAGTTTTTTCCAAACAATGCCCGCTCGGCGGATAAGTTTTCCTAATTCGCGAGTGGTTAAGACGGCATCGACATCGTTGGGCATTTCCGGGCGAGAACGCTCGTATTTTTTCGCAGTACAAGGCATGATAGAAACGACAAAGATATCTTCGGGTTTTAAATCATGGTTCTTCGCGAAGTAAGATTTAATAATTGCTCCCACCATCATATGAGGAGATTTACAGGTTGAAATATGGGGAATTAAATCAGAATAGAAGTATTCCATGTAATTGATCCAGCCTGGAGAACAAGAAGTAATTTGGGGAAGAACACCTTTTGTTTTAATTCTCTTTAAAAGTTCATTAGCCTCTTCCATAATCGTCAAATCGGCGCCAAAGTTTGTATCAAAAACACGATAGAAACCTAGACGATGTAAAGCGGCGACCATTTTGCCAGTTCCTGGTGTGCCAATTGGCTCATCAAATTCTTCGGCAATCGCAGCGCGCACCGCGGGAGCGGTTTGAACGATAACTTTTTTGCCAGATTTAATCGCTTCATCAACTTTATCGATTTCGCTATGTTCCATCAAAGCTCCAGTGGGACAAACATTGACACATTGGCC
>Ga0172377_10003103_pt1 | contig 17053 bp, 10 predicted proteins | sample Pumphouse3metaG_FD_119749 | JGI IMG/M metagenome (GOLD analysis project Ga0172377, IMG submission 119749) | Leachate microbial communities from a municipal landfill in Southern Ontario, Canada - Pumphouse #3 metaG | ecosystem: Engineered > Solid waste > Landfill > Unclassified | place: Canada...
CACATGGAGCATCCGTCCTGTTTCTCGGTGCATCCGCGGGCTCTGTACCACTTCGCCTTTTCCGGATCGATGCAGACATCGAACATGGCATCCCAGTCCAATTTCTTTCTCGCTCTGGCCATTGCGTCGTCCCTCTCCTTGCCTTTGCCTCTGCACAGGTCTCCCACATGGGCGGCGATCTTCGATGCGATCACTCCTTCCCTGACGTCATCCTCGTCGGGAAGCGAAAGGTGTTCTGCGGGCGTGAGGTAGCAAAGGAAATCTGCTCCGTTCTGGGCTGCCACAGCTCCGCCTATGGCGCCGACGATGTGGTCGTAGCCGGGTGCGATATCTGTCACGAGAGGGCCCAAAACATAGAACGGGGCCCCCTGACAGAGGCTCTTTTCGACCTTCATATTGGTCGCGACCTGGTCCAGCGGAACGTGTCCGGGACCTTCCACCATGCTCTGAACGCCGGCTGCGCGGGCCCTCTCGACCAAATGTCCCAGGGTCATCAGTTCGGAGATCTGCGCGCGGTCTGTTGCATCGTTGATGCAGCCGGGTCTGAAGCCGTCTCCGAGGGATAATGTGAATTCGTATTTCTTCGCCAATTCCAAAAGGTAGTCGAAGTTCTTGTAGAGCGGATTCTCTTCCTCGTTGTGAAGGATCCATGCCGTAAGGAACGATCCTCCCCTGGAAACGACGTCCATGAGCCTGTTGCCGCTCTTCAGCCATCCCACGGTCTCCTTTGTGATACCGCAGTGGACGGTCATGAAATCCATTCCATCCTTGGCGTGTTTCTCGATACCGTTGAAGATATCATCTTCCGTCATCTCTACGACGGCATCCTTCCTGGCGGCAGTGAGGCCGGTCTGATAGATGGGGACCGAACCCATCATCACGGGGCACTCCTTCAGGAGTCTGGTACGTATGGCATCGATGTCCCCGCCCGTACTGAGGTCCATCACCGCGTCCGCACCGTATTTGATGGCGATATCCATTTTTCTGAGCTCGCTGTCCAGGTCCACGATGTCGCGTGAGGTTCCCAGATTCACGTTCACCTTGATGGACATGCCCTCGCCGATGGCCGCAGGTTCCGGATCGTGTCTCGGATTGCAGGGAACACAGATGCGTCCCGAAGCGATACCGTTCCTTACGAACTCCTCGCTGACCTTCTCTTTTTCGGCGATCTTCTTGATCAGAGGGGTGACCCCTCTGCGGGCTTCTTCCATGATGGTGCTCATATGATATCGCTGTGGCATCGGGGAGATTTTATTTAACCGTATGGCGCGCCCCTCGCGCGCGTCGCACACGCGTGCGCATATACGCGCATATATATAGCATCACCGCCTACGGAGGTTATTAAATCAAGGAGTGCAACATCGAATGGATGGGAAGCAATCAGATAACGAGTATAACGCAGAGAGTCTGGTCGTCCTTAAGGGACTCGAGGCGGTCAAGAAAAGGCCGGGAATGTATATCGGAAGCACGGACTCCAGGGGTCTTCACCACCTGGTGTTCGAGGTCGTCGACAACAGTATCGACGAGATCATGGCCGGATATGCGACCACGGTCGATGTGACCATCAACACCGATAATTCCGTTACCGTGAAGGATGACGGTAGGGGAATCCCCGCGGACATAAACCACGAAGAGGGAAAGAGCGGTATCGAGGTCTGTCTTACCGACCTTCATGCCGGAGGTAAGTTCAACCAGAACACATACAAAGTGTCCGGAGGTCTCCACGGAGTGGGAGTTTCGGTCGTCAATGCACTTTCCACGCTCCTTGAGGTTGTCGTCGAACAGAACGGCAAGAAATATTTCCAGAGATACCACAAAGGTATCCCGGACGCTCCCGTCGAGGCGATCGGCGATTCGCCCAACCACGGCACCACCATCACATTCTATCCCGATCCCGATGTATTCGAGACCACGGTATTCGATTTCTCGATCCTTCAGAACAGGTTCCGCTATCAGGCGTTCCTGAACAAGGAAGCTACCATCGTCTTTACGGACAAGAGGACGGACAAGACCGAGACATACCACTACGACGGCGGTGTGAGGGAGTATGTCGTGTTCCTCAACAGGTCCAAGACGCCTCTGCACGCCCCCCCGATCGTCATTCAGGGCGAGAGAGAAGGTGTGACGGTGGACATTGCGATGCAGTTCACCGACGGCTACAACGAGGCCATAGATTCATTCGTCAACTCCGAGCACACGGTCGAGGGAGGTACACACCTGACAGGATTCAGGGGGGCACTCACCAAGACCATCAACGATTACGGAAAACAGAACGGGCTCCTTAAGGATACAACACTCGAGGGATCCGATGTCCGTGAGGGTCTGACCGCCATCATCAGCATCAAGATGTCCGAACCCCAGTTCGAGAGTCAGACCAAGGCAAAGCTCGGAAGCAGCGTTGCCCAGAGGGCCGTGACCAGTCTCGTCAACGAGAAATTGGCCGAGTATCTGCTCGAGAACCCCGCTGTTGCCACGACGATCATCAAGAAGACCATTTCTGCCTATGAGGCAAGAGAGGCCGCCAGAAAGGCAAGGGACGCTACCAGGAGGAAGTCCGTCCTCGAGACCACAAGTCTGCCCGGAAAGCTCGCGGACTGCTCCGAAAGGGACCCTTCGAAATGCGAACTGTACATCGTCGAGGGAGAGTCTGCAGGAGGAAGCGCAAAGCAGGGAAGGGACCGTGCATTCCAGGCCATCCTGCCCATCAGGGGTAAGATCCTGAATGTCGAAAAGGCCCGTCCGGACAAGCTTCTGGACCACGATGAGATCAAGAATCTCGCCATCGCCATCGGCGGCGGTCTCGGAAAGGATTTCGATGTCACCAAGCTCAGGTACCACAGCGTCGTCATCATGACCGATGCGGATGTGGACGGAGCGCATATCGGAACACTTCTGATGACCTTGTTCTACAGACAGATGAGGCCGCTCATCGAGCAGGGCCATCTGTATATCGCAATGCCCCCGCTGTACAGGGTGCACAAAGGAAAGAAACAGATCTACGCCTTCGACGACGACGAACTGCAGAAGGCCTTGGAAGAGGTCGGTCCCGGTGCGGTCGTCAGCAGGTACAAGGGTCTGGGAGAGATGAATCCCCAGCAGCTTTGGGAGACCACCATGGACCCCGAAACAAGGGTCATGAAACAGATCCACATAGAAGACGCAATGCTCGCAGACCAGCTGTTCTCGGTCCTTATGGGCGACGATGTCGAGCCCAGAAGGGAATTCATCATAGAGCATGCGAAAGAGGTCGTAAACCTGGATGTGTGATATCATGGACGGAGAGAAAAGGATCATACAGCAGGGTATAGAACAGCAGATGCAGCGCTCGTACATCGATTACTCCATGAGTGTCATCGTAGGACGTGCACTGCCCGACGCACGCGACGGTCTGAAGCCGGTACACAGGAAGATCCTGTACGCCATGTCCCAGTTGGGACTGCAGAGCAACCGTCCGTTCAAGAAGTCCGCGACTGTGGTGGGAGAGGTCCTTGGTAAGTACCATCCCCACGGAGATACCGCGGCATACGATGCAATGGTGAGGATGGCACAGCCTTTCTCGCTGAGATACGTCCTCGTGGACGGTCAGGGTAACTTCGGATCGGTCGACGGAGACTCCGCCGCAGCCATGCGTTACACCGAGGCGCGTCTGTCCAAGATGTCCAACGATCTGTTGGAGGACCTCGAGAAGAACACCGTCGACATGATGGACAACTTCGACGGTTCCCTCAAGGAACCCACCGTCCTTCCGGCAAAGCTGCCGAACCTTCTGGTCAACGGTTCCGACGGTATCGCCGTCGGTATGGCGACCAAGATGCCCCCGCACAATCTCACAGAGGTGTGCAACGCGATCAAATATCTGATCGACAACCCAGACGCCACATATCTGGACCTTATGGAGTACGTTCCCGGTCCCGATTTCCCTACCGGAGGTACCATCTACGGACGTTCCGGAATACTTTCCGCATACGAGACGGGAAGGGGAAGGATCAAGGTCAGGGCGAACACCCACTTCGAGGAGATGTCCAACGGAAAGACCCGTATCATCGTCGATGAGATCCCGTACCAGGTCAACAAGGCCCAGCTGATCATTAACATAGCGGACCAGGTGAAGAACAAGCAGCTCGAGAACATCACAGACCTCCGCGATGAGTCCGACAGGTCCGGTATGCGTATCGTCATCGAGCTTCACAAGGATGCCCTCGAGAACGTTGTCCTCGAGAATCTGTACAAGAAGACCCAGATGGAGGTAACATACGGAATAATCAATCTCGCACTGGTGGACGGCAAACCTACCCTTCTCGGACTGAAGGAGATGATGCGGCAGTACATCATGCACAGGAAGAACGTCGTCGTCCGCAGGACACAGTTCGATCTGGATGTCGCAGAGAAGAGATACCACATCCTGGAAGGTCTCATGAAGGCCCTGAGCATGCTAGACGAGACCATCGCCCTGATCCGTGCATCGAAGACCGCCGATGAGGCCAACGAAGGTCTGCAGGGCCTTCTGGACATCGATTCGGATCAGGCGAAGGCCATTCTGGATATGAGGCTGCAGAAGTTGACCGGACTCGAGATCGATTCGATCAAGGACGAGTACAACAAGCTGATCGAGCTGATGAAGGACCTCAGGGACATCCTGGCCAACGAGAGCAGGGTCTTCAGCATCATCAAGGGAGAACTGGACGAGATGGTCCAGTCATACGGTGACGAGCGCCGTACGCAGATCAACGTCAACGCATTGGACGTGGACGAGGAGGACCTCATCGAGAGGGAGGACGTCGTCATCACGATATCCGCTGACAATTACATCAAGAGGATACCTCTGGCAACCTACAGACAGCAGAACCGCGGAGGCGTGGGCCTTATGGGTATGCAGACTAAGGACGAGGATCATGTCAAGAGCATGTTCATCACCTGTTCTCACGATTATCTGATGTTCATCACCAACCACGGACGTCTTCACTGGCTGAAGGCATACAGGGTCCCCGAGGGAAGCAGGCAGTCCAAGGGTAAGCCAGTCGTCAACATGATAGCCGATCTGGAGCCCGGAGAGAAGGTCGAGGACACAGTATGCGTCTCCGATTTCCCCGAGGACAAGTATCTGGCATTCTGTACCAGGCGCGGTCTCCTGAAGAGGACCGCCCTCAGCGCGTACAGCAACGTCAGGAACAAGGGTATCAAGGCGATCAAGCTGGACGAGGGCGACGAACTCGTGGAATCTGCCGTAACGGACGGAAACGAGCAGATCATCTTGGCATCCAAGAAGGGTCTGGCATGCAGATTCGACGAGAGCGAGGTCCGCCCCACCGGAAGGGACACCATGGGTGTCAGGGGAATGAACCTTGCAGATGACGACGAGGTCGTTTCCATGGCCGTCGTAAAGCCGGAAGATAAGCTTCTGACCGTTACCGAGAACGGATACGGAAAGATCTCCGATGTCGACGATTACCGCCGCACGCACCGCGGAGGAAAGGGAGTCATAACCATCAAGACCGACGACCGCAACGGAGACGTCGTCAGTGTCAGGAAGGTATCCCTGGACGATCAGCTTATGGTCACAAGCCAGCAGGGAAAGATCATCCGTATGTTCGTGAACGAGATCCGCGAGACCGGGCGCAATGCCAAGGGCGTCAGGATCATGGACATGCGCGGCGACGACAAGATCACGGCCGTAGAACCCATCATCTCGGACGATGAGGAGCAGGCTCAGGGACCGGAGGCCTGAGGATGAAGGCCCAGACCGCCTGGACGGCAGTCATCGCTGTCGCCGCGGCGGCCTCCCTCATCTCTTTGGCGGCCGCCGTGATGGCCGACGGTATCGCAAGGATACTGTACGCGATCACGGCGGCAATATTCGCCGTCGGAGCCGTTCTGGTCGTATCGAACCGCAGGCTGTATCTCGGGATATTGGATGAGAACAGCACCGTGGACTGTCTCAGGCTGAAGAGGCCGGGCGCTGCCTCTTACAGCGAAGCTCCCGAGGAGATAGTCCCCAAGGGCAAGATGCCGCAGGGAAAAATGCCCGCAGAGGCGGAATACCGCCCCAATACCGACGAAAGGATACCGCCTAGCAGCGATCCCAAGGGCAGAATACGCCCCTGAGTAATGGCAAACTATTATAAACAAAATGAATGTACAGGAGACATACGCCGTGGTAACTCAGTTGGGAGAGTGCGTGACTGAAGATCACGAAGTCGCTGGTTCGAGCCCGGCTCACGGCACCATTCCTTTTTTACTCTGTTATGTGTGAGGTATGCCTATGGAGCCCGATAAGATATTCATCGATATCAAGACATGCGGGCTCACGCTGGCGCAGGTGCTGGAAGAGGTCGAGCGTCTGAAGAAGGAGTATCCCGATTACGAGATATTCCTGGACGGCGACGCATATGCCGTCGTCGGAAGAAGGAGGATCTGATATGGGAAGAGGAAGGATAACGATCGGTCTGTACAATGCGTACGACCCTAAGAAGTTCAGAGAGCCGCACAGAAGGGTCATTGCCAGGGCAGGGGACCTTGCTATGGCGTTCAATATGAACCTGGCACTTTTCGGATTCCCGATCCCGGAAGATACCAACACTCCCATGGAGGTCGCGGAATGGGTGGCCGGTACCACGAGTATCGGCGATCACGGAGGTAATTTCATGAAGCTTGCCGAAAAGGGACGTTTTATGAAGTTCCCGTACCCCGCAAAAGGATTCCCGCCGCAGCTCGGGGAGCCTATACTGACCACAAGCAAGCCGGACAAACAGAAGCAGGTCCCGCTGGCCCAGGTCGTTGATATGGTGGAAAGAGGTCAGAGCATCCTTCTGGTGTTCGGTATAGGCCCTCGCGGTGTCCCGAAGGAGCCCGCATCGATACCGAAGATAAATCTGGATATCACTGACGAAGGTTATTCTCTCGAGACCTGTACCGCTCTCGGCGCGGTCTGCGGCGCGCTTAACGCGAAGCTTAATCAGTAATGCTCGTACAGGATCTTTTCCGGTTCGAGGTACACGCCCGCGCCTTTCTCGACACGCCCGACGATGTCGGCGTTCTTGTATTTCGAGGCGATGTTCTCGGCATCTTCCGCGGGAGCTATGATCGTGAATCCCATGCTCATGTTGAGCGTCTGATAGATCTCCTCGGTCTCGATCTGTCCGAGTTCCTGGATCTTTGTGAAGATGGGGTCGGGCTTGACGGGGTCGCTGATGATGTATTTCAGGCCCTTCTTCATACGAAGGATGTTCCTGAGTCCGCCGCCGGTAATGTCCACAAGACCGTGGACCGTGTTCTCTTTGGTGATCTCCAAGACCTGTTTCACATAGATTTCCGTGGGTGTAAGAAGTTCCATACCGACGCTCTTGGACAGACCGGATGTCTTGTCCTTCATGTTCAGGCCCGCCGACTGGAACACCTTTCTGGCGAGGGTCAGTCCGTTGGAGTGGATACCCGAGGACCTGAGCGATACGATGAGATCTCCCTCTTCGCATGTCGCACCTGTGACGATCTTGTCCTTCTCCACGTATCCCATGCATGTTCCGGAAAGGTCCACGCCGTTCACCATTTCGGGTAGGACGGCGATCTCTCCGCCGACGATCTCCATGTTCGAGAGCTCTGCTCCTTTCTGGAGTCCGATGCCGATCTGCTTTGTGATCTCGTCGTTGGGCTTGTCGATAGCGATATAATCGACGAAAGAAGTGGGTTCGGCGTTGACGCAGATGGTGTCGTTGACGTTCATTGCGATACAATCGATACCGATGGTGTTCCAAATACCGAGTTCTTCTGCAACAAGGATCTTGGTTCCCACACCGTCGGTGGCCAAAGTGATGTATTTGTCTCCGAAATCGATGAGACTCGCGAAAAGTCCTGGCATGTGGACCATCTGGCCGAGGCCTGTCCTCTTGTATTTGAGCTCGCTGACGAGAGACTCGATAGCGCTCGATTTCTGGTCGATGTTAACGCCTGCTTTGGAATATGTCCATCCTGTCGACATGTGGGATCACTGACCGTGGGATGTCTTTCACCATTATTAAATTGGTTGCGAGATCAGGAAGAATATACGATACCTCTGTGACGGACAATGCGGTCGGCGGGGTGGAAATAAAGGTAAAAGGTTTCCGGCCGTAAGGCCGTAAGATGCATCAGAGCTTGATCGGCAGTTCGAAAGGCAGTTTTCCGCTCTTCTGCAGAAGGAGCAGTACCACGAACAGAGCCACGATGATGACCACAATGGCGATAACGATGTAGATCCAGCTGCTTCCGCTGCCGCTGTTGCCGCCGTCATCGAAATCTGTATCACCAGCATCGGCACCGGTCGTCATGTCGGTGTTCACCGTAGGTGCGGCGGTACCGCTTTCCACGTAGAAGGTCGAGAAGTCCTCTGTGCAGAACATCGCGTACTTTTTACCGTCGACCTCGACAAGTTCTGTATTGAGGGCGCACTTGTTTCCGTTTTCGTTGACGTGGTACACAGTGGGGTTTTCGATCGTTGTCGGACCGTAATAGATGTAGGCCCTCTGGTTGCAGTACATTGAAGTAAGGGTCTTGTTATCGCTGTTCTGTTCGATACTGCTGAAAACGATGTCTTCACTAACAACCGTGTATATTTTCACAAGGATGCCGTTATTCAGCCGGAACATTCCGGACGCGAAATCGGATCCTGACGAAACGGTCAATTCGGTCGAGAAGTTGTTATCGCCGACATCTACTATGCCGTCTCCTGCGGTGACAGCAACTCCGAACACAGAGCTTATGGTCAGATCGTTACTGGGCATGACCAGTATGTTTTTGCTGTAGTCCACATGATTTCCGTTAGCGTCGACGAATTGGATGAACACCATGCCATCCTTGGTAGGTGTGGTGATGTAGGCCAGCTCGCCTGCGGCATATTTGACGGCGTCAGCGCCATCGACGATCAGAGAGTACTCGATACCGGTAATGTTCGCCTTCACTGTACCCTTATATTCGGTAAGGGTGGCAACGCCGTCAGCGAGTTCGTATTTCAGTCCCCCTTTCCACTCTGAGAATTCGTAGCCTTCGTCGGCAATAAGAATCACCGAGGATATTACGTCGGATGTATATACAACCGAAACACAGTAGCGGGGGAAGGAAACATCCGGAGTATATCCGTTCACTGCGATCGAGTAGGTATCGCCGTCCGTGAATTTGTATGTGCAGACATTTGCGTTGCATATGGCACCGCTTGTTGCGCTGAATTCGCTGACCTGCAATACGCAGTTCGATCCGATGTCGAGGGTGACCCCGTCCTCGAGACTTACACCCAAGTTGCTCAGTACTATTCCGGTGCCCTTTTCCAAGGATATTGTACCCGAGGTCACGGCGATCGTAGTGATATCGTCCGTTTCCGGAACCACGGTGACATCGCTCAGGGTTATGGTGTTGACCGTGGCATCTACCATGTTCTGTTTGACGGTTCCGTTGATATCCGAAAATGACAGTTTGAATTCATTCAGATCGATCTCGAACGTAAGGCTGTCAATGGTCATGCTCATACTGTCGACGTCAGTGTCGGCGTAATCGATGTTCACGTTTGCAGACACGGAGGGGATGCTGATCTTGCCGTCCGCGATGCCGCATGACACATTGCCGATCGATATTTCGGTGAAGCCGGTGTCTTCTCCAATGTTGAATATGGCGCTGCTCATCGAGGCCTTTGTGTTTTCATCGTTTATACTTGCTATTAGGGTGGGGAGAGCAGATTCTCCTGTGAGCTTGGTGAGGTCAAGGTCGTTAATGGCCGCGCTGATGCTTACGTTGTTGATGGATATGTAGGATTTGCCGCATGCTCCGATATTTCCGATCATTTCGAAGCTGTCTAAGCCGGCGGTAACATTCGCACTGAGCTTGTTATCGGAAAGTTCTGCACTCATGCTCGCAGAAGCGTTCCTGATGACGAATGTCATTTCGGTGCCTTCGGTTATGGTATGTAACTTTGCGGATTTTATTGATCCGCTCACATCGATCTCGGCATCCAAGTCTTTGAGCGCATCGAAGGGGTCATCGTATGACAAGTGATAGAATATCACATTGATCAGTCCGTCCAGGTTTGCGGTGGCCTTGATATCGAGGTTCGTACCGCCCAGTGCGAAGTCTGTGTGTTCATAATACTCGTCGCCGCCCGAATCAACGGACAGGCTGTCGAGTCCGAAACGGCCTTCGATGGTCATTTTTCCGTCCTTGAACAGTACGAGGCCTGCAACGGTGGCGCTGCCGACACTTATGGAAACGTCTTCAACGGGGATATCGATGGTGCCGGTCCGAATTACCACTTTCGCGCTTCCGCTGATCTCGGGGAAGTTTTCTATCAATGCTTTGGAGAAGCCGGCTATATTGGTGAGAGATTGAACGGCGGTCGCGAGCTTTTCGCAGTTCACAGAGATGTTCATGTCTTCTGTGAGCGTTACGGCGGTCATTTCTTCACCGATAGTGATCTCGGCTGTGGCCTCGGCATTGCTGGTGGCTGTGATCATGTAGTTGCCGGATGTGACGCCGGCATTGAGCTCAAGCGAACCGGTGAATTTGACATTGAACATCTTCATGATGTTGACGTCGATATTTCCGTCGATGTAGGCCTTTGCCTTGAAGTCGTCACTGAATAGTTTTGATCGACTTCAGGCCTCCTTCAGTGGGCATCTTGGACATTTCGACTTTAGCAGTGATATCCGCATCGCTGTTGAATGATACGGCTACTATTTTTTCGATCGTCAGACTGGTTCCGCTGGTTGCCGAGAACGAAATGTCGACACTGAGTGACGTACCTATCAGAACGGACACATCCAGATCTGCAGTACCGTTGAAGTATACTTCCGTTTCACTCTCGATCTCTTTTGAGTCCAAAGGAGATATGTTAATCTCAGATCCCGCTTCCAGGATGATGATCGGTTCCGAAACACTGCTGGAGATCTTCTGACCTTCGGACATGATGTTTATATTAAGGGTTCCGTCGGATTTCACAGTTATAGAGCCGCCGGTGGTGAAGGTGACATCGTTAGGGAGGTCATACTCCTCATCGGCATTTACTACCTGAGCTGTGCTGATGACAGTGCTCTCACTGTCTGAAGCAACATCTTCGGTAGGGATCGATACAATTGCGGTCATCGTTACGATCGCTATGATCGTTATAATGACCAATTTCAAGTTGGCTTTCATTTTTACCTCAAATTGGTTGTGTGTCGAGGTGGCTATATTAGTTAATAACATGATTGATTATTTTCAGTCTTTAGTATGTTTCAAAATTGTGGGTAAGCGAGTTCATCCTGTTAGTTTCACCGGATTAGATACTTTTTTACGGACAGCTGAACGCAAAACCGTTTAAAGGGAGAGCGTATAGCAGACACCGTGGGCCTACACGACCGCTGGGTTGTAGAAAGACACAACGAGTACTACTACAAACTGGCAAAAAAGCTGGATTACCGTTCGAGGGCATCATTCAAACTCATGCAGATAGACGACCGTTTCAGCATCTTCAGGGAAGGGGATTCTGTCGTCGATCTCGGAGCGTGTCCGGGTGGCTGGCTTCAGGTCGCAAAGGAGCGTGTCGGCGAAAAGGGAAAGGTCGTCGGGGTCGACCTGAGATACATCAGACCTCTGGACGGAGTTACCACGATAATCGGAGACATCACCGAAGACGCCACCATGATCAAGCTGCTGGAGACATTCGGCGGGAAGGCGGACGTCGTCATTTCGGATATGGCCCCCAACATAGCCGGCCATTATTCTACAGATCACGCAAGATCGATCAATCTCTGCATGTATGCGGTAGATGTATGCGACCGTGTCCTGAAGAGGAACGGAAAGATGGTCTGCAAAGTGTTCATGGGAGACATGTTCGACGATCTCATGCAAGAGCTCGATAAGAGATTCACGACGGTCAGGGTCTATTCTCCCGCCGCATCGCGTGATACTTCTTCCGAAGTATATGTCGTTTCAAAAGGATTCCTCGCAGCTCACAATGTGAAGCCCAAGAAACTCGAAGAAGAGGTCAAAGAACCCGTCTTCAAGGCGAAAGGTTCCAATTTCTGATCAATCCCAGAAGCGTTTTGTCTTCGCGTAGAGGATCTCTGCATTCATTATGTCCCTGAGGAACTCATCCTCGTCAACATGCATGGTACGGAGTATCCTCGAGGCGCCGTCGGGGCCGATCCCTCTTCCGGCCAGCACTATGGCCGCCCTTCCTCCGTACTCGTTCACAAGATTCGCGTTCCTGGACACTCTCTGCATATCTTTCTTCTTCTGTTCGTCCGGAACGGAGGATTTCGAATTCTTGACGATGTCGCGGTCGTACCCTTTCAGGAGGGCGATCATGCGTCCTCCGCATTTCGGACACACGAAGCGTTTCGGCGCATCTGCGACCCTTACCCTCCATTGGGTGGTGCAGTTCACGCATGTTGCGTACAGAAGTTCGTCGTCCAGTCTTTTTTTCAGTGCCATGAGGATCGAGTGATCCGCACGGACCGGCTGCATGAGCTCCTTGGACCTTGTGATGCCTTCGAGTGCGATGGGCGAGACCGGTCCCGCCTTCACTTCGATCTTTCCCTCTTTGATCATGGAGACGACAAGTTCGGTGTTCTTGATGTCCAGGTCCTCGTAGAGGACGAGGTCGACGGCATCGTTGTAGGCGGGGGTGCCGTTGTGCATCTCGAACAGTCTGTTGAAGTTCATGAATCTGTGATCCGCGGTCTTCTCGATGATGCCGAATTTCTTCGCCACGTGGACGAATCTCCATCTGAGATATGTGGAGTTGAGGATGGTCAGTTTGGCCAGGGCCTCAATGGTCCCCGGTTTGATGGAAAGGAATGTGTCCAGGAGGATCTTTCTGTCCAGATTCCTGGGAAGTTCGAGAATGATTCTGTATGCATCGGTCGTGACACCGATGCTTTCGTTGAAACGTGCCATGAGAAGTGCCGAATAGATCTTTCCGAGGGTCTCGTTGACCTTGCTTCCGAAACAGCAGTTCACAATGGCCAGTCTGTCTCCCGTCTCGACGGTGATCAGACGGTCGGTCGGCATTACCCATCTTTCGTCCTGTTCCTTCAGATAGTCTGCGACCTTTTGGCGGCAGTTGTCATCGCCGGGATATTTGTCGAAGTTGCGGAGTCTGCGCATCCTCCCCACTTCCATCGCCACTTCGAACGGGACGGGTATATCGGATCCCGCCCAGGACGGTACCGAGCCGACATCCTTCGCCTCTTCGACAAGAAGTTCGTCCTCGCGCATCTCGACGATACGCCAGGTGCGGCCTTTGGCGATGAACATCGCGAAGGGTTCTGCGAATGTGGCCACGAAACTCTCGTCCAGCGTTCCGATTATTCCTCTGGTGGCTATGTCCCGGATGAGATAAGTGCGCTCATCCGGGATCATCGAGATGTTGCTGTAGAAGTAGTTCATTCCTTTTCTGGAACGGTAGAATCCTTCTTCCTCCTCGAACAGCATCTTTATGCTCTTGAGCTGTTCGATGACATCGTCCATGACCTTTCTGTCAAGGTCCCTGAATATGCTGGACCTCCTGATCATTTTGTAAGCATCGTCCCTGGTGGTCCTGCTGACCATGGTCATGGCGATGAGCTGATTGGCAAGTACGGACAAAGGACATTTCCTTCCGGAGTAGAACTCTATCTCCTTGGCATCGCTCCTTCTGGCGACGACCATCGCTTCGGCGACCTCGTCGGGTGCGGTGGCCAAGATGACCGAGCGTATCTTCTCTCCGATCCTGTGTCCCGCACGTCCCGCACGCTGTATCATCCTCGATACCTGTCTGGGCGAATTATACTGGATGACCAGGTCCGCGGAACCGATGTCTATTCCGAGTTCGAGGGACGAGGTACAGATCAGCGATCTGATCTCCTGATTCTTGAAACGGTCCTCCATCTCCATCCTGTTCTCTTTGGAAAGGGAACCGTGATGGACCTCGATCGAGATATTCTCGTCCCAAAGATGGTATCTGGCCGCCAGCCATTCGGCGGTCTCGCGGGTGTTTACGAAGAACAAAGTGGACCTTCCAGCCTCGATGAGCTGTCTGGCCCTAACCATGACCCCCAAGATCTCCGGGTCGCTCTGAAGTCTGTCGAGAAGAGTGCTGTCCTCGCAGGGTACCGGACACTCCACCCTGATATCGAAGTCCCTGTGCGTATCGTGTTTGCATACGGTGATCTCCCTTCCGACGCCCGACAGGAAGTCTCTGACGCTGTCGATGTTTCCAACGGTCGCAGAAAGTCCGATACGCTGATATTCGCCGGACAATGCGACCAATCTCTCCATCGCTATGCTCAGTTGGGCCCCTCTTTCGGTGTTCGCAAGTTCGTGGATCTCGTCGACGACCACCCATTCGACGTTCTTCAGGTGTTCTCTCAGACGTTTTCCGGTGAACAGGACCTGAAGTGTCTCGGGAGTGGTGATGAGGATCTCCGGCGGATGCTGCGACTGTTTGTTCCTTTCGGCCTGAGAGGTGTCCCCGTGTCTCACTCCGACGGTGATGTCCAGTGCCTTTCCGTAATCCTCCATCCTCTTCAGCATGTCTCTGTTGAGGGCCCTCAGCGGAGTGATGTACAGGCATCTGATGCCTTTCTTTCCCCCGTTGCGGTATATCCTGTCGAGGATCGGGAGCATGGCGGCCTCGGTCTTTCCGATACCGGTGGGTGCGACAAGGAGGATGTTATCTCCGCGGATTATTCTCGGAATGGCGTCTTTCTGAGGCGGAGTGGGTTCGGTTATGCCTTTTTCCCGTAGTGCAGCGACAAGTTCGGGTGAAAGCTGTTCGAATGACATGAATTAAAAATGAGATGAGGGGGCGAACCCCCTCGGTTCAGGTTTACTTTTTCTTCTTCTTTCTAAGGACCTTGAGGTTCTCTTTGACCGCCGCGCGGATGGCGACTGCCTGATCCTCTCCGTCGGTGACATTGGAAGCCTTGAAATCAAGGACAAGCCAGTCATCTTTCTGGAGATTCTCTCTGACCTCGGGATCGACGACACCGTCTCCGAGAATGAAGACAGCGACCTTGGACTTCACGAATGCGATCGGGACTGCGTAAGGTCCGTAGTCCTTTCTGCACCTGAGGCCTTTGTTCCACGATGCCCTTCTCACGAGAGCGCTGGGCGAGTTGTCGGTGAATCTGTCGGGATCTCTGTCGAAATCATCATCCTCATCGGCTTCGAGGTCCTCATCGGCTTCGAGGTCCTCATCGGCCGCTGCGGCCGCAACTGCTTCCGCTGCGATGACCTTCTTCTCCTCTGCTGCCACGACCGCGGGTTTCTCCTCGGCAGGTGCGATAGTAGCTTTGGGTTCCGCTGCAGGGATCTCCTTCTTTTCCTCGGCGGGGGCAACTGCGGGTTTCTCCTCGGCAGGTGCGATAGTAGCTTTGGGTTCCGCTGCAGGCACGGCCGCAGGTTTCGCTGCGGGTGCGGCGGCGGTATCTGCCTTTGCGGCAGGTGCGGGAGTGTCCTTCGGAGGCTCTTCCTTGGGTGCGGTGACCTGAAGGAGGATGTCCGAAAGGTCCATGACCTTGATCTTGGAGTGGATCTTCTTTGCTCCCTGTGAAAGGTTGGTAACACAGAACGGACAGCATGTGACGAGGATGTCTGCACCTGTCTCCTCTGCGTCTCTGACCCTCTCGGCGGCGATGTTGACAGCGAAGTCGTTGTACTGACTCTTGTATCCTCCGCCTGCACCGCAGCATCTGGAGTTCTCTCTGCTCCTTTCCATCTCGATGAGTTCGATGCCTTTGATCTTCTTCAGGACGTTCCTGGGTGCGTCAAAGACTCCCATGTGTCTTCCGAGGTGGCAGGGGTCGTGGTATGTGACCTTTGCTTTGAACTCGTTGTTGAGAGGCAGTTTCCTCTTGTTAATCAGCATCTCGACGTACTGCGAGAAGTGGTAGACGTTCTGTCCGACCTTGGCGTAGTATTTTCCGAAGTCCGTGGAGATCGTCTTGTAACATCCGGAGCAGGTCATGACCATATCTTTGGCACCCATTCCGTCTGCTTTCTCTACGATCTTTTCGGCGCAATCGAGGGAGTATTTGTCATTTCCTGTCCTGAGGAGAGGCGATGTGCAGCACCACTCGTCGGATCCGAGGATGTTCATCTTAACGCCTGCTCTTGCGAGGATACGTACACCGTTCTGAGGTATGCCCTGCTGTCTGTAGGATCCGGTACATCCGGCGAAGAAAATAACGTCGGGCACTTCGCTCTTGGCAACATCTGCGGGCCACCAGTCTCCTCTCTTGGAGTCCGGTTCGCCGTACGGGTTGTGGCATTCTGCGACCTTCTTGGCCATTCCTGCGTGGGCCTTCATGGGTCCTACGCCCTCTTCGACCAGCCAGGTCCTTACCTTTTCCCACAGCTCGATCAGCGGGATCTGAGCGTGACAGACAACTTCGCAGTTTCCGCAGCCGGTACATTTGTACATTGCGTCTACGAAATACGGGTTGAGCGATACTTCCCTTTTCAGCGGTTTGTCCAGAGCATCTGCCTGTGTGAGCTGGTTCAGATAGTAGATCTTTCCCCTGGGCGTAACTGACTCCCAAGGTGTCTGATTGTGTGCTTCGCACACACTGATGCAGTAACCACACTGGAGACAGGCAGTAAGCTCTTGATGCATACGTGGTGTTTTCATTTGAGTCTCCCTCTTTTTCGCGAATAGGTCCGCGCGACAGCGGACACTTATAATATTTAGGAAGAAGACACCGACCTATATTAAATCTCGTTATGGAAATGTGCCACAGGTGCAAAATCGCAATCCCGGAAGTAAAAAGGTGGTGGGCCCAGCCGGATTTGAACCGGCGGCCACCCGGTTATGAGCCGGGCGCTCTACCTGTCTAAGCTATGAGCCCTTGAACCATGTTATTTACGGAAGGGATATAAAACTGTCGAGGAAAAACCGTGCTGATGAGCGTAAATTTAGAAAGAATGGCGCCGTCGCACGGATTTGAACCGAGGACCTTGTGATTAACAGTCACACGCTCTACCTACTGAGCTACGACGGCTTGTATTTGTCGCAAATGAAAGGCTTGTATTAAAGATTATCGTTCGTTTGGGGGATCCCGGCACGTATTTTCGA